>Ga0209611_10002049_pt1 | contig 35237 bp, 19 predicted proteins | sample S1TSphgellanicum_3_FD_187693 | JGI IMG/M metagenome (GOLD analysis project Ga0209611, IMG submission 187693) | Host-associated microbial communities from peat moss isolated from Minnesota, USA - S1T2_Fc - Sphagnum magellanicum MG (SPAdes) (version 2) | ecosystem: Host-associated > Plants > Peat...
GGAGGTTTCAAAAATATTGTTCATAAATGTAACAAATAGTTTAGGCTACCGCAAAATTGGTGATATCATAGTGGTTAAGTCATGTTTGAAAGGTTTACAAGAAGCATACAAAACTTTTCAATGTTATTTAGCGGAAGGAAAAGCTTGCAAGAGAAAGAACATGGGAGAAGCCGTGTAGGAGGAAGAAGACTGGAAAAATACAAGGTGGTTGCTGACCTGAGTGGAGTGTGTGCCTTGTCATTTTGTTGACTCTCTAGAGGAGGCAACAAAGCCACCACCAACAACTTTTTGGTTTTTTTTTTCAGGTGAGGTATTTAGCTCCATTATGGTCCTAATAACGCAAACAACACAAGATTAAAACGTTTTTGATGATTGCCTCAACCCAAGCATGACTCCTTGGCAAGGCTTTTTTCTTTCCTTGGTCATTTGTTATTTTTGTCACCATCTTTGTGAGGTCCTCCAAAGCCTAGCTATTGTTTGGCTTACAAAATCCCAAATCTAGTTTGATCTTCAACCACATAAGATTTGTCAAGTGCTAGCCAACCTAAAACCCGTTCATGTCCAAAGATGTGTAATAGAACCCAAAGTTGAAATGCCATCTACCTTAGACTCCAAATCCTATAACCCTAATTTTGCTTCCAAGAACCCTAGTGGTCTACTCCCTCTTCTCACCAATGTCTTTGTTATTGAGCATATCCTCACTCAATTGTTGATGGACCCATCAATGGTGTGGTGTCTTTGTTGAGTGAATAAATCTTAGTACTTGGTTGTCAATAATTCCTTGGCATGGAAAGTATTCAAAATTGTGAGACATAACAATGTTTTTTACCACTAGTCACAAACCTAAGAATTTTGAAATCTTCTCTCAAGAACCGCATGATGTTTGAAATGAATGCCTAAAATATTGTGCCATGGCAAGCACTGACTTGTTAGGATTAAACTACAAAACTTGTTAAGATAAAACTACATTTTGGTGTTCTTCAAGTTTGGGGTTTTAGCCTAGTTTTGTGGTTCCATTGACCTCAATGGCCTAATTATAATATACTTTGACTCTAAAGATAAGCTAACAACCCAAGCTGTTTATTGTCTATTCCATCCCACCTTCATCTTTTTTTGTATTGATTTTGGTGGTTTCCATGACATCCTTTGTTTTGTTGTATATTTGTTTTTAAACATGGGGTACTTTTGTTGCTAATAAAAACATAATTATGTTTTGTCAAAGCATACCTTTTTTGGGGTCTGTCCATCTTCTGTAAAAACATTGGTCTCTTGGCACTTTGTTATTTGTTACAAGAACTTAGGTCATGGTTATCTTTAGTTTATTTTGGGGTGCATAATTGTAAGGAGAGGTGGGAAATTGGATTGAGGTTGTTGGTCAAACTAGGTCCCCCAAATATAATGAATTACATATGCACATAAATTAACATATCATTGTCTTTGTTGTTCTTGCACAAACAAATTGTAGCATAACATTAGTAGCAACAACATAAGTTGTAATATGGGTGTTTGATTCTTCAGATACAATCTAGACAAAAATTTATGGAGAAGAAAATGATATAGAAAAAGGTGTATTATTAACTTGTGTTTGTCATGAGATTTTCAACAAACTACTAGTAGATTTCTTGTAACAATTGCCATTTGATATAATGGAGTTGTTGTTCATGACAAGTCCATAGATCCAACTGCATTGGCACCCAATTTTAATTTATGATTGAATGATGTTTTTAATCAATCTAAATCTACTTTTGATGACTTATAAATAACATGATATCTTTTAGTAAGTATGTTTAGGCCCAACTTCTCGACACTTGAAAACCACGTGTTGTAATTAATCATTTTTTCACACCGGATTCCATAAGCAAAAGTAAAGACTAAGTTAAAGAGTTGCAAATGGATTTTGCAGAACTTGCACATGTGTATCAAAGTTTTTTCAAGTTTTTGGTGACACCTAATTGTGTACCATGCGTTTGCAAATCCTAGTTATGAATGCTTTTGTTTTATGGGTTGCACGATAATTGCTTAATTGATGTCTTAAGCCCAAGCATGTAATGATCATTATGATTTGGATTGCTTATTTATTGTTGTTGTTATTGCTTTTGCAGATAGCTAATTTAATCTTGTTGTTGATACTTCATGTTGTTGTTCTTGATCTATTTTTTGGTTGTTTGTTGCTCTGTGTGATTTTGTGAATCAATCTAGATTTATGTTTAGTTCATGTCTTTTGTTTAGCTAACTAGCAACCAACTACATTATTTGGTTTGTGTTTTCTAGTTTTGATTGTGACCTTAAGCTCTGATTATGTTTAAGTTTGAGTGGTTACCATGACAACATTTGTTATGTTATTTTTTATTCAAGACCCAAAGCATGGGTTACTCTTTGGGTACACAAAAACCTTTTGTTGTCTTTTCAAAACTATAACATTTACTTTGTTAGTTGTATATCCATGTTGTTTAAACATACTTTTAGTTTTGACAATTCCATGTTGCTAGATTTTCAATCACTAGAAATCTAATGGGTGGAAACCCAAAATTTGAAGCCATAGGAGATTTTTTAATCTTTTGTCTTAATGGAGGGATGGTTGAGTTCATGGTAACAACATAAGTGGAGATGGAGATCCATGAAACATAACATTTAGTGGTGTAACCAAAACAAAGGTTGTTTTAGAAAAAAAAAGGTTCCAAGACAATTGGTGGAATCACTCCACCTAAGCACCAAGGTTATATCTTACAACATGCATTTTGTCACATATAACAATAGTAAGAAGCATGTGACCCAACTTAATCCTACAATAGTCTAAAAGTGAGTTTATATTCATTACCAAATAGTTTACCTAAAGTCTATCTTGGCATAAAAGACTTTGAAAGACAAAATATGGGACACACTAAAGGAGCTTATTTAACAAAAACCTCAAATGAATAGGGGTCGATGAAGGCAATGTTCCAATGTGATGAAATGTTGTAACTTTTAAAAGCTATAAATGGACATGCACCAAAAAATGTGTTGAAAAGATGCCAAAATTTAATTCATGGGGCATTGGTGTCTACAACATTAACCCCTCCACCTACTTCATCAAACCTCTTCGTGAGGCATCACCATTTTCTTTTCAACCCTCCAATCCCACACTCCACTTGCATTTTAAAACTAGAATGCATCTTGTTATGTGTCTCCCATTACAACATGGTTAGCATATGGGTTAAACTATCGATGTCCAATCCAATGCATAATAAACATTTCTTTGCCCATGTAATCTATATCCTTTAAGAGGTACTCAAAATAATCATCTCCATGCGTGAAATGTTGGCGCCAATAGTTAAAGATGTTCGAGTGTCAAAATACATCATGGTGTGACCCAAGGTAGTCGATGTTTATGTAAATGAAGAAGGCTTGGTGGTGACAAATAATTGTGTTGTTCATAACATAAATATTTTTATGACCATTAAACGAACTCTTCTACAATGCATTCTACCATGGTCTTCGTATCTCCACTAGGGTTCCATCTATAAACTTAATGCATCTTGGTAATTCTTGTAATTGCAAACCCAATGCGACCTTTTCTTTCGACGTTGGTCATTGAATCTCATTTGGAAGCGCTTCATTAATGCATGATGCAATGAAAATTGCATCATCACACAACTTCGACCAATTTCACATAAAGGTATCATGCATAATGACATTATCATGCTTCATGTATAATATGAAGTTCAAAAGATGTTGTGAAGGTGATAATTTTGTCAGTCTACCAAAACAAATTGAGGTGTCCCTTGCTAAGTTGAAAAATACAATTTTAGGTTTGTCATTAAACTTAATAAATATATTTTTAACTTTAAAAAAACGTTTTAGAACTATTATTGTAACCCTAAGCCTAAATAAAACCCCAAATGGCCTAACTTTAGATCATACATTAAAAAACCAACCCTTAAACATATATCCTAACCCAAAAATAAGGGAAACCCCCAATCCTAACTCTAAACTTGAAAACAAAACACCCAATTCGCTAACTTTAAACCCTAATAATAGAATTTGAATTTAAAAGTTAATAATCAGCCCTAAACCCTAAATTCTAAACTTAAACACAATTCCTAAAATGGGGTAACCCTAAACATTAAACCTAAAGTTCATATGAAAATAAACTTAAAAAGTAAACCCTAAACCTTAACCTTAACCCTAATCTTAAAATAGACCCCCCATTGGCTGACCCTAAACTCTAATAATAAAACTTGGACTTAAGAGTTAATAATTAGCCCTAAACCCTAAATTTTAAACTTGAACATAATTTCTAAAATGTGGTAACCCTAAACACTAAACCCGAAGTTCATATGAAACCATATTTAGAAAGTAAACCCTAAACCCTAACCCTAAAACAAACCCCCCAGTTGGCTAACCTTAAACCCTAATACAAAAATTTCGACTTAAAAATGAAAAATCAACCCTAAACTTTAAATTCTAAACTTGAACACAATTCTTAAAATGGGGTAACCTAAACACTAAATCCAAAGTTCATATGAAACTAGGTTTGGAAAGTAAACCTTAAACCTTAACCCTAACCATAAAATAGACCCCCCAATTGGTTGACCCTAAACCTTAAGAATAAGAATTGGAAGTTAAAAGTTGACAATTAACCTTGAACCTTAAACTAAATCCTAAACGGGGTAAGCCTAAACATTAAACCATGTAAGTCTAATGAAAATAATTTGGAAAATAGAGTCTAAGCCTTAACCTTAAGCCTAAAACATACTTGAAATTTAGCTAACCCAAATCCTTAAAAGTTGACAATTAACCTTAAACCTTAAATTTTAAAACAAATTCTAGAATGGGTAACCCTAAACACTACACCTTATAGGTCATATGAAATTACAATTGAAAACTAGATCTTAAACCCTAACCTTAATCTAAAAATAGACCTTCACTATTCCTAATTGCAAAATTGAATTAAAAACTCACATGTAGATTGTGCATGGGTGATGATTGTAGGCACCACCAAAGATGCCAATTTGTCAAACTCTTCCATTGTAAAGTTGGTCAAAGTTTTGAATATGGTTGGTGTGGCTCACATTGTCATTGGAACATCTCAAACACCAACACTGCGGTTCATGAATTAACTTGCCTTTTCTTCCATTTCATGTGAAAGGAAAAGTTCATGGGAGAAGTTATTATTACCATCCATCATTTGTAAGAATGCAAGATCATCTTCATCCATATCCTCCAAGATTTCCTCGTCACTTGAAGTTGAAGTAAAACTATCATTATTAGAAGAAGAAACAAGAAGACATAATGTGGCATGAGTCAAAATAAAAAGAATACAAGTGTGACAAGAACTTTTTTTATATAGCTCTCATGAAAGTCCTTGTTTACATTTTAAACTTTCACTTATGATACTAAACATTAGCTTCAACCTTGACACAAACCCTTATAATCTCAAACCATAAATTTAAAACCAAAATATCCAAACCTTAAACCTTGAAAATATAACCCTAAAACTTGAACCCTAACCCCAAACCCTAATAAATCAAATCAGAATTTATAAATTAATCCCTAAAAAAACCCTAACCCTAAGCCCTAAACATAAGCCCACAAACCCCTATGTCTTATAATTAAAAATAACATATCTACAAAAACTTGATGTTTAAACCTTTAATCAAACCTTTAAAATACTTAATTAAACCTTAAAAAATAACCTTATAAACCTAAATCCTATACCTTAAATCCATATAACTACCCTAAAAACCTTAAAAATCAATACCTTAAAGGCTAAACATAAACCTTAAATCCATCTCTTAAAGCCAAACCCTACTACCTCAAGCAACTCAAAGTGTCAAAAACAAAAACATTTGGTCTCATGATTGGGGCATCCCACCATGTGTTTAGGGCACTAATGCCGTTGTGGTGCCACCTTTTCCTTACTTTATGGATAACTAATGACACAAGGCAAAGAGCTAGACCGGGTATGAAGATTGACCAAAATACAACACAAAGGCTGGATTACTTTACGGACAACTCTAATATATTGTGATCAAATCATAGTTTTAATCTTTTTATCTACCTTATTGGAATACAAAATTGAATAAAATTTGGGAACTAGGAAAATGATATGGATTTAAAATAAACTCAAGCTCTTAGAAGAACTAGTTTTTTTTTATAAAAAACATCAAGAAGTTTCAAATTTTCTTTTTCATGTTTCTTGCATAGGATGGGACCTTTTTTTTCCCCCCTTTTTGGTTTCTCTTTATGCTTCATTACCCTAGAAAATTGCATTATGATGGCTTTCTCTTTTTGTAGGTTGAAAATAGTCTAAAACACAAAAGTGGGGTGTGGGAGTTCTAGTGGATTTTAAGACTTCCAACCTTACAAAAGGTTGTTAATTCCTTCAAGATATTCTAACAATATTAAATTACTTATTGTTTTGTTGTCTCATTATGGTCACATTCAAGCATAATTGTCATATTTTTTTATGTCATGTTTTTTAAGTGTTTCATTTCTTGTTTCTTTGGGGTTTAGGATCCTCACCCCTTATGGTAGTTTTCTTTATTTATAAGTTAACCTTCATGTTTTTCACAAATTTTAACACAAAAGTTCAAGGTAGAGCCCTTATTAAATTAAGGCTTCCAACCTTGTTATAATCCTTAATTCCTTCTTCAAGATGTTATAACAACATTGGGTTGCTTTTTCTTCTATCATAGTTTGTTGATTTCATTAAACTATCTCATTTGAGCATAGGCTTCTTACAAAAAGTCATTGCACTTTAGTTGAAAGTCTTGGAAGAAGCTCATTTCTTCCACCCTTGGCCTTGGTAATTGAGCCACTTCCCCTTTTGATATCATCAAGATCTTTACTTTAGGAGTTTTTCTAAGTGTTAAGAGTTCAACTAGTTTCAACATGTTGAAAAATTCTAAAGTTGAATTTGAAATGGGTACCATCGAAGAAAGTATCATTGTTAGTATCGTTCCTTGAGATTATGTGTTTCTTTCATTCTCACTAATGATTCCCAAACTTGAAGCAATGGGTCCTCATGCATTCTTTCAGTAGTGCCCATAACACCATTGACATTTATCATCAATAGTGTGATGCCTCAAATGCATAAAACATATTGGGGTGCCTAAAAAATCCTTCATTGAATCTTTGCATGGTTCATAATTTAAAATACTTGTAATCATGCATGGGAACACCTTCCAATTGTTGAAAGATAGACCACCATCTATGTGAAAAAATGGTTCAAACTTTGATACCATATTTTTGATGTATTGTAACACAATGAAATTTTTAAAACATAATCATCCAATTTCATATATTGCATTCTACTCGAAAATCATCATATATTTTTATTCAAGACATAATTGTATGTCATGTCTTAAATTTCTTTGAGGAACATCACAAATCTTTCACCCCTTCCAACTTTTTTTGGTTCAACACTTATCAATATTTCACCTTACCCTTCCTTTCTTCACCTTTTGAACTATCCATTTCCTTTAATGGGCCATCTTTGACCAACTCTAACACCTTGTCAAACTTTTATCCCTGAAATTGAACACATGCATCACCAACCACCCCAAATAGTGCACAATTTTGTAAGTACATTGAAGTGTAAATATGTGACCCATTAACCATACATGTTTATAACTTTTGGTTGCCCATTAAAGGTCTAGCCATGTTGGGCCTTGCGTGACTTAATGAAAGTGAAAACAAAAAGGAAAATAGGGTTAAGGTTATAAACCTAACCAACTTATTGAATTGTTTAATACAAATGTTACCATGGGTTAAAGGCACAATTGATTGAACTTGAAGGCAAAGATATTGTGTTGTGCTTGGAACTTGATGAGGTCCATTTGAACTTTTAATTGTCGAATAGGAAGCAAACTATCGCAATTAAGGTTGAAATTCGCCCTTGTCAAATTAAACACATTTGGCCATTGTGTTAAGGAAAAGTTAGTTGCAATTAATGGAAAACCTAATGTATTTGTGTTGGTTAAATTGTTGTACAAAACTTTGAGAAAATAATGTTCAACACCACATTTGAGGACCCTATGGAAGGACAAGAACCAAATGTTCACCTAGTTTTTATACCCAAAGCTAGCCTTATATAATATGGAGGTTAGTTTCTCAAAAGTCCAAGTTGTGATTGTGCAAGAACATGCAACCCCTCCACACAAGAGATTCATGTTGCTTTTAGACCAACTTAAAGATAAGCTTGTTGGTCCATTTCATAACATGAAGGTGGAACGTCAAAGATGTTTACACATTGCCCTTCACTTTCAAAGATCACAAGGATGGGGAAGAACTCTAAAGCACTCAAACAAGCTCAATTGTTGGAAATGTTGATTAATAATGGCTTGCAAAGGAAATTAAACCCCATCAATGAAAGCTTCACAAGGGAAATTGCTAATTGTTGGGATTAGTAATCTCCGTTCTAAAAATTTGACCAAACAACTCGCAACTCATATGAGATATCCTAAACAAAGCAAATGTACGCAATAGTAAGGTCATTGGAAGGATTGAAATCCTTTGGGAGCACTTATGTGGTCTTCACATATCATTTTTTGGTAACTTATTAATTGACAAGTGTTGGACATAATAAAAAATGAAAAAAAAAAACATATGTTTCAAATGTTTGGAGGATAGCTTTACACTTATTTTTTATGCTAATGCATTTTTAATCGATATGCAAGACTATGGACATGATAGATGTGCATGTTCAACCAATTTTGCATGACACATTTATATGATGTTGAGTTTTTAAACATAATATACATATTATGTAAGTGCCCAATTGTCAATGCTGATTTTTTTCAGCATACAAATGTATGTATAATACCAATTGAATCTTTTTGGAATCAATTTCAATTGTCTTGACTTTCTTGCTTCTTTAAAGGCTAGATTCACCATAGTTATAATATGGTCTAGAGATTAAAGGTGATGATAACCATCAAATCGATTGTTCGCAAGACTTTGAAATGGTTGTTGAAACAAGTTGTGTATTTTTTTACATATGAATGGTAGTTGTGAGATGCAACATACTATGAGTCAAAGTCCATACTATTGAATGCATCTCACTACTAAGATGAACTTAAACTTGTTTGTGGATGCAATCAATAACATAAAACTAGATTTAACATTGACCCCTATGAAATGTGGTAAGAAGGTTAAACAAGTTGACTTAATTCAATTTGTTTTACTATATAATTATCAAAGGTGGACACTAAAAATTCAACTTTTTAGGGTAATAACATGATTTTATAAGCAACTAATTATTACATGTTCAGGTGCAACTTGCAAGCCATATCTTGTAAGTTGCATAATTTATATGTCATTTAATGTTACATGTGTAGAGCTCCACATAGTTTAGTTATTGTGGCCACATAAAATTATTTGTATTAATGTTGATACTATAATGGGCTTTCATAAATTATGTTTCAAAAAAGGTTCGATATATTATCTACTTTTCACCTTTTTCAATAACCATATTCATTGGTTTTGATTTTTTGAATTTGCACTATTTAGTCCTTTCTACATTTTGATACATGTTATTATAGTTGTGAAGTATAATGTTCTGATGTAGATGCCAATAATGAACAAAACATTTTAGTAGCAAATAATTATTTTTCTCAAGTACAAACAAACTTTGAGATTAAGGATTAAGTGAAGTGTTTGTCTTATGTTTGGGAGCTTCATTGATTTGAACTATGTGCATTCTTTTGTTAATTGCACAAATCAATTGGGTAAGTAAAATGTAAGCCGACTCTTGCGATTTGTAATTCCCTAAATTTAGGTTTTCCACATTTTGTGACAAATTGTTTACTTTAATATAATTATGTTGATTTTTTTGTTATTTCCTTGTTTTTACCTCTATGATGATACATTTCAAGGTTGGAAGGAGGTGTATGCATAAGGCACACCAAGATTCTCAAAATGAAAGTCATAATCATTGGTTTTGCATGTGGGTATCCATAATGAACATCCATATGGCATTCAAAAAAAAATTGGTTTAAATTTTCTAAACAAAAGATAACAAGAGCTTCATGGAATCTATCTTTCAATGACAAAATTGTGAGGATATTGGATTTAAAAGCGGGTTTGGGCCATTGATAAATTTATATGCTTGAATTTCCTTCTATATTTGACAATTTTAACAATTTTTTTTGTTCCTAAAAGGTTTGTGAACTTAATAATAAACATCAATGAAATTTGTATGAGTTATTGTTTTAGTTCCACACATAAGCTTTTGATAGAATTAAATAGCTCCATCTTAGTGTCAAATATTCATTTGTTTAATTGGTATTCTTTAATACCTTTTTAAATTACATATGTAGCATTGGTTCAAAGTTACTACAATATTGGATGGTAAAGTTTACACATGAAAAGGTTGTTACAATTATCTAGGGTCTATTTATAATAAAGTGAATAGGAATTCATTATGTTATTATTTGTTGTTGCAAAAATGTTGGTTGCCTTATAGATATTTGTAGTTAGAATCCTTTTTATTTACAAAATATAAGAAACAACAATCTATTTTTTAAGTACAATAATTGTTAAAGCTTTAGAATTCAATTTGATGATAGGAAATATTTTAATGAAATATTTTTTCATTCTCTATCTTTCTTTTAATGTTTTGTATAATTTGTTTCACCTTTTTTTTAATGGTCACTACTCTTTTTGGTTACTTAATTAAATTTCCATTGCCTTCACGTTTGTAAATTAATGAACATCATAGGTAAGTCATCTCAATGGTTTTGGATTTGTAAAAATGTATAAATCTAATTTAGTAATGTTGCACACTTGTAATGATAATGTCATTTCAACTTACTTTTTTTACCAAAATTAATATTTATCATGCATGTTTAACCACAAACTACCAATAGATTTTTACGATCCTTACATTTAGGTTATCAATGTTGACCCAATTGCATAATGTTTGTCACATTGGTTTTGACCTTAATTGATGTACCATGACATCACATTAGTGGAGGGTCAATTTAGCCTAACATCAACATAGGTAGCATATACCAAGGAGAGTATTTTTTAGCAAGGGTCAAATAATTATCCTTTTACATTTCATTGCAAACAAGGCATATGTGAGCAATTAGTATAATTGACAACACCATTAAATGCCATTGTAGAATTATGCCATTGTATTTATAATATCAATCACAATTGTTTTTCAACCTAATTATGTGGATATATATGATTTTTTCAAAAAATGGTCAAAATTGATCCCATCCATCTAGATGACAATCAAAATTTAAACACAAATATATTTGGAAATGTTATATTTAAAAATAATAAAAAGGATGGCTTCACCTTATATTTTAATAATTAGGTTTTGGACAAATAGTCCTCCTTTAACCCAATACAATGGTGTAGCTTGAAATTGTGTAAACAAGACTAAGGAACTTGTGGATTAGGGTTTACCTAATAGACACATCAAATATTGGCCAAAATTATGGTGTTGCTCATGATTGCAATTGAGGAGGCCATTTGGTAATGATTGAAGGAAAAAGTGATGACAAGATTTGATGCAAGTGTGTTTTTATTTGTGTGTTTATTAGTTGTTTTTTTGTAAAGATGAAGGATGGGCTATGTTTTTAAAAAACTATGCACAAAAGGTTGTGGTGTTGATGCATCTTTCCTAAATGGAATTTGTGCATGTGGCTAAAAGTATTAGAAACTTTGAACAAGAAAGTTGTAACACAAATGAAAGTGACATTATAATTGGTCCCATGTTTAAACAAAAAAACAAAAGGTAATTTGTAAACTTTCCCACCTAATTGCATTTTCCTTCTATAAAATGTAAAACACAAGATGCCAAATTTAAAATGTAACATATATGTTACTTTTTATCAATTATGTTAAAAGTTTTTATTAACACTCCAACTACAAGCAATGTTATCACGCCCTTTAAGATGACCTTTGAAACAAGAGTTTGCAAAGAGTGATTATCATTTAAAAACATTTATTGTAATCACATAAGACCAAAGACAAACAACTTCATGTTTGTAAATGAAATGAAAACTTCCAATGTTTGTTGTATCCATTATTACACATAAATTGGAACAAATAACATGTTAGTTGTTAAAGTATATTTACTTAATAACATTGTATTATGTGGCAAGTCCATTGGAAACAAGTGAATTCAAGTTTCTTCAAGCTTAATGGGTCTAGAATGATATTGTTGGTGTAGAATCCAAGTTTTCTCACCCTGGTCACCTTGGTATGGGTTTTAAAAATAACATGCAACCTATTGTTCTACTCTTGTTTCATCAATTTGTTAATTCCAATTCTTCCAATTCAATCATGACAGTACAAAGTTTAAATTAACCATAATACATGTGCAACATTCCACCCTTTTTTTTCACACTTCTTAAATTAATTCGTTTTCATTGCACATGAACTAGTTGAAAGGTGTTATAACCTCAAACAAATATTCTTTTGCGAATGTAGCACATCCAAAAAACTTGGTTGAAACAAACATACATTAAAATCAATGATGTTAATGTTTGTGACACTACACTTAAGTGTTGGGACAAATGATATACAATAAAGAGTACCCAAACAAGGAGGAGATGGATGCATGGGCAAAGGACACAATGGAGAAAATAGGCAATGATCTCCTCACTACGTGTTGTTCTAAAAATATATGATGTGAATTAGATCAAAATATTCAAAGATTGAAATGGAGGTGGGAGTGAAAACATGATAAATAGGATGCAAAATGTAAATTTAGTGCAAAAATTGAGGTCGGAGTAAGATACACCAAAAGTCAATTCATTTAAGCAAGAAGTGGACTTTGTTTTTGGTACACTCCTTTAAGTTGTTTTTTTTGTATTAATATGTAAATTTTGAATGGATAGTATGATTATGATTTAATGGGGTATGTAGAAGGTGATGAATTTTAGTTCAACTATTGTGGACTTTAAAATATGGACATGATGTATTTTGAATTGTTTGGGAAGTGAGAAAAATTGGGTTTGGTGCTATCAATCTCAATGTGTTGAATGTTATGAAAGAGTTTGTGATGTCAGTGAATTACATTTTTTTCATCGTCAAAAGTAGATGCAAATGCCTGAAATGTGACATTACTTTGTTTCTACTTTTGAAGTACTTTTACAAATCCAATTCCAATGAAGAAAATCATTCTATAGTAAAGAAATAAGGCACGATGAACCCAAAAGTCAATCATTTGTTATGTTATGTTCTTTTTTTTTTGCCACAAGGGGAAACACTGACACCACCACCTCATCAGATTCAATGGAAATTAATTAAAAAATCAGATGAAGAAATTCTCAAAAATTTCGTGGAAATCTTAATGAATTTTATAAAAACTTATGAACCATACAGATGAATATTTCAAAGGTTTAAAATTGGAGCAAGGAAAACGTGAAAACTTGTCCTTGTTGCCTAGTGTGCACTATGGCTCACATTTCATAGGAGGAGAAATGGATTTTATACTTAAAAAACCAATGAAGACAAAATCTAGTCCATATTTAGGATTGTAGTTCTAATCTTGAATGGTAATCTCAAGATATCTCATAGAAGAACTATAATGATGAAAAAGTAATGGAGAATAAACATAAATAAAAAATAAGAATCAAAATATTTGAAAAGTCCATGTCTCAACCCTTAAAAACTCTAATTTAAATGCACAAATTATCACCTTTTAGAAAAAACATGGAAAATGCATTGAAAGACTACTACAGGAATCAAGTGTAATGCAGACCAAAAGTAAGAGTTTTATTGAGAAAGTGTTCAATCATAGTTGGCAGATATTTTGTTGGACACATCAGACCATATGTCCACTTTCTTCAGAATGAGTGGAGACCTCACCCTGAATCCATCATGACTCATACACCACGCTCCAGAAGCAGAAGAGAAAAGCAATTGCCAGGAACCCAAATATTAAGAGATGACAGCTTTTGCAGAGCCTGCCACCTTAAGCAACATGAGGATGGAACCCGAAAAAAAACTCCAAATGAAACAAATCACCATATGTATACCAGTGAACTTGGTCTGCAAAAGCTTGAAGCAGCCTTTTACGGCATTCCTAGGATCGCATGGCTCCAGACACCAAAGCCTTCCATCCCACTAAGATGGCACATAAATAGCATGGAAGCATACATAATGGAACATGGCATAGGAAACAAAGCTAGTAAGACAAACAAGCTTATATAAAAGTGCAGAAGGCTTCATCTATGGTCCTCTGCTGTACTGCCTAGGAGACTGATGGTATGACGGTAGCCGAGTTGCACCAGTGCTGCCTCGGACAGCTCCATTATGAGGAGACAGATATCCATTGTGATGACCATGTGCATGGTGACTTGGTCCATTCCCATTAGCAGACCGATTAGTATCTGACAAAGATTTTGATGTTGATTGATGTGAGCTACTTGCCATATCTCTCAGGTCTTGCAGGGGGGTTAAGGTGTCAACCACATCACCCATCAGGGGCCGAGACTTTGGATCCCGGCTCAGGCAGTGGTGTGAAAGTATTGCAGCTTTTTGGGCACCTTTTATGGAGTAGTTACCTTCCAGGCGTTGGTCAATAAGACGTAAAAGTTTCCTCTTGTCATTAAGATATGGTCGGGCCCATTCTACCAGGTTCTGTTCTCCACTTGGCCTATTCTTGTCCATTGACCTTCGCCCTGTCAGCATCTCCAGCAAAACAACTCCAAAGCTATATACATCACTTCTTGATGTCAAATGCCCTGCATTTCATCCATCAGACATTTGTTTCAGCATATTCATAACCATGTTCTTCTGGATGTCAAGCACAGACACTGTTGAACAGCAGGCGGAAGTAGCTCAATTATGAAACTGTGCAATAAAATTACCACCTCTATGTTCTTGGAAGTGACACCTAATTGTTTGTCTGTGTGTGCAAAAACCTGGACCAAAGTACTGCTGCTCCAAAGGATTCATGTATAGACATGGATGAATATTGCTGATTTTCTTTGGAAGTAGCAAAGCATTGATGCAACATCCAGCAACTGGTCACAGGGAACTCAAAATACTCTTCTCCTGGTGCCAGAAACCTCAACCAATGGACTTTTGCCTCCAAAGGGTTCAGGTATGTACATAGATGAACATTGCTGCAGTACTTTGCCAATGAGTAATAACTAGCAAGAATATCCAGCAACTGGTCATTATGAACTCAAAAAATTGTTTACATCTTGGACCTAGACCACACCAAAACCTACACAACCTACATATAAAATTTCTGAGTCAATACCTTGTCCCACTTCCAGTTCAGGGGCTATCTAACAGGAAAGGGCAAAAAGCTCACCAGTCATCACATATTCAGGTGCTGCATAGCCATAAGTTCCCATCACCCGAGTGGAAACATGTGTCTTGTCTCCTTCAGGTCCATCCTTGGCTAGCCCAAAGTCAGACAACTTTGCATTGTAGTCCTGAAAATGACAAACAACACCAAGGACTGTCACTAAGTCTTAACAAAAAGCTTCACAGGCTCATCTATCATCCAATAGAGCAAAATTCAATTCTTTCATGTTAGCTTGTTCTTTCTTGCTCTTCCCCTCCATGCATCCCTTTCCTGCAAAAAGCTATGAAACTCTGGAAGCAGCTGGCAATGTCATTGATACTTCCACCATCACTATTGACACAGAACCTAAGATAAAGAATTCCATAACATATGGCAAAAGAAGTGATGACGCACAGCATCAAGCAGAATATTGGAGGTTTTGAAATCACGATATATGACAGGCTTGACTGCTTCATGGAGGAAAGCAAGCCCTCGTGCAGCTCCTAGTGCAATCTTCATACGAGTTGCCCAAGATAAAGGCATAGCACCTTCTGCAACTCCAAAACATTTGACATGCTTAAAAACACCATGAAACAACTAATGAAATGACACTATCATGGACTGCAACTTTGATTTGCACAGATGCAAGAGATAAGATAATCCTCTGCAAATCTGCAAATCCATTCTAAAGCATCCATCATTGAAGGTAGGCTTCCTTTGCAACTCACAGAACCCTAGAGGATGCAAAAAGGGTGTATGCATGTGCTGAATGCATCATGGACATCAGATGCTTGCCTTGTCAGTTTCAACAGCAATGCAGATATCATATATCTAGGATTAAGAAGTAACCTGACAACAGCTTTACTTACTTCGAAACAAATGGTTCTCCAAGCTTCCACGGGGCATGAATTCATACACCAGCAGCCGCTGGTCATCCTCAGAGCAGTACCCGATCAATTTCACCAGATTTGGGTGATGAAGCTGACCAAGAAAGTTCACTTCTGCCTGGAATCATGAATACCCAAGAAAAAACTCTCATGAATATAACAAATTCTCCATACTTGTGATTAGAGGTAACCAGAACCAGGCAGAAAAAATAATTCCTTCAAGTCAAAGAAAAACTCTAGATAGGGACTAAAAAACAGGAAAGAAGAAATACACAACAAGAACAAGATCAGAAATAACTATAAAACTAGCAATATGAACAGATGTGACAGTCTCTAAATTGTTTCACTGACTGTAAACAGTGACATGTCTGATAGCAACCTTTCTGTCATTACTTTATACATGGGCATCATCAGCTTCCTACAGTGGATATAGGGTCCAGTGTAACCACTAGCCTGCATACTAATCTTTGCATGCAAATCTGGAAGCAACTGGGAAGATTCAGCCATGATACTGGCCGGCACACTACGCCAAAGAAGGGAAAAACAGAGAAAAAAAAGGAAGGAGGAAGCACATAACAGAGAGATAACTCTCATGAGAATCATGAAATCTCCGTACTCATGATTAAGAAAGCCAGAACAAGGTTCTTTCCTTGAAGTCAAAGAAAGAGAGTAAGGAAGGAAGAAAAGAAATTAGCAGACAAATGGGAGAAGAGGAACAAAGACCAAGCAGGCTTAAAAAAGCTCCCCACTTACTAGAGTCTATACAAAACCAAATGGAAAACTCCAAATGCTGAAATTCCAAACAGAAATTTCTCTCTATTGAAGCAAACTCCCATCCACTTAAGAGAAGTTAGAGGGTAGCCTTTATTCTTCAGAAGCACAAGTAGACCAACTGTCTGACCAAAAAAACCAAAAATTTTAGAACTACAAAGAAAACCCATGAAACTGTAACCATGCAAGTATGCAAAATATCCACCTGCAAACAAAGTTTTCCCTCCTAACTTGGAGTGCACCAAAGGCTTTAGACAACTCACAAAAGTTGCATTTCCAGAAACCAAGTGAAAGGGCCACCTGCTCAGAATCACTTGAATCTGAGAGCTATTTTTCTTTCATATGCAATCTGTGCAACATGAAAGGAAAAAAAGAAGAAAAAAGAAAGGGAGACTTACCAGCCATTCCTTGTGGCCTTGTAGACCTTCGTGATTGAGCTGTTTAACAGCCACAGTAATGCCTGTGCCTGCTCTGGCAGCTGCAGTTCCAGTCTCATCCACCCATCCCTTGTAAACACTACCAAAACCTCCTTCACCCAACAAGCTATCTGGCCTGAAGTTGCGAGTGGCAGACTTAAGGTCTAGATAGGAGAAGATGCGCAAGTTCCCTCCCTGACGTATCTCATCTGATACCCTTGGAGTCCCTGACCCTATCTCACCTGAGGAGACTATCTCTACTGGAACTGTGGCACCTTGACCATTCACTTCTGAACGGGATTGCTCTTGACCTGCTCAAACAACGCATAAAAAATTCATCGCTCTTCTGAACTTACAAGGCCATCTCAAGCAGATCTTCTGCCAGCCATCAAGATGTTTGTTTTTTTTTCCAAATTAAGAAAGTAAAAAAAAGAGCTGGAATCCAAAGCCAGAGAATTCTCCAGTTTCCATCCGACAATTGAGTAATATAGTGTACGAAACTGGCATAAGCACAAAGATCAAGCTTCACGGTTATTCATGCCGCCCCTTTCTTTCTTTCTAGAGCTGCTTCTTCACTGCAGTTGTCGCCACATTTTTCTAAGCTAACCCTTGGCCACTCACACTCTATACCCGCTCCTGCTCACAGAAAGATGGCGGTCCAAATAGCTAGTAAACATTAGGGCTAAGAAAGAAAAGGATCCTAGAGAAAAGGACCGACGAAGAAGAAGAAACAACAACAGGCAGGGAAGAGGAGAGGCTAACAACAAAACCCTACCGGAACTGTTGACGCTAATCGTGGAAGGACTATCAGGTTTGCCAGATTTGGAACCGCCGAAAAACGCCCGCGTGAGGGCACGCCAACACGAGCACATATTTCACACCCTCGTCGACCTCCTCCCCTCAACAATCCACCACGCCTCCTCAGAGCTCTAGCCTTGTCTACCACCTCCTGCTGCCGCCGCCGCCGACTGCTTCCATTCCGAGCCCTCTTCCTGTTGTTGTTGCTGCTGCTGCTGCTGCTGCTCCCTCCTCCTTGTTGTACAAACCCGCATCTCATGCTCTTACCCTAGTTCAATAGCAAAAACACCACCAGCACAACCAGTTTTTGTTTTCCTCTAGTAAACGAGTTCCAAGCAGCAGCCGCAAGCAACGAGGCAGCCAGCCGCGATGGCTACTCCGTGTTTTTCCGATGCTCTTGCTCTGGCCTGCTGTCTACAAGAGTGAAGGAAAACAGAGACGGAGAAAAAAGGGCGCGACGCAACGAAGGGAGAAAACCAACGCCCACAAAACAAAACAAAAATGATTAACGCTCTCTTCGCAAATTCTTTGCAAATTCCCGTTTCCCAAAACCCCCCCCCCCCCAACTTGCCTGTTCCCTTCTGCTGTGGAAATCTACCGGCATTGGATGAAAATGATATTAAAAACAACATCTACAGATGGATGAAAAAATATATATATAAAAGAAAGTGTCGATATCTAGACCGGGATGGTTCAAAATATTCTACAGATGGATGAACAGTAAACCAATTTTCTAAGACTATATGCCTTGATGGATGGATGAATGAATATAGGAACTAGGTATAAATTAAAACAATGTTTGACAGGATGGCATCCACAGGACAGAAAAAATACATGGTTGGAAATCTACCTGCCATTGGATGAAAAACGGTATTGTAAAACAACATCTACAGATATGGATGAATATAAACATAGTATATCTAGACTGGGACGGTTTAAAATATTCTACAGATGGATGAATCATAAACGACTTTTTAAAGACTAATACCTGGATGGATGGATGAATATTTAGGTACTATAATTGATACAATGTTTAATGGGATGGATATATATAGTATAGATTCTGTTCAAGGGATGGATGAAAATGGTGTTGTAAAACATCTACAGATATGGATGAATATATATAGTAAACACTTAGTTTCAATATCTAGACTTGGATGGTTTCAACATCTAGACTCAGATGGTTAAAAATATTTCGCAGATGGATGAATAGTAAACAAAGTTTTGTTACCCGGATGGATGAATGAATCTGGATAGTATAAATTATGCAATGTTTGAGGGGATGGATGCATATTGTACACTATCTGTTGAAAGGATGGATGAAATTGGAATAGGTGAAATCTTGCAAAAGCAGTTTTGGGATCCACAGGCAGAAAAACACATGGTTGGAAATCTATCAGCATTGGATGAAAATTGGATTACAAAACAACATCTACATATATGGATGAATATATATAGTAAACACTTACTTTCAACATCTAGATCAGGTTTTTAAAAATTCTACAGATGGATGAAAAGTGAACAATTTTTTTTAATCTACATATGGATAAATAGTAAGCAATTAGTTTTCAATATCTAGACCAGGATGGTTTTAAAAATTCTACTGCTGGATGAATAGTAAACAGTTTATTTTGCACTATATACCTGGATGGATGAATAATATTGTATAGAATCTGAATGGGATGGATGAATATGGTATACCATAAAAATCTTGCGAAAGCCAATTTGGCATCCACAGGATAGAAACATATGGTTGGAAATCTACTTGCATTGGATGAATATGGTCCAAAAATTCTATTGACGGACATGAATAGTAAATATGTACCACAATGGATGGATGAATACAAAATCTGAAGGTTTTGCTTCCCTTCTGGCTGTGGAAATCTACCAGCATTAGATGGATATGGTAGAAAAAACTACAGAGATGGATGAATAATAAACAAATTAGTGTCAAACATGTAGATTAGGATGCTTTAAAAACTTGATAGATGAATGAATAGTAAACAATTGATTTCAAGATATATATAGGGATGATTTGAAAAGTCGATAGATGGATAAATAATAAACAATTGTTTGAGACTATATTCCTGGATGGATGGATGAATGAATATTATTTGAAATCTGAAAGGATGGATGAAAATGATATAAAGAAAAAGAAAAAGAATTATGACCTCTGGCAGCATCCGCAAGGCAGTTCAAAACAAATTGTTGGAAATCTACCCAACATTGGATGAATATGGTACAAAAACTCTACAAAATAGATAATTACTAAACAATTAGTTTAAAAAAATATGGAGTGGAATGGATGGATGAATATTCTATCACATTTGAACAGTGGTCTTCCTTCCGGCCCTGGAAATCTACTAGATAAACACGGCATGGCGTAAAATCTACAGAGATGCATGAATTAGTGCAAAAATATATTGTTGGATGGATGAAGATCATAGAATATCTAACGGTGGATGACAATGGTACAAAGAAAATCTTTGCAAAGCCCTTTGACATCTGTGGGACAGAAAACATATGGTTGCTCTTCCTTCCTGCTGTGGAAATCTACCAGCATTGGATGAATCTGGTATGAAAAAAAGGAGAGATCTGGATGAATAGTGAACACTAGTAAATAATGTATATGCAGAATGGATGAATATTGTATAGAATCTCCAAGGATGGTGAAAATGGCTTAAAGAAAATGTTCCAAAGGTGTTTGCCATCTAGAGAACAGAAAAACATAGGATTTATGGATGGATTTCTTATATAGCAACTATTTTGTCATCAATCCGAAAGGTTCAAGAGGATAGAACTGTTATGAGTTAAGACCACATGCCCTTTGTTGCAGCTCCCATGCCTACCCATGTAAAGAACCACTCAAGGCAAAAAATTCCTAGTGTAAATTTAGGGTCTATTATCAACCAAAATCTAGAATAGGACCTTATGGATCCTAGCCAACATGTCATAGTACCTTCTCCATTAATGGGTTTCAAACCTTTGCTTATGTCTTTGAAATCATCATTTATTATATGATCCACACTAATTTTAAAGGAACCAATGAGAAGAGATCATCCTCCACTTAACTTTGATGCCCTTTCTACACATCAAAATGCTTATTTTATTGCTTATGTCCCAAAAAGAAAAAAGAAAAAAGTGTAACAAGATGATTCAAAAGATCAATGTTAAATTTTTTTTAAACTCCTTGAAATCATTTTTTGGATTAGCGATGATCTCATCAGGTAATGTTTTAGGTCAATCATTGTACACATGGCAATCAATGTTGATTTCCACTAATGTCATTAACTTTAATTTTCCTAAGGATAAACACAAGTTTGACACTCACTATTATACATGGAACATATTTCTTTTTTTTCTTATGATTCTAATGTTTCTTTTCAAACTTCAAATCTGTTAGCACATGTAAATTTACGCAAGAAAAAGGTCTCTCATTAAACCCTTTTAAAATTTTTGCAACATGCTACTTGACTTACCAAATGTGTGAGTAGCACCTCAAATCTTGTATGGGTCTAAAGATAGACCCTTTTCCTATATGAAATAACATATATTGTGATAATCATTCTCACATTTCATGATTTTTTACATTCAATTTGCAAGCTTTTATAGAAAATGCAAGATATAAGCATTGTTGTATTTATTTGTGTACCTTATTTTGCTATTGGAATCTAGATGCTACTTGCAAACCTTGTGAGATTTGTTAGAGGGCTTATAAGACTCTTGATGTTAAAGTTCACAATTTCAGTAGCCATGCTTCATTTCATTTTGCTAGACAATAAAAGGACATTTACAAGGTTAAAAATTTGAAGATGATTATGGATTTGAACCTCTAGATGGAGAAGCACAAAGATAGTTTCATTATATGTGGAATTGCATTGTAGTTTTTAAATATATATAATGAGATGGTAGCGTGTTGAAACATTTTAAAATAACCCACAAAAGGTATTGATGGATTTTTATGGTGGATTAGGACTCGGGGTTTTTTTTTTTTTTCCATTGCTTAGAAGATGTTTTGGTGGAATATTTTATGTATCATAAACAACAACATACGTGTATCATTTTTATTTATTTATTTAAAGCAAAAGATTGAATATAGGGTGTTTTTCTATTATTGAACTTGGGTGTTATTTTAGTTAAATAGTCCAAAGAATAAAAAATTATAAATTTCTGAGCCCCTAATTTTTGCACAATAGTTTTTTTTTAAGTGTATAGGTTGTGTTAAACTTAGTAAAGTAAGGATGATGGTGTTGAAGGTTATGGCAAAATTAAAGTTTAGCTATTTTTTGAAACATGATTTGTTTGTTTGTGACAATTCACAGTCTTTTTCCATTTGATCTATCTAGTTTTATGTGGATGGTTTCATAAGAAAAAATTACCATGTTGAAATAAACAATTTTTAAAACATGGGACCTATTTGCAATTGCGCAAATAGGTCCCAATCTAATATTTTGGTATTAAAGTGTTTAAGTCTTGTTGAATCCAATAGATTAGTGATTGTGATAGCTAAGCCTATAAAGAAATTAGGGTTTGACCTTGGCATAATGCATTTACAAAAAACTCTTTGGATAGTTTCTTATCTTTTCCCTTTCACTTTGTTTAGTGTTGTGTGATTACTTTTGTAGATTTTTATGATTATCTTATAGAAGTAAACAATCTTTAGAAAATGGGGCTTATGTTCATACCTCATGGGAACCAAATGTCCCATGTCCTTCAATTCATCATGTCTCATCGAACTTCATGAGTCCCATCACCCATTCGCCTTATCATGCACCACCACCAACCTATCCTCCACCTCATCCCCCACATAAACCACAAACCACCCATTAGTTACCCCTCCAATTTAAACAAATCACACACCACCTATTATTTCCCCTACCAGCCCCCAACCCTTCGTGTGAATGTGAGGTCCCAACTTTACACTTTCCCAAACCCCCTCAATCATGCATAGCTAAGACATTTTCCTCCTCCCACTCCATTGGTCCATGTAGTTGGCCATGATCATACCCCCCAATTTACCCCCATTTCTTCAACACACCTATAACCTCCACCTAAAAACGTGTGCCCCACCTGTGGGCACCAATTTACTAATCAAGGGTTAATTTGTCATTAGCATTCCAATTAGACATCCAATTCATCCAATCCAAACCCTTGTGATCATCCTAGTTCAATATTTTTTTTTACTCCCACCCCATCTACATAAGCTTGGACATGGATTTCAACATTGGATGTCTTCAAGTTCTTTCATTTAGGCCTTTGCCATTCTTGATTATATAACCATATCCCCACCATTCTACAACGTTATGTACAAATGGCATTTCGTTTTCCATTGGATAAGCTAGTGCAGGGCCCGTACAATGTTGCAGCTTGGCATTTGCTCCTCCTACTACCACAATGGTGTTTTGTTTTGCCCCTTTGTGGTGGGATGACAAGGCATAGGGAAATATGGATTCGACTCAAGCACTTTATAGTAAGAGATTGGGAAAACTTGTAGGAGGAGTTTTTTTTACATGCCCAAGTTTTGGTAGCCAGTTTGAGTTTAATTTTTTTTTCCCAACATGATCCTCCAACTCACAAATGTTTGCTTCGCAGTTTAGCCCTTGGGTATGTATGGCAATATTTTCGAACAACTCGCACTTTGGCACCATTTTCTCTCGCATCCACATTTTTCGACATCACTTCAACTCTCATTACATTACACCCTGAAACAAATGATTACTTTTCATTTTTCCTTGAAGATTACGAACCATACTAAAATCTTGAAATTTCTTCTGATTTTTTCAAATTGGCGTTCCAACGCATGCCGCATTTATCTACAAGTGGTCCTTTTGGGATTTTTTGAACATCTTCGAAACTATTTTCACCCCGAATATTCAGCAAATGGATTCCCTTAATTGTTCCAACTTTGTTTTCATATTGCATAAGGTCACATTCCACCCCAAATTACATGCACCCTTGGAACGGCCCACCTTTTAACCGTGACCAAGCCTTTAAATGGAGTTTGTTCCAATGTAATGGGGGAAGAATTGTATTGACTCACAAGCCGCACTTTATGCTTTTAATTCCATAAAACTTTTGTAACACATTTTTCCCCACACCAATTTGGAGTTGCAACTAAGGGTAGTTGTGAAACAATAATCCATGGCATTAGGTGCACCTTGGACTTTCACCCTATTTGAATTGTTTTTGAATTAGACATGGCAAACGTTTTCAATTTAGTGTTAAAATGGGTCATATTTCAAGAACTTTGTGCAGTAGGTGGGGACATCATACAACTCATCCCCTTTGTTTGTGCATTCTATTAATTTAAATCTCCTTTATTTTGTAGTCATCATAATCATGAAAGTGATGTCACAATCATCCCATCTGCCATGGGGATTCGTCAAGGTGATCCTTTGGGGAGGGCATTATTCGTTTCAACCTTTTTTGAAGTTTTACATTCTACAATTAGCCATTTTCCTTGTTGTCTATTTCCATCCATTGTAAATGAAATTCACATCATAGGTCCCCCTTCAACTGTATCATCTACATATGAACATTTCCAAACCAAACTCCATGCAATAGGTCTTTCTATTCAACCTCAGAAATGTGTGACATGGTCACCTTATGGCTTACCATCAAACTTCAACACCTAGTTTTAATTTACCACCCCATCCAAAGGAATTAGAATCTTGGGGGTTTTGTTGGGCACCTTAATTTTCACATCATCTTTCATAAAAAATGCCATGTTAAAAGACATTTGACATGTGGACCTTCTCTTAAAATGGTGGATGTTTATGTAACTTTGGAATTTTAACTCATTGTTTCATGCAATGCCCATCGTATCTTTTATAATGCACACCTCCATTTTCCACTTTCCCAAAATCCCTTATTTCCTTTGATTCATCCTTCCTTCAAATGTTTAGATGCCTTTTGGGTCTAAGATCCTTTTATGGCCCAAAAAGACCTCTCATTCATAAACAAACCCCTCTCCCAATATCTTTCAGTGATGTCGAATTCATATCGACATCCATCATCACCCCAGCAACCTATTTAGGGAGTTGGGCCCATGTCATTTTAGTCGTAATTGCTAGGTTTATGGTTGATCAACATCCTTTCCTTCTTGAAACATTAACATGAGTCGACAACAACACATTTCTTTTGTAGTAACACTTCAAGGCGGCATGTGATCTTCTACCACCCTTAGTTCGTGCATGTTTTCTTCCATTTGAATAACTCATTGAGCAACAAATGGTTCAACTTCCAGATTCCATTTCGGAGCGTCTACACCATCATACCCTTTCCAACATACTCTCCAATGGGATATTTAAGGCCCATTGTGCCCAAAATTTATCATGTTTTGGCCTAGGGGTAAACGTTTGGTTTATAACTACATTGGTTTTCCTAGCCTTTTGATTATTTTCCCCAATTTTTTCCACAACACTTCATACGTGATTTAAAATACCCCATCTTTCAATTGTAGGCATCCCTCGATGTGTGTGCACAAATCCCATCGACCTCTTACATTATGCTCATGGCAATGAACGCATTAAAACCCATAATGTAATTTGAAACACCTTTGCTGTGATTGTGCAAAATGCTAGTTTCCATGTTGGACAAAAACAATTACATGTGCTTCCTCTAACCACATTCAACTCCTCTCATCAACAAGTCAACATTGTTTTTACCAAATATGACATTTGCACCTTAATTGACGTTGTCATTGCTAACCCAACATGAGCAAATTTGATTCCTTGATCTTGCACAACTCAAGGATTTGTCGCATTCAATGCAATTCAAGCCAAGGAAAGGAGCTATCACAATCAATACCCCATTGATCAATTCCTCCCCTTAACAATTGAAATATTTGCTTGCTTACACAAACATGTTAATCTGTTTTTACATGATTGTGCCAATGCCATTTGGAGCTTGAAATTAGGGCCAAAGGGCCCTCATATTTCTATCTTGGTCATTTTTCTTTGTCAAAAAGTTTCGATCACATTACAAAGGATGCAAACATCCTCCATTTTAAGTCAAGCAGTAGTTGTAGGCTTAACTACTTCCCAACTTCCACCCCTTCAAGACACACTTCCATCACCATGGTTGATTTATTGTAAACCATTAATATGGCCAACCTACCATAGGCGGTCGGTTATGGACATGGAGAGATTTTGACACCTACTTTGAACCAACCTGGCATCATGTCACTTCTTCATTTTCCTTAATTTTACTATCTTGTACATTTTCCTAATCTAATGTGTGTTTTTTAATAAAGCTTTATAGGAGTTTGACATACTCCAATTACTTATGGTGACCTTTCCAAACAAGGACAAGCTTATCAACAAATGTTTTTATTTATTGAGAAGACCACCCAATCAAAAACCATATTTGAATAATTTTTTTACTTACATTTTCATTGTTTGGAAAGACTATTTAAATCCTGCTTAAAAGCTTTGGTTACAAGTCTTCAAAAAAATAATATTTTATTCAAATGCAAACATGGCCAAAGGAGCTATTATTTTGTAACCAATATTTTTAATGTGCAAGTCTAATACATTAAATTAATGTTGAAAATGTGTAAACTATTAATGACACCATTTATAATGTTTAATTTAACATTTGGATAGGTTTGAAAATTCAATGAATATAAAATATCTTTTAGCATGTTTGAGATTTGTAACCAATGCTTAAAAAATGTTGAAAAAATAATGTAAAACACTATATAAACATTATATAAGCATTCATTCAACACAAAATCAAAACCATTCAAAAATTGTCTAAATGTTGTTAACGGCTCCTATTATCCCATTTGCACCCATTCTTATCAAATTCATTTCAAATGTTATAACAATGAAAAAAAACTATTATTGCATATACATCACATATATTCAACACTAATTTAGTTTATTGCCCAAAATCATGTCAAATATATAAATATATTATTATTTTTGTAATGGGCCTATTAAATGGTACAAGGATATTTGTTTTATCAATTCTTTGAATTGTAGTGAAATACAACCCACAACATGCTCCATAACCCCATGTATTTATGTGTTAAAGGGGTGTGTGAAAGTTTCGAAATAAAACTAGGACAAAGGTGCTAGTGCAAGCTCATTAACAAGTTAACCTACACAAAGTAAATAATTAGTTGATTAATACAAACGAAAGCTAAGTAATGCTAGGATTTAAATCATGGGAAACTTAAATTCACATGACCCACATAGCTCAACCTTTGGCACCATTCTCCTCCTTGTATTAGTATATAAGGTGATTGATTGTGGGGGTTACATTCAAATGCTTTAAATTCCAAGACTCCCAAGTTGGAGTATGGAAAGTTTCCAAGCACAAATTTGTGGGATCATAACTCATGCATACAAGCTTTAATTGGGGCATTTCAAAAAAAAGAAAGTTGCAATCTTTGAAAAGATTTTTGCAACGCCATATTGTATGTTTAATTCAAAGGTCATTTTAACCATGTTTCCTAAGTTTTAATGGTTAGGAACCAAATTATTAACTTAACTCCCTACCATATTTTGGTCATATTACTTGAGTTTTAAATTTTCAAATGGGGAATGTGAAGTCACCTTCAACATCTACATTCCAAGAACTTTCAAATGATATAAAGAATGTTCAATTTGGACAAGTATTTCCATTTGTAATTTTGTCTCAAAAATTCAAAACACTTTGAAATTCCAACTCCCAAAGTGATTTCCATTTGGGAATGTTTGGGACCCACCTCCTTCATATTCTCTCACTCTTGTGAGAGTGTGTTTATGTCCCAAAACATTCATTTGGCCTACATATTTTTTCATGCTTTTAACCTTGATACAAGCTTCAAGCTAAAGTCATGACTTGTGGTGTATTATAGAATAATAATTGATAAAAGTTTTTTAAATATATGGTTGGTGAAAGTTTTTAGATAACTTCACCAATGGTAGGTTAGAGAAATATGTGATTAGTAAAAAACTTCTAGAAGGATATTTAGTAAAAACTCATAAAATGTTTAGTTAACGAAATTTTTAAAAGAGTTAATGAACTTCTAAAAGGTTCCATTGGTATAAATCAAAGTTTAAAGGGCAACATTCCTCAAATTTTCCACTACAAGTTGTGATTATTGTATTTCTAATTAAGTTCATATTTAACTCACATTTCCTTTTGTTTAAACAATAAAATCATCTAGTTAATATTCATCATCAAATTTTTCATTTCTCAAATCCATATAATTTATGCAAATTGTATCTTTAATTTATCCTTGATAACATCACACATTCAATTCAACTAAACAAGTTAGGTGGTTAGGCTATATAAATTAGGTATCCAAATAGGTAGCCTAACTAGTTAATTAGTTAACTTAATTAAAGTAGTTAAAGCATCTCCACCCCACATTAGCAAACACCCCTTTTCATTAAATCTTGCAACATGATAGTGTAAATCCTATTGTGTTCTTGTATTGATGTCCATTTTGTAGTGGTCATTTTAACCCCTTTAAAAGTTTTTTTCTACTATGGATTTGGACAATGACTGTTACTCGTCTAAATGTAAAGACATAAATGGCCGTTTAGTGTTTTAAAGGACTTTAACGATGTTTGTGGGTGGGGACAATGATCATTAAATGGTATTTTATTTTAAAATAAATGAGTTGTTTACAATTTTGGGGTGGAAATCCTTTTAGTTAAGTAATTAGATTATGTAATTAGGTTAGGTACCTAGGTTGGGTTAAGTAGGTAGTAGGTAGGTAGATGGTTATGAACATAGGTAGATAGGGTAACTAAACTAAGCTACCTACGTAGGATTGAAAAAATGTTCATGATAATATGATGAAAAAACATATCACACACAAGATCATTTCACTTATTAATAGGACACAAAATTAAGTATGAAAACAACACTGCATATTCATTTTCCTTACATTTTTTTAAGATGAATATTAACCATGTAATTATAATCATAATGATAGTCATAATCATGTGCCTAAAGTTGCATAAATGGCACAAAAACATGATGCATGGGATTACATCATTAAGTTTGAACATTTGTTGTAAAATGTTATAGAAATGGTTTCCATGTTTTGGCATTGTGTTGGTTGTGCATAACATGATTTTATTCACATTTTTTCTTAAATTTTTTCAAAATGTAAGACATTCCCCAAAAATAGATGCTCCAAAAATCAAAATGGAGATAAGCCCCAAAAAATTGAACTTCTTCTTTTGAAACTAAAATAAAACCCATGGATCCTTTGAAATCAATTACCCTCATGCAAATTTTGAATAAAAAACTTAGGCCTATTTATTGAAAGAAAAGGAAAGAGAGAAAGGAAGTGTGTGAACAAACCACAATTAAACTATAAAGATGAGCATGAAAGGGAAGCAACTAGCCATAAGTTGGACAATGCAAAGGCCTTAATTTTTTGTGTGAAATGTTAATTAATTAGCATGGATGTTCACCATGCTACACTTGCCATCACAATGAGCCTTGTTCTTTCCAAATCATTATTCTTTAATATTTATGACTCTTTCATTTTCAAAGCTCTAACAACCATTATTCACCTTGGTTTTCATTTTTAATTTCCCCTTTTAATGTACTTTTATTAAGTCCGATCATTTTTTGTTTTGTATGTACTTGTAGCAAAGCTATTTGGTGTGAAATCAACATTCTTAATTTTTTTTTTGTTCCTTAGGAACATTAGATTCAATGCATCATAATAAGGTAGATGCACAATCGAGTGGTTAACTTTTGTGATGAAATGATGTTTTTTCCCTAGGTACCCTTTATTCAAATGCATATAATGATTATTATATCTTTAGATCTATTAATTGGGACTTAGATCAAGACTAACAATTTCATTATGAAGAGAACTGTGTGGTTATTTATTGATAAAAGCCTCATTTGCTAGCAATAATGGACTTTTAAAATCGAAAAATATGGATTAGTCATATGATTAAAACATCACAAAATGGAACAAACTATATTGATTCACATTCCAAATTTGTTACTGAGACTCAATATATGACATATACAAGATGATGAATTCATATGAAAAATCTTTTTTTTGAAAACCATAACCGTTTGATAGTCAGGGACTTTTGAATTATTAAAATTTGACCATATTTTCATAAGTCCATATGAATTGCAATTTTTGTTTGTTTTTCAAATTTTTTGTTCCAAAAACATATACATGGGTCACAAAGTCCATATGAATAATGACCCATGTTTTTGAAAGCTTTACATGGGTCATTATTCAAATGGATTTTGTGGGTTTTCCTTTTAGCATTTCCAAATTTTTAAATGATATCAATCACATTAAATACAAGTTTTCACATAGATTTGGAAAGGTTTGTTAGTGATTGAACATGTATTATTCAAAGATTGTAATAATAATACTTAAAAAAGTAACAACCATGTATATTTGAATCATTTAAAATAATTTTGTATGGACTTATAAGGAATGTAAATTTGTCAATATTGAACCACTTGATCATGCATTCACCTAGTAGTGTTGGCATAACAACTTGGTACCTTATTAGTGAAAAATTCCTAATAATCAAGGATGGCACATGAAATTTGATTTGAAATTAAGATAGAAGAGACTTGTGACAACAATGTTCAATTTAATTTCATTCATGATGGGTTAATTTTATTTAATTTTGATGAAGTTAAATTGTTACAACTCAACATCACGAAGTATATAAAGGCCATGAAAAAATGTTTATGTAAATGTTATTTAACACCAAACAATAACACTTTAACTAAAAGCTTAATTTGATTTACCAAATTGGAATAATTAGTATAAATAAGGACATTAAAAGGAATGAGATGCAAGCTATTAGTTAAATTGGGGATTTTTTAATAGCATTTATAAACTTAAGGTGTGGATGTGTAGATTTTTAAAATGGAAGATTATATTGACATGATGAAGGTCAATTAGAATTCATGTTCAAATAGATTTAAACATCATGATGCATAATTTGGACCTTAATTTCAAGAAAAGTCTACATAAAGTGTTTACAAACTCCATTGTAAAATCATTGAAGTTTTTTTTTTTTTTAAAAATTATGAAAACTTTGCACAATGACAAACTAATATTTCATGATGGAACTAATGGTGTACATGGATATTGATTACATGGCCCCTTTTAACACCCAAATGAAGTTAAATGATTTATTTGAATGTTAAATCATGTATGCCCAAAATTTTTAAAAGATTTTGACAACACAATACGAATGAAGGCGCATGTCTTCCACTAAAATGTTAATTTTTACACACAGTAGTAAAAATCAGCCAAAATGTAACCACTTCGTTTGCACTACATGTGACTTGTAGTCGTTTGTGACTAAATTGGGAGTATTTACAACTTTAAGATCAAATTTCAACTATTTTGGTCACTCTTACAACTATGATGCAATTATTGAGAAATTCATCCTAGTGGTTGGATGGTTTTTAGGTTTGTTTTCATCCATGAATATGTTGATATGTCCCATTAATCGCAATAGTCACCAAATTAGTCACATCTTAAAGGTATTTTATGGTGACATAAGGGTGTATTTTTATGTATGTATTAAAATTATATTTACAATATATTACATATATCATAAATATATATTTGTATGTATATTAATTATGTGTATGTATGTATACTGTTCATATAATGAATCTAAAAATTAATATTTGAACTCTGAAATTTATTATTCAAATCTGAAAATTAATATTTCAGTTATGAAATGTATATATATTGAATTTAAAAATTGATATTTCAATTTAAGAAATATTTGTGTGAATTTGAATATTCTATTTGATTTTTAATTTTTTTGTTTAGGTAAAAATCATTATTTGAATCTAAAAATTATTATCCCAATTCTAAAAGATTTTATTTGAATTTCAAAATCAATATTTGAACTCCAAACATTGTTATTCAAATCTAAAAACTAATATTTCAATACTGAAAAATCTTATTTTCGATTCTGAAATTATATTTGAACCTGAAAATTGTTATTCCAATTCTGAAACATTTTATTTGAATCCAAAAATCAATATTTGAATTTTTAAATATGAATTTTTAAAATTGTTAATTTTATTCAAAAATATATGTTCGAGTATAAAACTATAATTCAAATTATGAAAATTATATTTAAAAACTAAAATCGATGTTTCAATTCTAAAAAATGCTACTCGAATTCATTTAAAAATATAAAATTAAAAAAAATTGAATTAAATTTTTTTAAATTTTAATTCTAAAAATTGTTATTGGAATTCTATGTTTAATTATTTGAATTCAGAAAAAAATTATTTGAATTTGAAATTAATATTTCAATTCTGAATTTTTACATTTAATTTTTTTTAGAAAAAATTGATCTTTAAAATTATATTTCAATTCTAAAAAATGCTACTCGAATTCATTTTAAAATATAAAATAAAAAATTTAATTCAATTTTTTTATTTTAATTCAAAAAATTGTTATTGGAATTCTTTGTTTAATTATTTGAATTCGAAAAAAAAATATTTGAATTTGAAATTAATATTTCAATTCTGAATTTTTACATTTAATTTTCTTAGAAAAAATTGATCTTTAAAATTATATTTCAATTCCGAAAACTACTATTTCAATTTTCTAAAGAATTAGTTGAACTAGAAATTTGATATTTGAATCTGAAATTTGCTATTTCAATTCCTTAAAAAGTTATTTGAATTTTTTTAAAAATTATTTAAATTCAAAAAGCTTATTTGATCTAAAATTTTATATTTGAATTCTAAATTATTATTTTCAATTCTAACAATTAATGTTTCAATTTTGAGTTTGTAAATTACAATTAAAAAACTTAACTTGATCTGAAACTTGAAATTGCAATTCCAAATTATTATTTTGGATTCCTGGAATTAATATTTCAATTCAGAAAATTATTAATTGAATCTAAAAATGGATATTTCATTTTTGAATCTGAAAATTGACATTTGAATTTTGAAATTTTTTATTTAAATCCAAAGACTTATTTCATCTAAAAAATGATATTTGAATTTTAAATTGTTTTTTTGGAATCTAAAATTAATATTTCAATTTTTAAAATTATTGATTGAGTTTTAAGGTTTTTTTCTACTACTGTTATCCATAATGAATCACTTTTATAAATAATTATAAATGATTATATTCATTACTTATAAGTTACACTAAATAATTTTTTTAAAACATATATTTTTACATTATATATTTTATATTCTTACAATAAAAGAAATTAATTATTATAATTAATGTTACATTACTTTAAAATCATTGTAATTACTTCAAATAAAAATTAATTATAGTATATGCATAATTATATTTAATTGAAAATAATTATTCTCAATCTGTAATTTATAACTTGAAATCTAAATTTCTATTTATTGTTTACAATTTTACGTCCGTTTGAAACCAAAGAGTCCATTAGACGAAAGGTAGATCATGGAGGACAAATTGTCCTTTGGTACTGGCAACATGCCATAAACTTGGCCAAGGCGACGACCGTGTTTGTAGTCTACATGAACTCAGCAAGAATGCTCGTGTGGGTGAGGGGCAAGGCCAAACAAAAGCGTTCCCTAACTTTCTATGTATTTGGACAGGCAAGGAGCAGATGCTCTTCATCCTTCACCTTCCCCAAGTTGCAACCTCGACAAAGCCTCTCAACGTATGGCACGCCCTTCCATGCACCTAGCACCACCTCAAGTTACATGTTGCCACACTGAAATCGGGCCAGAACTGTCCGTAGTTGAACATAGTTGATGTCACACAAATATTTTTCGCTCTTGTACAACATACCTTTGAGGCGCAAGTATCTTATTTGTACGCTAGTCCTGATCTCACGGTTTGGTAAAAATCTTTTCAATGAAAGTTAGTCGCATATTATCCTTCACTTTTTTTACACTCAACATTGTGTGGGGGAAACCTAAAGGGGGTGGGGCCCTAGCTTCCTGAACTCCCACCTGTATGTTAGGTGCATTGCACGAAAGTATTTGGTTCTCCGCCTAATCTCTTACCCTGCTAGACGAGTCGGATATATGTGCACTGTTTCAGGAACCATTCCCAACGACGATTAAGCAATCCCTAATTGGAACGCACTGGTCGTTGCAAGCTAAAGTGTCATTTCTAACGGTGGTTGAATCGGAGGTAGAAAACCTGCCACCTCTTGGGGCTGATTCTGGAGTAGCCATTTTTTCACAGATTCGACCCAACATTTCTTTCCCGCAACACGCATAGCGAGCTAGGCTTCCCATGCCTTTCCCAAGATGCAGTCTTTGGTGACCGTGCTCACATGGTTATAATACAGCCACGCTTGTCCCCATGCAAAATGTTCAAAGGGGAATTTGCCAAATTTTGTTAACACGATGGATGTGCTAGTGGTTTTTCGCACCTTGAGCAAGGAGTTGAGGAACCCTCCATACATTACTTCAATAGCCTCTATTTTCTTAAAGTCCACATAAACCTCACATGCATAGCTTGTTGTGGAACACGCCAACATGTTGACGAGGTCACAACATAGCTTAACATCCATAATACGTAGCTCCGCATAGCGGCAATTCAGTGCAAACAACGATCACCTACTAGCAGCTGCTACATGTTCCACTGCATTATCCAGGTTCGAAGTGGTCTTGAGCAGGATTCCCAAGTATTTGAAGGTTTGCACATGGTCAATAACGTCACCTTCAAACACAAACTCTTGGCATGGGTCAGCAGAATTGAACATGATGACTTTTGTTTTTTTCACGTTCACTGTAAGTCCACATTTAACACAAAACTATTGGAGTGCGTCTAACTGTTGTTGCAATCCCACCTCTAACTCCGACGTCAGAGCGAGGTCATCTGCAAAAAACAACAGCCATACATGCATGTCTGCTAGGGCTGGTGCATCGCATTTTTTACCATCCAAGTGCCCCTCTAGGGCATCCAAATATAGCCCAAACAAGAGGGGGCTAAGAGGACAACCTTGCTTCACACCTTGCTAGCATCTAAAGTTGGAGGTGACACCTTCACTTGGGTGGTTAATGCGCACAGTTTCCTTGGCATACATTGCCTATAGGCATCGCAAAAAGCGTCCCTCCACCCCAAGGCCAGCCAACACCTGCTACATCACTTCACATGGCATAGTATCAAACAAAAACAAAAATAGAGTGGTTTCT
>Ga0209611_10002050_pt1 | contig 35219 bp, 27 predicted proteins | sample S1TSphgellanicum_3_FD_187693 | JGI IMG/M metagenome (GOLD analysis project Ga0209611, IMG submission 187693) | Host-associated microbial communities from peat moss isolated from Minnesota, USA - S1T2_Fc - Sphagnum magellanicum MG (SPAdes) (version 2) | ecosystem: Host-associated > Plants > Peat...
TCTTCATTTTTGTTAATTTAAGAGAAGGGGAGAAAAATCCGAAAAAAAAAAATCCAAAAAAAAAGATAAAAAAAGAAGCAAATACGTAGCCTTAGATTTTTTCGAAAAAACAAATCCAAAAAAAAGATAAAAAAAAGAAGCAAATACGTAGCAGAATCGGTCTCTGCGCCTCATTTCTGGGGGGTTGCAGAATCGGCATCGCAGAGACCGTTAACGGGTCGGAACGCCCTGGACGGACGGACGGACAGTTGTGTAGAAATCAAACGGGTTTCCCGGGGGTGCCAGTTCCAGACGAAAATGCTTTTCCCTATGGCCGGTTCCGAAGCAGAAACATAAAAAATGATTATGCAGTAGAACGTCACATCACAGACAGACGGGAAGACCAAGTGAATTTATATATAAAATTAGGATGGATTCCATAAATCTAGATCTCCTTTATCAATATTCTGTCCTCTTTCGCATGTTTTCAAAGCGAAACTTCAATTAAAATTTTAAGATTTATTTAATATTATGATACATTCCATAAATCCAGAACAATTTCCCTGGCCACAGGGTTCTGAGTAACTGCAATTGTTTTTGCAATCACATTGGAAAGCATGTCAAATTTGCATGGTGATGACTATTGGAGATCATGAAAAGAAGTTGCAATTGTTTAGGCAATTTTTCTACTGAAGAACCACAACTGTTGGTGCATGCAGAATGTTAGATCTTAGTAATCTTGTGACCACCGTGACCTACATGATCATGAAGATGCAGCAATTTTGTTTGTGCCTCTCACTATGGCTTCAGTCTCTTTCTAATGCAATCTCAAGCAACTGTTTTCGAACCTAGTCATGATTGTGTATTTGATACGTTCTTCTGTTCAAATCCCACGTAACAATTACCTCTCCTTACAACAGTTTGAAACTTACTTTCTGTTTCAATCTCAAGCAGCTATCTTCTCTTTCATGAATGTCCCCAAAACATTTTTTGTTCAAATCTCAAGCATTGTTACAAGCACATATTTGACTCCTTTTGATAATGGAATTTTTATGGCAATTGAGAATTACCGTATCATTATATAAAACACTTTGAATTGCAGCAAAAGCATTGCTATAGCATTAGTCGTGGAATGGGAACAACAACGCCAACAAATCATGAGCTTATCCTAGTAAGGTGAATTGCAGTAAATGGGTTTAAAAAGCAAAATCCAAAAGTTTGACAGGAGAAGCTAACAAAGTAATGAACGCTCATGGAGAATCTCTTCTTCCCTTACCCGCACCAAGGCACTGCTTCCTTTCAGACATTATGGTCATTGTGCAAAATTGCTTCCCAATGATATCAGTATTAGCAGGTCATTTGATCTGGTGGAGAGGGCATTTCCAATGGAGTGAAAAAAATAAGCACAATTTAGTACCATGTTTGTTAAATATTGTTCTTGCATTTCAAATTTAACTCTCTTCAGGAATTATTTTACCCTTACATGCAGCAGTATGTCAAATCAGCTCAAATTCCTAAGAATAATCTACACATAATTTATTGAGAGGTTGCAAATTGAGTTGCAATCCAAATTTGTAACATTTTCATACTTGAAAATTGTGCATATACAAGCAAAAAATCATGAGAACTGCTTGCTAACTATAAGCTAAATCTATGATCACAGCTGAAATCAGTATGCAATCAGAACATGTTTTTCATGATCATATCACTAATTGTGAACTCTGACTCATCGCTTTCAAGTCAAATGACCAAAGATTTTGTTGTATCGCTGAAAAGAAGTGATCAAAATATTTTTGAAATTCCTTCTCACAAATCCCTTTGTTGAAAACCAATCAAAACCACAATGTTGCTCTGGCACAGCTTTGTCACAGCCATTTCTAAACCTCAAAAACATGGATGTATCGATAGAAGCTGAAAGACATCACAGAAGAAGCAGAATGGCAGCAGCATGTTAATATGCCCCCTATTCTTGCAGCTAAAATACACCCCAAAAAACCCCATTGATGAAGTTTTTACTTCCAAGGAATCATGAGTTTCACACTCAAAGCAGCTGGATTTGCCACCCACATTCTCTTGCAAGAAAAGTTGCACAAAAGGAATTGAACCTGCAAGAGCTGTTGCAAGAAAAAAATTGCACTAAGGGGATTGAACCTACAAGAACAATTGCAACAAATGTAGCACAAAAGAAAGCATCCTGCACAAGAGCTATTGCAAGAAAAGTTGTGCACAAAAGAAATCATCATCCTGCAAGAGCTGCTGCAACAAAAATGCACAAAAGGAATCATCATCCTACACTTGAGATCCTGCAAAGAGACTTTCTGATCAATCTAAGAGGTAGCAGGTGAGAGAGCACTGAAGCTCCCAGATGGCTTGTCAGCCAGAGAGAAAGAGTCATATTTGATCAAAAGCTCAGCAAGCAAAAGACGGCCAATGAAGGGAACAAGATCTTTGGCAGCACATTGCTTGGAATTCACACTGCTCTCCTCACTCTGACGGCCATTAGACCATATGTGATAGTGGAGAAGCTCTTTGCCTTCTTTCCCCATGAACCTTCTGGGATTGAATGTTGCAGGATCCTTGAAGATGGCTGGATCTCTCAGTACGAAAGGAGCTACACCCCCCAGCAACTCCCCTTTCTTGATCCTGTAGGCTGCATCATGTGATTCCAGGATGAAGTCTTCCTTGGCTCTTGCATACTGATATGGCACTGCCGGCTTGAATCGCATCACTTCATATACTGTGGATTCTACTAGTGGCATGGCTTGCATAGCTTTCATGTTCAAACCTCCATTTGCCTTCACTGCTTCTCGGATCTCAACCCGCAGCTCCGTTTGCAATGGAGCTGCAATAGAACCAGATTGTACAGAAGAATCAAATCAGAAGTCTCTACATTGTTCAATAGTTTGGAACCTATCATGGACTGAATTGGAAGCTTGAGATCTAGCTCTTGCAGGAAGACTACAGCAGTTGTCAACAGCGCCCACCCATGCACAGATCTCTGCAAAGCTGGCATTGATGGTAGCTCGATGCTTTGCAACGTCGACTTCCAGCTTTCAAGTGAAAACAAAGTCAAAAGGAGAAAATAGCATCAAGGTAAAAGTCCTTTTCTAAGGACTGCATGTGACATTCATGTGTTGGTCTACAATCCTAGAAAGTTACATGCTTAAATTACATGCGTACTCGATGCTGGTACTGATGACAGCTCAATGCTTTGCAACGTCAACTTCCATGAGTTTTCAAATAAAAACAGACTCAAAATAATCAAGGGATGCCAAGACAAAAATCCTGTTTCCAAGGGCTACATTTGATATTCATGTGTCGGTCTATGATCCATGTAAAGAGAGCGACATGCTTACCTGATGCACCCACAAGCTGGATGATAGTGGGGAGAAAGATGGCGAATCCACCAAGAGCATTCAAGCCTGTGAAGAAGATCAAGTTATGTGCAGCATCTTCTCTGCTGACGTTGAACTTTTGGGAGACATCCAGAGATTCAGCTGCGTACTTGTGAACGAATTTCACCATCTTGTCGTATCCACTCTGCGTGAACACATGCGAGAACGGGAGAGCGTGGAAGATGAGATCGTCAATCGGCCATGGAAAGATGCCAGGACCCACGACAGGCAAGAGCTGTAACCCCACCCACGCAGTCAATTCGCCGGAAGAAGGTCGCTCTGCTTCTGGCACAGTATCCAGATCCACGTTCATCAAGCTTTTGATCAGGGTTTTGAACATCACGTCTGCGCATACGGCATTGAAATCTGCCGATCCTTGCTTGCCAATGTTTCTCTCCCAGGTCGCGAATGCCGCTGTCATCTGCTTGTGAAACTCAGGCATCCATCTGGATGCCCCCATCTTCATCACCTCGAAGCAGAAGCTCTTCAAGGCTGCATGCCGTTCCTCGGATGGGTCCAAGTATGCGCACATCCGCAAACCACCGGTGTACTTCACACTCGGCATGAATGTCCCTGCAAATGTATCGGTCTTATCCACCTGCACACGCAGAGAAAGAACCATCCAGACACCCGAGAGTTTCAAAGAGCTTCACCGTCGAGTTTCTATGCCTCATGGCAGCTGAACCTTGCATGCATGACCACCATGAACTAGTACAAAGAAAACAACATATGATCAAGCTCGAGGAATGCAAAAGATCAAAGCAGAGTTTGTAATGATCATGGCAACAACATCTGAAGCGATGTCTAGTGCTGCCTGAACATTACCACTTTGTAGTCGAAGACGGACGAGTAGCTTTTCTGGTCGAGGAGCATGACGCACTTGGGATCGGTCCAAGGCCAAGCAGGGGGCATGTTGGCACGCACAACTGTGCTCTTGAACTTCTCCTTCCGTGTCTGGAAGAAAGCCTCATCACCTTGCAGGTAGAAGAAATCCCACCTGTCCTTGAGGGCACCAAGGTAAGGCAAACCATAGCTTCCCGGCACTTCTCGCAACGGCAGATTACTTGGCGCCTGCTTCATCGTTCCTCCACCACCACCAAGAGGCGTATTCACTGTCGTCACAGGCGGAGGCACTGGCGTCGCCATATCTACTATGCTTCTGCAACAGATCAGTCTGGAAATCTACACAATCCTGCAAACCCCGAATTCAGCTACCACAATAGCTACTTCCAGTCTATATGCTAATTGCAATTTGCAGCCGACTCTCCTTTGTGTACTCAAAGAACCCTGGCAACTGCATAATATATTCTTGCCTGAAAATCTGCCAAGTAATGCAGCTACAAATTCAGACAAAAGCTCAGAACATATGACACTCAGCTGAGCTGCAAACTACCAGGCCCCGGAACTCCAATATGACAAGCTCCCTGCTGGCACTCAACTTCCTAAAAATCACTCCCAGAAATTCACAACTCCAAACCTGATGAAACTGTAGATCAGTACCAACAACATCCTAGTTATCTACATATATACAAATGCTTTGTTGAATCATCTACAGTGGTAGGCTTCTGGATTGTCTGAACCTAAAAATCATCAGACTTGTTGCATGTAGATTATATGTACTCTTCCTCCTGCTTCTTCTTCTTCTTGGTTCTGCTTGAGACAGATAGCTATCTGTGTATCTAGATATATATTGGCTAGTTGATGGTGAGCCTGCAGCAGATCTGGTGCAGGAGGGTCTTGGAGATTAGTGATTGATCACTAGACTTGGATATCAATATCAATCAAAGACTGGTGGAGTCATGAGGCTGGCAGTTGCAGATGAATCCATTTAATGCACTCCACAACTGTAGTATCTATCTGCAATCTCATATATAATGGGCTGCTATGACCCAGCACCTATGAACACACCACCCCAGTGTTCGGGTTTTGAGGCCATCCAGTTGGATGAACCCCAATTTCAGAAGTCCTGACACACTTTTAGGCTCTGGGGAGGTTAGCTGGGGAACAAGAACCCAATGAAAAAAAAGTGTCCTGCCCATGCACCATCCATCCATTGCCGTGTATTCATGGGTGCTACTAATTCACTCTAGCCTAATATAATGTATGTGTGAAGACAGCCCGATCCAAGTTTGTAGGCCTGAAATCTAGTATAGGGTGAAGCCGGAGAGGGCGAGCTTTTTGTAACCTAAAAAGCATCCTGATTTTTTTTATTAAAAAACTTCTCATGATACCTGCTGGATACCTTTCGGGTATCAAGGGGAAGCGAGTAAAAAACACTGCTGAGTATTTTGAAAAACGGAATGCCCATGGAGAAATGCCTACTGGCTTTTTACATGTTGTAAGGTATCCTGTGGAGACACTAGAGAAAACAAAGTCGCAAAGGTATTTTCAGAAAGGCAAAATTCTAACTGACACAGTATAAATTGTGCTACTTTGGCTTTCCCCTGAGGGGCTTTCTCCTCTTCCCACCTAACGCCTTTGTCCTGGGTACTTTGTATTCTTTGGTTATTTTTCCCTGCAGTGTATTTTGTTCATTTGTTCCCAAAAAACATTTAGGAGAGAACTTCACCCAAGTGGGCTTTCCCTAGGGTGAGGTACAAATTGTCTTTTTACCTGAATGGTGGGAGCACTTCTCCTCAATTGACCAACACATCTTCCATGCACACCACAGCTGTAGTGCCTTATTTGATTTGGCACTCCTGTGTTGAATATTTACTTTATTTTTTCAAAATTGAGCTTGGCAATAGAAAAATGATTAAATTATTTTTTTGGCCACCTGCTATTATTCAAAATGCTCAGCAATTATGGCTTATAATTGCATTTAATGTTCATGAAAAGGTCTTATTTAAAGAGAAGTATTACGCAATTTTTTTTGTCCTCATCGCAATAAATCTTAGTTGTAAATAATAGGGAGAACACTTTATTTAACAATTTAAATGAGTTGTAATAGACATTGTAACGACTGTTAAGTCTAGATAAATAATTAATTGGTAAATTATTTACTGATTAGATATCAAGTAGCAAAAACAAAGAAAAACAATAGACCCTAAATATGACTTGCACATTTGTTTGAAGTTCCCGTATGCAAATAATTTCCAAAAAGATTACCTTTTAAATAATATAACAATAATTTCATGTGATAATAATATATAAATTAACATAATTAGTACTACTATCTATTTGCAATCTTATATATAATAATATACAAGGGAAGAAGGCCTTCACAGGCATAAAGTCCAAAAGGTTCTTTATCTGAATGGCAAGATGTGTACTGGATCCATGAACGCATCTTCTTTCAAATATGAAAAAAAAAACATTGCCTTGCTTTACATGTAGGGATGAGGACACTTGTCTAAGGGCCTTACCCTCAGACAAGCCTGAAGGTCAATGAATGAGGCCAATGGACAAGGTCAAGCAAGACAGATGTAGAATCAATGGCTGAGATAAACCTGTACTTAAGGACCTGCCATGTAATCACCAGGAACTTTATAAAGTGTAAGAACCAAACTTAAATTGAAATATACCCTCCCTATTGTGGAGGCAAATTACACCAAATAGTCATGTTAGCGCATTTCAATTCAACCCCAATACACACCAGTGTTTTTTTGTTGGGTGAGAATTTGCTTTTTCTTCAACTTGAAAAAGGGGTTCACCAAAAAAAAAATGTTAAATTAAGGTCATTTTTTATGTCATTTTAGCTGCAATCCAATCGAAAGGCTCTTAGATTTTACCATCATAAGGATTAAGGCTAACCACATGTCACACAAGGGTTGCCATTGTTGAATATATATGTTACCATCTACTGCTTAGGTTGATCACAATGTCAACAAATGATGACCATCTACACACTTGTTTTGGAGGTACATTCCCCCCTTGCTTGGACTACATCATTTCAATTCATCATTTCAAAATTGTTTTGGCAGCTAGTCATTTTTTATCACTCTCAAGTTTGCTAAGGACATTCATCTCTCACCTTTACTCTTATCTTGCAATTGACTTCAATGTTCACTAATAGTGCTTACTAGTTTTAGTGCTTTAGTCAGTTTACATATGTGAACATTGTACAATGAAATATAGCGCGATCTTGTCTTCACTGTACCATATTCAACTCAACACCTATTACCTTGCTCTAGAGTTTGGAATTTGAAAACATTGTTTTGGAATGACAGAATGACCTTTTGTTACAAATCGTGACTCATAATGTGTGTCAAGGGACCCTGCTCGAGCATGTTGCTTCAAGGCTTTAACTTGCTACCTTTCAAAAAAAATTAGTGAATTGTCACAGAAACTCAGAAAACTAGGTCACATTAATGTGCAAAAGATGAAACTAATGCAAGTGAACAATTATGTTAAAATTTTAAAACCTAAATCTTCTCCTAAAATTATATTTTGTCCAAGTTATGCATATGGTAAACAAATAAGAAATAAATTTCCAACATTTGAAAGACAAAAAGCAAATTTCATGTTAGACCTTGTGCATTCAGATGTTTGCGGACTGATGCAAATTGAATCACATAATACCTTCAAGTACTTTCTAACCTTTATTGATGACAAATCAATAAAGTTTTATGTATATTTTATGAAATATAAATCAGAAATATTTGAATATTTCAAAATATACAAAGCTGAAACAAAAATCTTTTTAGGAGGAAAATTTAAAATATTATGAAGTGACGGTGAGGTGAATATTTCTCAAATCAATTTTTAAAATTTTGTAAAGAAAATAGAATTATCAAATAAATGACAACATCCTATACTCCCAAAACAAAATGGAGGGGCTAAACACAAAAATAGAACTTTGGTTGAAAGTGTAAGATGCATGATAAGTTTTGTTAAACTTCCAAATTCTTTTTGGTCTAAAGTTCTGACTACATTAAATTATATCCAACATATGGTACCAATAAGTGCACTAGTTAGAATAACCATTCGAAAAGAAGAATGGACAGGGAGAAAACCTCCATGTCTCATTTAAGGACCTTCGGATGTGATGCATATGTGCACATACCCAAAGAAAAAAGAAGTAAATTGGATATGAAAAGTCAAAAATGTATTCTAGTGGGGTATCGTGATAATGCTAAGGTTTATAAACTATATAACCCTTCTTCAAAAACTGTAATCATTAATACTAATGTTATATTTCACAAAGAATTTCAACTACAAGATAAGAGAAAGAAAGTCAACTTATAAAAGTCAACTCACTTAAATAAGGATTAAAAACACTGAAATCAACAAAGAACAAAGTGATTATATTTGGCATTTTTTAATCCAAGATTACTAAGAGCCTTTAGTAATTCCATCCACCCACATGCCAAATCCTATGTCTTTCATAACTCCTCTAGTAAACCCCATAGTAATTTCACATCTTCAAAATGAAATGATTCCTCAAGAATTACTCACCAAACCCCCCTCAACATACTAATCCAGAAATTGATGTTTTTCAAACAAATCAAAACAATGAACCATTTCATTAGATGGATGAAACTAGCATTTTTGACCATGGCAATACAACATCACCCATACCACCAGTTTGATGGTCAACTTAAATTTGGAACCCATCTCAATGGTTCGTGGATTCATTAAATTACACACGAGTACTAGCAACAATTGACATAAACCAAGTACTATCAAAAATTCTAAGTGAGGCTTTGGAATGAGATGATGGTAATCAATGGGCTAATGCAGTACAAAATGAAGATGATTCATAAATTAAAAATTATACTTGGAGCTTAACCATATCTCTCGGTCGACATGCTGTTGACTGTAGACATGCTATTGATTGTAAATGGGTTTTTTGTATAAAATATAAAGCAGACAATCAAGTTGACAAATACAAGGCCCGCTTGGTAGCAAAAGGCTATTCCCAAGTTTCAAGTATTGATTACATAGAAACCTTTTCACTCCAATTGTAAAATTATGTTTTATAAGAATTATTATGGCCCTTGTGGTTGAATGTAATTATGAGACCCATTAGATGGATGTAAAAATTTCTTTCTTAAATGGTGAAGTTGAAAAAAAAAATTATATGAGACAACCTAAGGGTTTTGTACAATATGGCAAAAATAACCTTGTTTGTAAAATAAATAAAAGCATATATGGCCTTAAGCAAAATCCGTGAGCTTTGTATGCCCGTGCAAAAACCTATTTATTGTGAAATGATTTTGCACCAAATTTTGCAAACACAAATGTGTATGCCAAAAGAGTGGGAACATTGTTTGTGACAATAATTTTTATATAAATGAATATATTATTGTCACAAATGATCATAAATAACTATTACCAGAAACAAAAGCATTATTCTATGCAAAATTTGACATATCTAATATGGGAGAAATTGAATATTGTCTTGGTATTCACAAATTTAAAAGAAATTGAGAACTTCATATCATGGAATTTAATCAATCTAAATATATAAATGATGTATTAAAAACATATGGGATAGAAAATTACAAACTAGTTTCAACTCCATTTGAATTAAGTTTTTAATTAACTATAGATCAATCTCCTAGTTTAGAAGAACAAAGGAAAAAGATGTTTAAAATTCCCTATAAATTAGTAGTGGGGAGTTTAATGTATGAAATGGTATGTACACGATTAAACATTACATTTGTTGTGGGAATTGTATCCCAACATGTGGCTACCCTTGGAAATGCCCATTGGTTTGCAATAAAAACACTTCTACAATTCATGTTTATTTTTACTAGGTTTTCTAATCAAAAAATACCCAAAAATGAGAAACTTAAAAAAACCACCTTATTAATCTAAACAAGTCATTTTGGCCATGTCCAACATGACTAGGCAATCAAATTGGACCTTGTCATTTTCACTAGCAAAGTGATTGACAAAATGATTGACTATTTGAATGGAAAATAATGCACCATTTGACTGGGTCAATTTATACCTAAATTAAAATTATTTTTTATTATTATTTTAAAACTTAATAGGTAGGTAGGTAGGTAATAAATAGGTTTAGATAGGTCAACAAAAACACTTAGGTATGTAGGTGTTAGCCTAACCTACCCTACCCTATCTTACCTAACATAACTTCACTAAGCTACTTTAGTTTAATCTACCCACCCTAATCTTCTAAACATACACAAATAGGTTGTAAGTATAAGGAATTGAACCTCAAACCTTCACGATGATAAACCAAGTCCTTACCAATGGATTGCACCATCAAAAGTGTTCATTTTTTATCAAGTATTTTTTACTTCACATATTTATTTCACATCATTAAACATAATGGCTAAACCTAGGCGACAACTAGTGGTTAAACTCAATGACTTAAAATAATGGCTCAACTTAGTGGCTAAACTCAATGATTTAAAATAATGTCTCAACTTAGTGGCTAAAGTCAATGATTTAAAGTAATGGTTAAACCTAATGGCTAAATTCAATGATTTAAAATAATGATTAAATTGAATGGCTAAGCTTAGTGACTTAAACTAATGACTAAACTTAGTGCCTAATTAAGTGACTTAAACTAATGGTTAAATTTAGTCACTTAAACTAATGGTTAAACCTAGTGCTTAAAATCAATGACTTAAACTAATAGCTAAACCTAGTGCCTAAATTCAATCACGTAAAGTAATGGTTAAACCTATTAGTTAAACTTAATCACTTAAACTAATGGCTAAACCTAATGGTTAAATTCAGTGACTTAAAGTAATGTTTAGATCTAGTGCTTAAAATCAATGATTTAAACTAATGGTTAAACCTAATGGCTAAACCTAGTGTTTAAACTTAATGACTTAAAATAATGCCTAAACATAATGGCTAAACCTTGATTAAATTAAATGATTAAATTAAATGGTTAAATCTAGTGGTTAAATTTAATTGATAAACTTAATAGTTAAATGTTATGGTTAAACATAATCGTTAAACATAAACTAAACCTAATGATTAAACATAATGACTAAACTTAAGTTAAACCTAATGGGTAACTCTAGTGGTTAAACATAATGCTTAAACTTAGGTTATATCTAGTGGTTATACCTAATAGCTAAATGTAAACTATATCTATTTGCCAAATTTAATGGTTCAACTTAAGTTAAACTTAGTGCGAAATTTAGCGACTAAACAATATGACTAAAATTTGGGTAAACCTAATGGCTAAATTTAAGGGCTAAACATAATGGCTAAACTTAATGGTTACACCTAATGTTTAAAATTCAGTAGGTAAGTGGGTGGATAGAGAAATAGATAATATGTAGGTAAATAAATAAGAAATACAAAAGTGAAAAATATATGTAGGTGGGTATGTAAATAGGTAGGTGAAAAGGTATAAATAGGTGGGTGGGTGGATATAAGTAAATAAATAGTTAACTAAATAAATAAATGGATGAATAGGTAAGAGGTAAATACATAGGGTAATAGAACATGTCACATTTGACTAAAGATCATTGGCCATCTTGATTAAATGTTTAATTTGACTAAAACCATTGGTCATTTTTATTAAAGATCATTGGCCATTTTGACTAAATGCTCCACTTGATTAAAAATCATTGACCACTTTGGCTAAGGTTGTACAACTTGAATATGTGTATTTAGTCAAATAATTCAATATAGTCAAGTTGATCAATCAATAAATACATGTATCATTCAAGTTCCTAGCCTTTAGTCAAAATAACAAGTTAGTCAATTTGAACCTCTTAAAAAACCATGAATTGTAGTAATGAGAGGATCATGTGATACCTTAAAGGAACATCAAATCATGAACTACTATACAAAGGAAAATCAATTCAAAACCATTTACCCAAACTAATGGAATATGTCATGGGTACTTTAATGTAAATTGGGTCAATGACATAAACACAAAAAAATTCACATTTGGATATGTGTTTATTTTATCTTCAATAGCTATAAGTTGGACTAGCAAAAGGCAAATAACCATTGCTTTTTCTTTCACCAAGACAAAATACATGGCTTATACATTGGTTGCAAAAGAAACCATTTAGTTTTATCTACTCCTATGAGACCTAGGTGAAGAATAAGTTAAGTCTATTGTCATTCATGGAGATAATTAAAGTGCCATTGCATTGGCTAAAATTCCCAAATTTCGTTCACATTTTAAACACATTGAGCTACAATTTCACTTTATCCAAGCCAAAATTTCTTCTAATGAAATTCAGCTAACATATTGTTATATTGGAGAATCAAGACATGGTTGCTAATGTTTTAACTCAAAGCTTGCCTAAAAAAAGCATGATTTTTATTTTCAACATGTCAGCATTGTTTCCTTTTCACCTAGTAATGAAATTTATCCCAACTTAGCAAAATTGTTAAATAGTTAATATAAATTTAGTTGATATGAAAAGACACTTAAGAACATATTGGTTCCCAAGAGCTATGACTCTTCAACACTTTAAAAGGGCACACTGGATGAAACTCCAATAGGTTTTTTTTGGGTCTTTTTGTTGGGAGGAACGTGTTAATAAAAATTCTAAGTTTGCTTTCATAAAAAATGTCTTTCTTTTCTACAATCCAATAGGCTAATGAATGTGTTGATGATACCACTCCATGAAATGAATCACATATTTAAATAGTAAGATTCAGCATTCGACGTTTGAATTAAAAGAATCAACACATTTGGGCAAGGTACAAAGACCATGCCACTTTTGAAGTTTCTTTTGTTCCTCAAGTTGTTTATGGCAAGGTAGTGGCAAAGGTGATTAAATTAGAGTGTGCATCTGCAATTGAAAAGTTGATCTTTAAACTTAACAATCATTTCCCCTTTTATAAATTGATGGATGCACTTAGGATAGTCTATCCCCAATATTCATTGGGCCTTGACCCTAAAACTTCTTTTCAGCTACACTTAAATGTGATAAAAAAATGTTTATTGTGTGCCAAAAAAATGTCGTCTTAAAAAGGTTTTAATTTCATTAATTTTGGACCCAACTACTCTAGATATGCAATAGTTATTTACTTGCTTTGATAATGAAGAACAACTCAAAGGGTTCAATGCCTAAATTTTGTTCCTTAAACCTTTTCACATACTTGTGGAAACAATTAACCACATGTTAAATTGTTGTGCAAAGTATGTCAAATTACATCAAGTCAATTGAAATTGAAGTTGTGCAAGTTTTTAGCTCTATGGAAAATTAATGATGTTTTAGTACATTGAATTTTATGAAAAAAAACTAAAGAATTAGTTGACAACACATAATTTGGATTTGTTCTCATTTAGACAATTTGTTTGTTCAAAAGTTTTAAATTTTTTTTGAGAATTTTCCTTATGATCAAATTATTGACGAATGGAGGGTTGCCCAAGTTGATATGCAATTAATGTTATCTCTTTTTTTTACATTGGAAACATTAATTGCAACATTTTTATTTTGCAATTGAACCCATTTCCCTTGTGTTTTTTTGGTCACTTTGTCATTTGTTGCAAATTTTTGAAATTTTTATTTCAATTATGAAATCTTACTAGGCTTGTTTTTTTATAAGTTGTAACTTGTGAGATGATGAACTTTTAGGTCTTGGTAAAAGTTTTAGTTTATGGTGACTTTTGTTTCCATGATCCTAATCACTTTGCCTTGAACCCTATTCAATTCTACAGCAAATATTTTACATTTCAATGTTGAGGATTTGGCCCTAACATCCATGCAATAAGGCTTAAATTCTAACTTTTGGCAAAAATTATATAATACTGACATTGTTGTTTGTGTTGTCTACTAATGTTGTTTATATGTGTAGGTTCACCATGTGCTATGATAGGCAGGACTAGATTGGTCAAGGTTCAATTCCTTCACATGGTTATTTGAGGTCAAAAAATTCAAGTCGTCCATATGTATATAAACAAAAATGCAATCTCACTAATGAAATAACTATTAGCTATTCATTTTTGCACATACATCTATTGAAATCAAGGTCACCTCACCAATGCAAAGCTTTTTTTAAAAAAGGATGATCACTTAAAACTTCTCTCCTTATTTTGCAAATAGTTAACATTTTGACAACTCTTAGCTTCATGTAGCCAAATTGTTGCCCAATGGGCCCACTATGTAGTCAATTGGGCAACATGGGGAATATGAAAAACATAAACATTCATACATACATTCACAAGTTTGTAATGTGTCAATTCAATGCATCCATTTTCCATTGCAAATGCATGCTTCATTTTGGAATTCATGTCATACATCATTCTTAATGTATGTGCAAAGATTGGTGAAACGCTTGACATGAAAACAAAATCATGTCTACATGTTTTGCACTTATTCCGAATCATCGAAACTGTTGCCCTTTCCTGAATTTATGATACTTGGTGAGTACCTTCTGGATACTGATCACGTATCACAGGGAAAAAATTGAAGACAACAATAGGAGTTTTGAAAAATGAAAAATGCTTGCCCCCTCCAAGATTGTTATGTTTTTTGAAACACTCATCCACCGCATTATGTGGTGTAATGTGCCCTGCAACTACAAGAGAAAAAAGTGGCCACATTTTTATGAATTACCACATCTTTTACCAAACGAAGTTAGAACAGATCGTAATTGGAGCCTGGAAGCATCTCAAAAGCTTTGATGCGAAGCACATAACATTTATTTTGCATTAGTATGTTTTTTTATTTCACAATTTTCAGAGCTAAGGTGATATTGATTTTATAATGGATTTTGTTGCTGGAAATTCAAACAAATTACAAAAATTGGTTTTGAAAGGAAAACTCAGTTGAACCCTTAATGTGTTCACACTTCGGCCAACGGCACAGGCTACACTGTATGGGTGAAACACAATGCACATAACACTGGCGTGAGAAAGTTGAATTGCAATAAGTCTGTTTGTCACCTTACAATCTTTTTTTGACAGTGACGTACAATACAAATGTAAAGTCAGAATTTTGTTGGACTTTGTGAAAGTTTGAACACATTAATATCAAGTTTGAAAGCAATACCTATTCATGGACCATGTGTAATTCAAACAAACAAAACAGGAATGAGCCAAAAATATTTTGAACCTAGCGTAGCCAGGAGGCTGGGTCAAAAATTAAAGCACAGTTTACGCCATCTATACATGTAATATGTTTAATCAGATAAGGAGAAGGCCTAACAGTTTCCTGTAAAGCACTTGGAGAAGTTCCTAGTTTATTTGGAAGGCACCAACTAAGCATGGATGAGGAGAGATCTTATACCTATTCCTTAAGAGTGATAAGGATATTACATCGTCACGGACCAGTTAAGGAGTAGGCATAAGAAGCCTCTCCCTTCTATGCCTTGTCATCCAAAGATCTACCATCCTGCTCTAGGCCCCTTGTTTTGAGAATGCCCTCATCCTAGGGCTTTACCATACACATTTAATCTGGGAAATGTTAAAATTGGACTCTGAGAACTCTGATTTTGTCTTAGAACAGAATTTTTGATATGTTAAGAAACAACCCAGAAAAGGATTTGGGCTTAGGTACCTGTGTAGGTGCTATAGCTGGTTCACCCAAGGCCCTGCATCCTAACCTTGGAGCCATGACCTCCATTCAAGAAAACGCATGGATCTGTAGGTATAACATGTCTGTTTGGAGGGTTGGATGCTGTACCTCTCCATCGTTTTGGGACCCATTTTAATCCATCTCAGGAGGCACAAGGGTCAGGCAGTTAGTCACTAAGGCAGGCTCCATGCACAAATTGATCACAAGACCATCAATCCATCATCAAGGGGTTGAAAGCTAATTATTCCCACATACCGAATGGTTTGAAAATAAACTTGGAAAAAATCAAAGTGTCCACAAATAAACTCCATTACAATAAAAGGGTTAAAAGTTCACTATTCCATAATCACCAAAAAGGGTTTGAAAATAAAGTCAGAAAAATAGACTTGTGTTCATCACCTTCAACCCTTTTCTTCCTCCCAATGTAAGGATCAATTAGTGATCCCTTACCTAGAGATAGACAATCACATGTTGCCAAAGGCTCTCTCTTTCTCCTCTCTACACACACACACAAAAGATAAGCAATGATAGAGCCCAGATAACTTAATCATGAGATAAACTTTTCATATTCTAAGCTGATAATTTTATACCCATTTGACACCCACCTCATGCCCTGAGTTAGTCTTCAAAGTTCATACCCTCCTCAAGCTGGTTCCAAGTTAGAATCCTCCCTCCCACCTTCCTTTTCATTACCTTTCCCCCAACACGTGACTCATGTGAGAGGGGATGCATTGATGAGAGATCACTAAAAATGGGAATGTTGATCGCTATGGGGTCAAAAAAACTGATTGTGGTTTGGAGTTTGGACTGACATAAGAGCTACTCATTATGTCCTTTATGGTGATTTGCTTGGCTCTCATACCAAAGGGTGGGACTCTAGCTAAAGGTTTGGGCCAAAGGAGGATTTAATGGAGGATTCTATCTCATATCCGATCCCTTAAACCTATGAGAGAAGAAAGGAGACTAGGAAGATTGATCTTGCAGTTGAGTCTAGGACTCTAATTCAGGTACAGCCAGAATGACATTATTAACTGTTACTTGTTGAGTAGCATCAATGATCACACATGTTCAAAAGCTTGAGTGATATAGAACAGGATAAAGAATAGGCAAAGAGTATGTCCAGACAAAAGCATGTTGAATGCATGAAGTGCTCTCTATTGGCATGGGCTGATTCATCATCGCCATCAGTGATCTATCTAAACAGAGAAAAAGAAGCACACTGTCTGATCATGTAACTTATGTGTTGAATTTGGATGCTTTTGTGTGTTGTGGAAACTGCCTCTCACCTTATCTATTGCTGGAGCAGGTGGTGAGTTAAATTAAGCATCTGTTTGTAGCTTTTGTAGTGCTACCACATGCAATCCCTCCGGCATCACCATTTATTGTGAGAGTAGGAAATGTATGAAAGCTAGCCTGAGCAATGAAGTGGACTTTTTCATTCACAATAGCTTACCACAAGGAACATGTTATTGCCTTTCAACAAACAACCATCTAGGTTCTTGGGCCAATTTTGAGTCCATCAGTATGTAAGCCAAAAGAATGAGTACCCAGTGAGTTATGAAATGAATTTCAACAATTAAAAATTCATACTTTTTATTGTCCTCATTCAAAGATCCACAAGATCTCGCTCCATTTTTCCTACGGTGACAAAGTACCAGAGAGCTTAGTGTCCCAGTATGTTGTTCCCACAAACTTAGTCTAACAACGTTTGGGATAAAAGTTTTAAATCTGTCTTTTTCATTCAAATCCCATTTGTCATGTTTTTGCTATGGTTCTACACTACAGAATCCTATAAATAATAGATCTTGTGAAGTACTTTGTACAAGTTTGGGATCATTAACCAAACAAGAATGCACAAATTTTTGCCACATCGTTTAGTTTCACACATAGATGGGACTTTTGAAATAACTAATAGGGGTGAACTTTATTAAGGGCAATTTTAGCACCCTTTAACACCTTATCCTGGCTCACTCCCTTTACCCCTTTGGAGATTTTCAAAAGGGGGAATCACAAGTTATCTCCCAACTTTTAACTCGTCTACCCTTTGATTCCTAACTTCTTACCCTAAGGATTCTCTTTCCCTTTTCCTCTTATCCTGGCAACAATAGAGAAGGGTACAACCTAATGGTGTCCACCTAGTAATATCCCTCTCTTTTAGATCTTTTAGAGTTTCTTCCTTCTTTATCTACTACCTTTATGTTCCTATTTCTGGTTGCTACAGACAATCATTTCACTCTTTCCTTTTGGTTATTCTTCCCTACCACCCTCCTTAACCTGTTGCAACCATAAATTAAAATTATTCATACAAAGGTCATTTCACAAGGGTTATGAAAAATTATTACACACCAAAACATCTCACATCATTCAAAGTGAGGCTATAACATAGTTCTTCCAACTTAAAGTTTGTCCACTCCCATTTCTAACTTAGTTTTACCTACTCCATAAACTCTCCCACTTCACTACAATCCTATCTCCTCCTATCTACTACTTCAAAGCTTTCAATACTAACCAAAATGAAAACAACCCCCTTGACTTTTGCAATACACATAGTAGACTTGGTTCCGAAAGTTGTTGAATCTAGGTAATTCCATGGCCGTTTGGATTTTTTCCTCCAAGGCCCTTTGTTTTCCCTGGACTCTTCCTAGCCTCAACTAATAAGAACTTCTCCTCTTCTATGGTGTTCTTTTCACATGTTTTGGCTTGTTCCTTATCCCTTGTTTTCTTCTTTTTCTTGTCCTTTCGGGATCTAGTCTCTTCCTCCTCTGATGAAGATGAAGATGAAGATATGGATGACAAAGAGGATGAAGTAGAATTCTAATGTTTCCTCCTGGTCCTAGACCTGCCACTGGTCATGTCATCTTCTACTTAGCTGGTTGATTCCACTGCTTCTTCCAAGGTATGCTTGGGCATACCTATGATGAAAATTTTTAATCTTTTTCATAACCCAACCAAAATATTTCCTTCAAAAATGAGTCCTAAGCTTGAGGAGGAACAAGGGCACTATTAGGCTTGATCAACCGCTCATAATAAACCTCCACATCTTCTTCATGTCCCATGTGAATTGTGCACATCTTCTGGTAGACCCTTTCATCGGTTTTGACCATTCGATACCTCTGCCCAAATGCAACCTTCAACTCGTCCCATATACTCGTGGGGAAGTTGTTTTCATACTTGGAGTACCAATCAAAGGTGTCTCCTCTTAAGGTGCAAGGAAATAATCTTAATTTGTCTTCCTTGATGCGCCCCCCATTTGCCTAACATGTTTGTTCAAACAACCTTACATGGGAGTCAAGATTTCCCCCTCCTTGTATGTCACCCACTCCATGTTTTTTCTAAGTTGGCTACCCATTCCTATAAGTGGATAATACTGGAATGATGGCCTGGCTATGGAAAACAGATGGGATCCACCTGGGTATTAGCCATAGAATATGAGTTGTTAAACCCTAATTGGGTTATATTGTGGGGGGTTGTTGGGCAAGTTGGTGCGAGATGGCACTTTCCAATGGACCTTCCACCTGTGGAGCATGTGTTACGGTCATTGGTAGTTCTGTAGGGGTTCCCCAAGAGGGTATATATTACCTCCAACTACTCCTCCTTGGGGTCGGTGATACTTCACTGTTGGGGTGACTGTCACTAGTAATCACAAGTAAAAGTTTTTCATCCTTAATCTTAGGACCCCCCCTTCAAGGACTACTTCATTAATTGCCTCCCTTGCACATTGCTTTTGTTCTTTTTCATGTAGGCATGCTTTTCGATTAAACTCCCCCAACACTACTTCATCCATCACCAATCGTCACCTTTTTTTCGTTAAAAGGTTCTGCACTTAAAATATAATGTAATTTTACCTTTTTTTTTATGCTTTCAAATACCAAAAAACTATTATTATCATTATCCTCCAAGTTCTTAGCTTAATGTAGTTATGTTTATATGTTGTTTGTCCAATTCTACTTCTTAACAAAATTATGATTCGGGGGAGTTGTCACCATTCCCAAGCATGGTCGCCAAAAAAGTATTAAGCACAATTTTAACACCCCTTAACACCTTATCCTAGGTCACTCCCCTTACCCCCTTGGAGATTTTCAAAAGGGGGAGTCACAAGTTACCTCCCAACTTTTAATTTTTCTACCATTTGATTCCTAATTTCTTACCCTAGGGATTTTCTTTCCCCTTTCCTCTTATCTTAGCAACAATAGAGAAGGGTACAAGATGGTGTCCAACTTAGTAGTATCCCTTTCTTTTAAAGTTTCTTCCTTTTTTATTTACTACCTTTATGTTTTTATTTCTAGTTGTTATAAACAATAATTTCACTTTTTCCTCTTGGCTACTCTTCCTTACCACCCTCTTTAACCTGTTGCAACCATAAATTAAAATTATTCATACAAAGGTCATTTCCCAAGGGTTATGGAAAATTATTACACACCAAAACATTTCACATCATTCAAGGTGAGGTTACAACATAGTTCTTCCAACTTGGAGTTTTTCCACTCCCATTTCTAACTCAATTTTACCTACTCCATAAACTCTCCCATTTCACTACAATCCTTCCTCCTCCTATCTACTACTTCAAAGCTTTCAATACTAACCAAAATGAAAACAACCCCCTTGACTTCTAACTCCTAGGATAGCCCTGCTTCCTATCTATATCTTGTTCTTTTACTTTTGCAAGATAGTAGACCACTACTTGCTTGCTCATAACCAAGAAACTCTAACTTCCTCCCCTTTTCTATTCCTAGCCCCCTTATTCCAACAAGTTTAAGTACCTTTGTTTAACCTCCATTAGCCACCTCCCACCCACCATGTTCATGAGTTCCTCCCCCTATGTCGCCACAACTACCACTATTTGAAGATCTTGCCTCCATTCTCCAACAAATGTTGACTTAACCACTCGTTGAGAAGCTAGTTAGTTCATGATGTTGTAGCCTCCCACCTTCATCCTCCTTGCCTCCTCATGATTGCCAAAATCTCCTACTTCTACCATCATCACTCCCTCCTTTTCACAACCTCCTTCCCATGCTCCACTCATCATTCAAAAAGAAGAAAAAGAAATCAACACTAATTCCTTGTTTCGTAACTCCTTGGAGGTGCCACTAATGATACCTTACCTTAACCTTAATTGCTTAAAATTTCTAGGAAGCCTCTTCCCCCCTACATGTACCTTTTTATCGACGAGGTTAACTAGTCTCAGACAAGGATGAGAAATCCAACCTTGTCTTTAAGCAATCGACCTACCTTCCCCTTTTCTTAACCAAGCTACAATCAAACTCTACTGGGATAAGGGCATGCCTCTTAACCTAATCCCTTAGACTCAAACTTAACCCCCAAAATTTCCTTATCCATCCTAGGCTTCCTAATCAAAACTGGGTTAAGCTAATTTGAACCCAACAAATTCAAACTTGATTGAGACTCTTTTAGTTTCCACCCATTCAACTACTACTTTGATGTTGATGCCCAATAATCTCATATTTGAGTTGGCCTAATGTCTAATGTTGAAATAACAATTGCATGAAATTTCTTTGTAATCAAAAGTAATTTATTTAGGCATTAATTTATAATCTTCAAACTAAGTAATCAAACAATGAACACTTTATGTATTAGAAATAATTTAACTCTATGGGGTTCTAGGAAGATTAGTCCAAGATGTTCATGGTGTCACTTTGCTGTACAACATTTGTTGTTATGTTTTACAAACATCATTACGAAATTAAAATGACAAATACATTTCCAAACAGAGGATAGGATCATGAGCAAATGCACTAGTTGGTGTAGTGCTATCACAATACAATAAATTTATTTGCTAAATTGCTAACAATTTCACAAGGTATCTTAAACCCAATTAATTTTTTCACCTTGAATTGTAGTGGTCTATAAAGTTACTATGGGTGGTTTTGGAAAAAGAAAGGTGCAAGGGTTGATCCATAAGTGCGCCTTTAACTAGGTTAAAATAGGTGGACAATCCAAAACAGTGACAATTTCAACTTTTGGAGTGGGGATGGGGGGCAAAAGGTGTTTGGGGGATACATTTTTGGGATTTTGAGGGTGGATGAAGGCATTTGGGTGGGGTTTTTTCTTTCTTGAAGGATTGGTGGGAGGGAAGGGAAGGGGTTTTTTTTCTTTTCCAGAGTAGATGGGTTCAAGTCCTAAATATTAATTTTCATTGTTGGAGGTTGTTGGAGATACTTGGATTTATCCCAACATTTGTAATTTTTTTATGGTTGGGTGGGGGTTGATGTTTTGTTTTTAGAGTTTAAGAAATATTGGGTTGAGTGAGCTTTTCATTTAATGCCTTTGATGCTATATGTGGGGAGAGATCCCATTTTTGCCTTTTTTTTCAATCTTATTTCACATGACAAATTCAAGTTTTTCATTTCATTTAAGAGTGTCAATTGATTTGAATGTCTTTTTAGGGTTTTTGAAAGTCCCATCTCATTATTATTTTTTGAGGGTTCATTCCACTTACCACTTGTGAAGTTTATTTTATCAAATTCTGACTCAAATTTGTCTAGTGGTGAGAAGGAGTTGCTTAAGGAAATTGAGGCAAATGTTGGGATTACAATGTAGGTTGCCATCATTTGTGTCAATACTTGGGAGTATTTCACATTAACAAAGCTAGAGGAAAAAAGTGAACAATTAATCAACCCCAATGTAGGTGTGTGGGACATCTTGGTGACCATGCAAGCCATGTTCGGTTTGTTTAAAACTTCCACCAATTTCACTTTAATTTTTTTTGAAAAATTAGCACAACTTGTGGTCCTAACCATTATCGGTCATGCAAGGTCCACATGGGAGCCATATCACATTTCTAGGCAACCGTCCAAGTTGGCCTTAGAATAATGTTTGGTCAACTTGTGGTTCCAACCATTATTAATCATGCAATGTCCACATGGGAGCCATATCACATTTATAGGCAACCATCCAAGTTGGCCTTGGAATAATGTTTGGTCAATTTCATCTTGTACATGAAATTTGATAATGTTATTATATGACAAACTTACAATATCACAAAATTTCAATAGAATCTATGCAACTGTGGTACAACAATATGTTTTTGCAAAATCCATGGGCTTCAAAGTGTAAAAACAACATGAAATATATATATACTAGTTTGAACCCCATGCCTGATGCATAGGTGTGTGTGTATTTGATAGAACATTACATATGTGCCAAAAAGGTATATTATGCAGTGATGGCCAAGTGTTGTAGGCGACATGCAGTAACTTATCAAACAACACAAAATGTTTTCCCATATTTCTGGTTGAACAAATCACAAAATTTGTTTTTAAAAAATCACTAAATGCAAGTATGCCAAAAAAAATCATGTAACACTAATTTTTCTAATGTTTGGAAAAAATTATCCGAACTATAGAAAACTGGCAAAAACAAAAAAAATTGTCCCAAACACTAAACTTGTGTCCAAATGTGACAAAGTATTTTTTCCTACCAAAAAAAAATATTCATTTCTCAAAAAAATTGCAATTTTTTTCTTTGAGAAAAGGGAATTTGTGAAGAAAAATCCTCTTTTATTTTCTTGACAGTTCTAACTCATAATTTTTTTGAGACAATTCACCATGAAACAAATTGGTTAGATTTTGGGTTGGGTGGATTATTTTATTTTATTTTATTTCCAATTTGATGACATCCGTTAAAAATATTATTAATTTTCAATTCACTATATATATGTGTGTTCCACTCTTTCTTCGCCCCGTCAGAGTAAACAGACCATGACGGGATAGATGGATGATCAGACAAATGTGAAGCATCATTTCATCCATTTGTCCCATCATTACAAGGCTTTGACATGTGTGCCATCTCTTCCTATTGCTTTCTCCGTCGCACCGCATCTGTATTCCATTCTTTCTCTGCCTCGTCAGAATAAACAAACCATGATAAGAAAGATGGATGACCGGACGGATGGATGACAAGACAAATGGATAAAATGATGTTTCACAACGTCCTTTACTATATGTAATTGCTTCTATACAAGTGATGTGTCTTTTTTACTTATGTTGTTTTAATGTGAAATATGTACAATTTACATTTAAACTAAATTCATGCAATTGTTGTGATATCATTTTGAATATAACTATGCAATTATTTTGTATTAAATATGAACATTCACATATGTCATTAAAAAAAAAAGGTTTTATTTTTTTGAATATTTAAAATATTGAATACATACAAATATCATTCATATTAACCATAGCACAAAATTTGTGCAATTTTTGTACAAACTTATGAAAACTGGATTTTCAACAAAATGTGTACAAACTTATGAAGTCTGATAAATTTATGATGTAAGTATGATGCTTTCATGTGAAATTGAAACAACAATGCAATAAATGATGATGGCATATTTATTACATTTTGCATTAGTTTTTTCATTGTTGACTAGCTCTAAGCCCACTATGAGGTTTAAATATAGGTTTAAGGTTTTCATTTTTAATTTATGTTCATGTTTAAGGTTTAAGGTTTATGGTGTAGGTATAAATTTTAGGTTTTTGGGTTTTGATTTCAATATAAGTCTTAGGTTTTAAGGTTTAAGTTAAATAGGTTTTAGTTTTAGGTTTAGGGTTTTAAATTTAAAATTATGTTTAAGGATTTTGGTTTTTGGTTCTTTTGGAATTTGGTTTAATTAACTTACAACATAATCATGCATGTTTCCAAGTTAAGGTGGATTGGGGCATTGGGGGATTGAAATCCAAATGGAGAAGGCTAAAGAAATGTCTTGATTTAACAAAGGAAAAAGTCAATCACTTGTTCAAAGCAATTACATTACGAACAAACTTCTTATATAAGCATCATCAAAATCTCACATTTGAAATTATTGGTGAACACCAAAATGAATGACCCAACAGAACATGGTTGGGATGGTGACTATTGATTATAGGTTTAACAAATCTTTGACCCTAATCTTTGACTTTGCATTTTTTAATTGCCCTCAAATTGGCTATCTTGAATGCATTTTTTTTAATGCTAATACTTACCTACATCACAAATTTAACATGCAACAAATTAATATTGAAAATCATGTGAAGTTCGTCCATTCATAGCTTCATACATTTTACACACGAATATCATGCATTGAAAACACATTTAACACATGGATAAATGTGTTGACAAATGAAGTATGAACCTATGAATGAACAAATTTTGCACAATTTTCATTATTATATCGTGAGATGTTAAGAATATGATGTATGCCTTTAACAAAGCCTTTTGTTTCTTCACATGAGTTTTAGTTTGTTGGTGATAGTGACAAGGCTCTTTGATTGTGATTGCAATAGCTCTAACTTTGTCATTGGCCTCTCAATCATTATACATGTAGATGTGGCAAAAGGTAGAACTAATGACCCTTCTATATCATCTTACATAAGGCCAAGGCTAGGAGAGGGATGATAAGACGGACTTGTTATACCTTCCACCAAGTTTTGTTGCTTCTTCAATACATTCCATGTTGCATGTCCATTGATTAATTTGAGTTGTGCCCAAACTTGGTCACTCTACAAAACAACTCTTTCTACACCCTCCTCATCAGTTGTGCATGTCTTTAGCTCCTTCAATGTATCTCATAGTCTGTCCTTTCGACTTTGCTAATTAGAGAACTACGACTTGTTCTCGGTAAACATCTTTCCAAACTTGGTGCAGTCCATCATAACTTCATGTGATGTACCTCCATACCTCCAATTTTTGTGGCTGTTGAGATTCACAAAGAATAAAACATTCATTGTCTTCATCCACCTAGGACACAGACCATCAAAAAAAATGAGTCAAACAGCACAAACAATACTATATGCAGCTTATGCTCTTCTCTTCTACACAAGAATGTGAAGGCAAGGCACCCAACAGAGGTGTTGGGTTTGGTCAGGCATGAGCAGACTGCTTATCATGAAGACATTTCCGTTTCAAGGCAGAACTAGGGTTACTTGGACCTCTCTTCCGTTCTAGAAAGTCATCTTCCCCTGCATGACAGTAATGTCAGAATTCAGTACATGTCCAGTCTCTCACAGATTGTTGCTCAGAATTTTCTACAGCAAAATATCATAATTTCAAAGTACTCAGTTTGTCAGGCATTGCTTGTTGAGAGTGAAAGTTAAACCACATTTGAAAATAACAAGAATTGAACTGTAATTCCCATTACCCATCATGTCATCCCAATATGTCAAATGTGGGGAGATGTTCACCTGTGGTTGTACGGCGAAAGCAATGCAATTTGTTTTCGCCACTGTAAATCCATGGCTATTGTTGTTGGTAAAATACCCTCAGAGAACTTGGAGGAATGGTGTACACTACAATCAAGAAAGACAGATCACAGATATGGTTGATCAGCAAACCTACAACAACACTTGGCACAAGTATGCACAAGCAAATCCCTACATTAAGTAAAGAATCCAAGAGAAACAAATCTTTGCACATAATTCTTCACTGAAGGTAAGCTTCTATTTCATTTGGTAGGCTTGTTATGTCTTCAATCAAGGACATTGATAGTCTCTTACAGTCTCAATAGATAAGGTACAAAGATATCTTGGACTAAAACATTGACCAGTATTGGAGCCTATTCATATTAGGAGATAGATCTCCCGTGGAGAGATGATGGCTGGCAGTTTCTTTGTGGTCTTGGTGATCTTGTTCTTTTGTTTTCCAATTTGGATGGTGCTCATGGAGCTTGTGCAAATTTTTGGTGAAAGTGCACTGAGGAGATGAAGTGGAGGCTATGGTGCAGTCCTCAGGACAAGCTTTGAAAGAAAGACTAGGAGAGAAAGTTCCTTGTGAAGATTGTGGTTCTGAGAAGTGTGAGTGTGTGCCATTTATTTCTGGCTGCAGCATTGTAAGAGCATATTTGATTCAGAGATATTGTGGCAACATGCATTTGATGCCTTTAATCCATTGCATAAGGGTCTGAATGGACAGTGCGTTGTGAGATGTGAAGTCAGGACATATGTTTATGTCTTCCAAACTTATATCCCCTCATGATCTGGTTGCATTTGAAGTTTCATAGTATCAACATAATTCAGTTGGGGTCATTCAGACTCCCTCACAAAGTAGCCAAGACCAAAATACTAAATTTACTACTGGTTATTTGAATTGCTTTGAGGCAATGAATGTTGATCACTGAAATGTTCTGAGTGCTTAAGACTTTGATACAGTAGAAACAAGATAGATCTCAGATAGAAGCATGATGGTTTTGCAGTAAGTCACAAGTTTTTTGTGTGGGAATGGTTTATGCCTTGGTACCTGCATTAGTAAGATCACAAAGGAAATTAATGGCACAAGCCAAGAGAGAGACAGTGGTTGAATGTTCAATCTGAATGTCTCATCACTGTAATGTTTGTGAGTGCTTGGATTTTGCTGCAATAAAGAAAAAGTAGAGCTCTAAGGATAAATACAGAAGCATGGTGGTTGCAGGAAAGGACACATTTTTTGTGTGGGAAGTTTCAGTCTGCATACCCACATCACAAAAGAAATCGGTGAGAGAAGGCTCAGAGATACAGAGAGGTTTTCTTTTGGGAGCAGGGTAAAGTTCATTCAGAGTGCTTTTGTTGTGCACTGTGTTACTTTCCTCTTGTTATGAAGTTAGGTTTGTTGATATTTCACACATTCTGCTCTGGGTTGAACCTCTTCTGAATGGTGGATGGCTGTACTGATAAACCATCAGTGTAATCAGATGTCACTCATGCTTGGGAACTCATTCTACCAGGAGAATTGTTCAGGCCTCATGTGTTTTGGATTCAGCTGAGTTTCCATAATTGAATTAGGAAGTCACAAATGCATCTGGTATTACTGACTCAGTATGATTAATCATGTGGGACTCAATGTCAAAGCCTGCTGGTGAGAAATGATATGTGAGCTTCTTGATGAGTTGATGATAATCTAAATACTCTGCGCTTGGATGAAGCGCTGAAAGGTAATCAGAATAACAGAAAACGTGATGAATAAGAAGATTGGATATGTACTAAGCAAAGGAGCAAAATGATGAGTTTGATCTCTGCATGGAGACCTCCTTGTGTATGAATATGGAATGGTGGTCCCTGGGGGACCATACCAACACATCCAAGCAACATGGCTGGGCCTCAACACTTCCTTCTTCCAGGAGACCTCAACTGATCTCCAAAACACAAGTACAACTTGTATCAACGAACCCCCTGGCTCCTACAAAGACTGCTTTGCCATGGAAACCCTTCATAGTCCAGCACTGAAATTTATGTGGTTTTGCATACATGCTAAACCCTGGACTCCACTACATTTTTATATACAACCTTTTAATTTTCTTGCAGCAAAGTTGTGTCACCTCAACAGCCAGATGGAGCTTACAACACTAGCATAACTCCCAAATTGGGAATTAGGGTTTAGTTATCCAGGTAGGCAAAAACATCATGCATTGCAACTGGATACTAGTTTGTCAGGACCCCTCCTTCATCCAGCATGTTCAACCCCAGCTGACAAGCATCACTCAATGGACTCAGAACAGCAAAATCATTCTGACTTACAAGCATGTGGTTCTTGTATAGTCCAATAAGATATCAGCAAATCCTAGCAAGAGAATGTCATTCAATGCCTCAATATTGACTAATATTGACACATATTCTGCAAAATCACTTCCAAAAGAGATTGAGATGAAGACATTGATGATGATGTGGAGTTTCTTCACCCATTCTTGCAAGACACTTGATGATACCACAAAATTAAGATTTTTGCGACACAGTGACCTGACTTGCATACTAGTAACTGAAGAAGCACAGTCCTCTTTACAGCACAACTTTTGAAGATGTACATGGTACATTTGAGTCTAACAACTTCAGGTAAGGTTGGAAAGCTAAGTACATAGTGATCATGTGCATGCCAATGTATTGGATCATAGGATTCTTCATTCATCTCTTATGATACATTTTCAAACCATTTAAAGTCACATAGGGTTGAGAAGAATCCAGTGAAAGAAAGTTACTCAACATATAATGCTACATGAAAATGAATATGATTATATGCCAAAGCACCTTATTCCAAACTCCAAAGATTATTCTAATGGATTCCAAGTGAAGGAAATAACACTGTTGCTCTGAGATTGTGTTAGTGACATCTAACTTTATATTGCAACACCTGTGACCAGAAAGCTCTTCTCACACCAACACAATCTCACAACAATTATCTACAAATTGTTGAGGATCATGATCTATGAGCAACCATACAGACCAAAATAAACAACATAATAGCCTTTTAGTGTTTTCAGATGACACTAAGAGTCTTTCAGACTACTGACTGTCTTTACTACTTGTCTCCAGAGCCAAGTTTTCAGACTATTAGTGTTCTCATGACTCTGAAGACATCTGACTAGCAAAGAATTATGCTACATGAATCGAGTACCTAATAACTGCTGCTTTCTCATTCTTGAACACTTCTTAAAGACCTGATCATACAATAAATACAGATGCTACATGCTGTTTGCGAACACAATGGCATGAGACTGAAAACTAAATGCAATGTTGTTACTTAAGCAAGATTATCCAATTGTTGCAGTATGATCTAATTCTCGGATTTTCTGTCACTCTAAACAGAGAGACACCTCCAAACTCTGTAGTGAACAGCTAAGTGTGTGTGCACTCAACATCTGTAACCATCTTGTGGAGCAAGTGGTCAGGAAAACGGAACTCAAGAGTTATGCCTTTACCTGTGGATCTATTGAACATGGTCAGGTGCACAGAAGCCGACACAAACCAAGTCACATCCGTTCCAGCCAGCTCAGGTGCCGAGGTCCATTCAATCTTCTTCGGAAATTGCTCTTCAGTGAATGTCATACTGCCATCACTGTTGAAAGGAAGCTTGAACATAGATGTAGCAGGTTTTCGTTTGAATATGGAAACCTTTGTGCGCTTGGGGTCCGGATAGGTGAATTGTACTCCAGCGAAACTTTGAAGATAAATTGAGATCCTCAGGTCTCCTCCTGGCACTAATCCGGCGTTTTCAACTTTATCACAGCAGAAGAGGACTCTATAGAAGTGACGGCAACTCCTGGGTTGGTGATCCCTGTTATTATACTCACGGAGATGCCTATTGTTCAGGTTGATGAAATGTCAAAAGGCTCGTTCGGTCATGATAACCCTAGTGCCATTAACGGTACTTGTCGTTCTTCCACTTCTGGCCTGATAGACAGTATAATGTGTGAAACAAGGGCCCGAAACAAGAGGCCCAAGAGGTGTGGATGTGTGTGTGTGACACGAATGGCAAATGTCGACCTGGTGTCACAAGGTGTTGGAAAGCTTGGCCTGGTGATCCAGACTCGTTTTCATTGGATTTGTGTTGTGAACTGGCGGAGGACTGAAGCAATGCGTCCAGATCTTGCAAGCCTCTCAACACACGCTCCCCAACCTTCACAATCAGTTCAGGTCTAGGTTGGAAATAATAGAGTTATGCGTAAAGTCAGGAAAAGACAGCACCAGTACTCTGAGTTAGGTCATAAACAGGGTGAGATTTTTAAAAAACCTGCCAAAAAGTACATTAGCATTCATTCAAAGGGGTGAAACTCAATTTTGATGCTTTTCCGAGTTCCACCCTGTCTTTCTTTTTTCATGAGCGCCTCCGCTACTGCTACATATATTTTCACTGCTCCTACTTGTATAGGTACTATAATTCCCCTCGAACCTTGTGCATTAAATGCTGAGTTTCAGCATTTCATACTGAGTTTTAATAAAATTTGCCTACTTTATGGATACCACTAAAATAGGGGTCAGGGGAGGAAAGGAAGCCCAAAGACAGCGTGAAGTCAAGGTGAATTTTCGGATTTCTCTATTGACTAAAATCGGTATCCAGGTCGAGAATCACCTCCGCTCTCTTTGAAGGAAGGATGGAAGTTGGATGGATAGCAGCGGCCGCCATGACGCAATAACCCACTGCGCAGCACACCTCTCTCTCTCTCTCTCTCTCTCTCTACTGACGCACTGCACCCACACCTCTTTGCACACGATGCAATCTTCTTTCACACTTTAGGGGGGCTAAAAAGAAACCCCCAGCTGGCTCACCAACTGTTTGACGCCTGCACAAAATTGTATACCATCCGCAATACAAGAGGACAACATAAATACTCTACCTTCGCAAATTTCTGGAGTGTATTTCTAGGCTCAAGGGTGTGCTCTGACGGTCGGTTCTGATTTATGAACTTATGACCCAGACATGGGGCTCACTAGGGTTTCGAGGAAGATCCCTAGCAGAGTTTCTTTTACACGTTAATTTTCGCCAAATATCGACCTGAAAAATATGATTTCAACCCATACAAAGGATTTTTGTGTTGAAAAAATGGTCCAAAATTTTCAGATTTTGAAGATTTTTTTTTCCAAATATTCACTTAATTTTTATGATAAGTTCCAATAGGTAGCCAAGAATCGGTGTTTTTCTTTTGTGGCAGAATTTCTCAATTTGGCAAAAGAAATTTCCAGAAAATGAAAAAAATAAACCTGAAAATTTTGTAATTGAGGGGGATTTTTTTCGCCTTTTTTTAAAATAAAGTTAATTAAACTAGTCACATCTAGACCTAGGCACTTCCTAGGTAGCCATTTATAATAGAACTTTTGTAAAAATATTATAGTCCACCTAGAGCATAGAACAATTGTCATTAAATGTTAGTTAATGCTAGAGATCCTCAATAGTGAACCTACTTGAGGAATTTGAAAAAGAAAACCCTACCAAGAATATAGAAGGATCTTGTTTTTTTCTACTTTCATATCTATTATGTAGCCAAATTGGCTAAATCATTTTGGATGATGGTCATTTTGACTACATCCCAAATCCTTAAAAGAAACCCCAATCCCCAGGAAATGGGAAGGTTTGTGAAAAACCTTAGAGGCAATTTTTTTTTGTGGTGAATTTTCACCACACGGTTAAAAAAAATGTTTGGTGAAAGGCCTTAAAGATTTGACCCTCAAGATTTGATTAAGTTGCCACAAAACAACAACATGAATGAACAAAATAACCATCCTATTGACTAATGATTTTAATCATGTGTTGTCTGCATTAACCAACCCCCTTCATTGGATGTCAAAAATGTAATTTGCAATGGGTTTCCATCACCACTCCATTCCTTAGAATGTGACTCCCATCATCAACATTAATGAAAATTCAAGAACATGCCATCAAATCGATCTACGATTTTAAGGTTTTAATATTTAAATAGTAGGATGATTTTTTGTTTGTTTGCTTCGAAAGATTTAATTTTAAATCCTTAGATTGGACAAGTGTTAAAGACAAAACACCAACACAAATTGAAGAAAATTACAAGAATTATCAAACAAAGAAGTCAATAATGAATAAGAATTAAATATTTTTATTGTTTAAACAAAGCGTGATGCAAGTTAAGTATAAGATGATTTTTAAAATACAAAAGGCACAACTTGTGTTCATAAGATTGAAGAGTGATATTATTTTTTCCTTTTATGATACTATCACATGGAACCTTCTAAAAAAGTCATTAACCTTTTTTAAAGGTTTTCCAATTAAGCTTTCTATAAGTCTATATTGAACAACATTCTAAGAACTTGTGCAAATCATATTTTCTATAAGCAGCTTTCACTGACCATGACTTTTATAAGTTTTTGCTGACTATTTTTTTTCAATTCATATTTTAAAAATTTCTATCAATTATTTTTTTAGAAAGTTTTCTTTTGTAAGTTTTTATTGATTTTACATCTTCTAAAAACTTCTATACCTATTTTTCATGGATTTTTTTAATACTTGTAAAAAGTTTCCGATCATATTCTCTCAACGACCCTTTTAGAAACTTTCAAAAATTTCCAAGCATATTTTCAAAAATCTTTTTGAAAACTTCTAAAAGTTTTTTAGCATATTTTTCAAGGATCATTTTGGAATATTTAGAAATTTTTTTTATAGTTTATTATTTGTGACATTCCCCTTCCTTTAGCAACACGTTCCACAAAAAACAATGGAAATGAATCATAATCGAAGAAAATCAAAAATGTGTTACATAATTTTTATTAAATAAGATGTTTATCATTCTCAAGGTAAAACATTCAATGGTCCTCACAACCAATGATAATGATCAATGTCTTCTACTGAAAACCAAATAATAATAATTACATCTTCATGTATAAAACATCATTCTAATATGGCTTCTAAATGGTCATCATGTGTAAAGTTTGACTTTAAAAACGATTATTAGACAACAAAGAAATTCGTAAAGTCACCCTGTCTTCACCCTGTCTTTCACCCCCTAACCCCTCATTTAGTAGTATCTGCAAAGTAATGGAATCTCAGAATGAAATGTTGAAACTCAGTGCGAAATGCAGCATTTAATGCACAAGGTTCGAGAGGAATTATAGTAGTTGTACAGGTAGGAGCAGTGAAAATTTATGTAGCAGCGATGGATGTGCTCAGGAAAAAAGAAAGACAGGGTGTAACTCCTGAGTTTCACTCCCTGTTGAATGCAAATGTATTTTTTTGCAGGGTTTTTTTTAATCTCACCCTGTGTATGACCAAACTCAAGGTACTCACCCTATCTTTTCCTAATTTTATGGATAACCCTAATGAATCTAATTAATCCTTTAGCATCTTTGTGGTCCAAGCAATTATTTGTTTTGAAGTCATCAACAGGAATTCCTTAGTTGAGATAATCGAAGTGTTTCTTTTGGAAAATTTGCAATCAAAAGCTTTTATTTTCTAAACGATGTGACTTCCATTTCATGGTTTTCCATGACTTCATATGAATGATTAAAAATAATTTTCTTACCATTTATATAATATCTGAAAGTTTTTGAATTTTCTAAAAAAAATTCCCTCACTTCTCTTGGATGCAAACATTCTAAATCCTTCTTGGGTACGATTTTCAAAATTCTAAAACCTCCAAAAAGGTAATGACTAAATTATTAAATAACACTTGAATTTGTCATCAATCTAAATTTAAATGGATATTGTTGATGAAATTTTCAAACCTATTGTGATGCATTAGTTATGTTAAAAACATGTTCCCATGTATGTGTGTTAAGATCATATCCATGCAAATGGATAAGGTATTCCAAACATACACAAGAAACTCACAAATCCAAGATTTCTTTGATCTCAAATTCTTCCTGACCATCTATTTTGACTTGTGGAAATGACCAAATATGTTTTTCAAGAATGGTAGATTCATGAAAAGGTTCAAGAATTGAAACATGGAATATCAAATGAATTTTCATTAATCTTCAAAGTTATAATCAAAATGAATTACATTTGTTGTTTTATAATCCTCAAAATTGAATATGCCCATGAAGGCCATCTAGAAATTATATTTGAAGGATGTTCTACAAATGAAAATGCAATTGTTTTTTCTCGGTCTTTAGTAGAAGGTGTTGGTCATTATGGTTGTTTGTGAAAATCATTAAATGATTTATCCCAAGAACAACAATTATTTTATGTTGTAAAACTTATGTGATATATCTTTAACTTTTACTAATTATGATTCATTTCCACTATTCTGTATGGAATATGTCATTAGAAGGGGGGTAATGTCACAAACAACAAACTATAAAAGATTTTTTTTTAAGGTTTTTTTTAAAATCCTCAAAAAATGTGCTTAAAATGTTTTAGAAGTTTCCAAAAACACTTATGAAAAAATGCTAGAATTATATTTTATTTTTTCAGAAAGATCTTTGAAAGAATATGATTGGAAGTTTTTTTTAAAAATTAATCCATGAAGAATAGGTTTAAAAACTTCTAGAAGATATAGAATTAGTAATAGAAAATAAATTGATAGAAGTTTCTAATTCTAAAATAATAGTTGCCGAATTTTTTCAGAATTCATGGTCGACACAGGTTTTTAAATGGTTCGTTTAATTGATAGAAATTTTCAAAAGACTAATGATCTTTTAAAAGGTTCCATTGACTAATATAAGAAGAGGTCAAAAGAGCACCACCCTTTAATCTCATCAATACAAGTTGTGCCTTTTTTATTTTCAATTCATCTCATGCATAGCTTGCATCTTATTTTGTTCAAGCATTGAAATTGTCTAGTTTTTGTTCATAAGTACTGAATTCCTTGTTTTTTTAAATCTTTTAGTTTTTTCAAGTTGTGTTTTTGTCTCTCCTTGACACAATATATTTTTTTTGGCCATAATTGTTTCTATAAAACATGCTAGTATGTTAAAGCTTATGAAAAAGTTTATACAAATTTCAGATTTGTTTTAAGTCAAATTTGCATAATTAGATTTGTAAAAATGTATGACTTAGCTTTTTTTTTGAGAAAAATAGACAAGAATGGAATAAGGCTTGTGTAGATAATAATCTTCAACCAAGAAAATTAAATATTTTAGTGAAAAAAATATTTTTTTTTTTTATTACTTGAAATTTTTTTGCTTAAGTTTTCTTTCAATTGCACTAGTTGAAAATATCAACATTGCAATTATAATTTTGATTACAATTTTGCATACAAAATCATTATGTTCCAAGAGGTTTTGGA
>Ga0209611_10002051_pt1 | contig 35200 bp, 18 predicted proteins | sample S1TSphgellanicum_3_FD_187693 | JGI IMG/M metagenome (GOLD analysis project Ga0209611, IMG submission 187693) | Host-associated microbial communities from peat moss isolated from Minnesota, USA - S1T2_Fc - Sphagnum magellanicum MG (SPAdes) (version 2) | ecosystem: Host-associated > Plants > Peat...
GGGGGGTGGGGTGTAGATTGAGTTTTAGATTTGGGGAAAAGGAATTGGATTGTGTTACTTGCTTGATTGTGTCAGTGTATCAATAAAAATTTGTTGCTCCGAAACTTCAAGGTTTCTCTGGTTTTCAGTGGTGTGTTTTATATAGATGGGAAATTTGCAATCTGTGAGTCATTGTTTTGAAAGATTTCTCTCCTTGTAACTATAGTGGCTTTTTCTCTTCTGTAATTCCGAAACAAGTAGATTTTCTCAGTTGTGGTTGCATGTTTTTGAGATTGTGTATCTCTGAGTTCATTTTGAGCAAAACCCACTCTGAAAATTATGGCTTTCCATCCTGCAACTTTGCATTCTTGCAACTTTGCACCTTGATCAAAGCTATCTCTCTTGTTGCTGGAGATGCGCATTCTTTGCTAATGGTGGTCTCTCTTGTTGGAGATACCTGTTCATTCTTCTCTAATGATGATCTGTCTTGTTGGAGATCACCATTCTTATGAACAAATTTTTTTTTGCTTGCTAGAGATGCCGATTCTTGGATCATTGTAGAACATATTCTTCAGTGTCCATCTGTCACTCACAAATTTAGTTCCCAGTCCAAGCCAAGAAAATTATCCCCCAAATCCTACAGGGCCACCAACCAAGTCTCTCTCTTTCTTTCCTCAGGGCAGCACCTCAGGGCAGCACTAAAATAGCAACTTCTCCTACTGCCAAAGTGAACTTTCAGCAATAAGAAGAGTTTCAATGGCTTGTCAGAGTAATATTGTATTCTAGAATAATTAGTTGTTTGTAATTTTATTATTATTTTGTAGTTCAAATTATTTGTTATTGCAACTCAGTTCAATGTGAATGAGTTTATTTGTTGTTGGAACCTAGTTCAATGTGAATCAATCTATTTGTTGTTGGAACCCAGTTCAATGTGAAATCAGTCTATTTGGAACCCAGTTTAATATGAAATCATCCTCTTTGTTGTTGGAACCCAGTTTAATAAACCCAGTTTGACTACCCAAGTCTTCTTGAGTGTTTGAAACTAATTCAATGTGAACCAGTCTATTTTGTTGGAGGAATCCAGTTCAATGTGAATTGGTCTAGTAGCACACAACAAAAAACCTTTTTCTTTTTTATCAAACACAAGATTTTTGACTAATTGCAAATTGTGTGAAGTTTGAGCAGCAATAAGAACAGTGCTCTTTTGACCAATTAATAATATTAGGTTATGTGCTCTTTTGACCAACTAATAAAGATTAGGTTATGTTAGCCAGCACCCCACCAATGCACCATTGGTCGGAATTTGATGATAGAAACCCCTGCCAAACTTAACAAGGGGTATGTCACACTGTAGCCTTGCCATTTAACATTATAAAGTATCTTAAGGCAAAAGAAGAATTATGGAAACTCAAATATTTCATCATGCAAAAATATAATCTTCAAAAAATCCTCTACAAGAAACCAAAATCCTTCAAGATATTATTATAACTCTATATTAACTAATCTCAAGTTTCAACACAAGCCAAAATATCATCTTTCAAAAATCCTCATATAAAAATAGAGACCTATTATTATTACCTAGGAGCCAAGATCCCTTAAGCTACTATACTCTATAATGAATCTAAACACAACATCCTTGCCTTGGTAGGCAAGGCCAACAAAAGAACAAACACCCACCCAACTATGTAAGTAGTAAGTAAGGCACTTGGTAGCGAGATTCATGTCAATAGTTAGTACATAGCTAACTACTGTGATTTACTGTGAGACAGGAATACAATGAAAAAGTGTTTCCCATCCACACTCCATCCGTCCTTCTCGATGCATCGGTGTGGGTGCTCTTCACTCTGGCCCTGAACTTGTTCCAAAGTGAACCTATTCCCTCGTGTGCCCACTCCCTTTAAACATGCAATTCCCATTGCCCCCACAAATTGTGCAAATAGAGGCGAGCACAAAGCAGCTCTCAATGATAAATTATAGCTTTTATTTTGTAAGGACTTTTCCACTTTGTTTGTCCCCCCTGACTTTGCACTCTACAAGTGACCTCTTTCTCTTTATGTTGAGTGAAATCTCGAGGAAAAGACTTGTGAGGGACTTGACTGACTTGCGGTTTTGAAGGCAATTACAGGACTCAGCTTTTGTTTCGCAAGTTACAAAAGCTTAGGTAGGTGGACTTTATGTTTGAGCCAAGAGCCAAACTTTAGCTCATGATGCATGGGGTCCTCCATTCAAAGATTGCCCTTATAAAACAAACTTCATCCATATGTAAGGTTACCAAATTTCATCCATGTATATATATATATGGATAGCAAATTTCATTTATATGTATGGTTTAGCTTTTCTTCCAATATTGCTGCTTTGGATTAAACCCACCTATCATTGTGAGAGCTCATTTCTCACCTTTAGATTTTACCCACACCCTTTCAAGGGGGGTGAGGGGGGTTTTGTTTTTTAGGGTTTAGGGTTTGTCTTTACAGACAAATTATTGTTTGTGAGAAGTTGTTACATCTAGTTCGGATGAGAATGCATGAGAAACAAAGTGCACAAGTAATGTGCTAGAACCTTGCCTGTAAGTAGCTATTACAAATTGAACTATTTGTTAACTCAAGATAACTGAGAAAACAAATTCAAACCATCAAATCCAGCAATTCCATATGACTTTGAACAAGAAAATCTCCAGCCCTACACAGAAACCCTATTTTGCACAACATTGAAAATAATGCTCCCTTTCTACCATTTTCACTCATCCTCTAAAATTCTCACAAACCAACCAAAACCCTATTACACATATAACTATTAGTTCACTCAAGAGAATTAAAAATAAAAATAAAATTAAGACCACCAACCATATCCAGCAATTTCATTGACCATAACATTTTTTTTGCACACAAGCACACAAGTCTATTTAACACATTTTGTATACTGTAAACTAGTATTATAATCATTGTCTGCATACAGACAGGGTTCCAAATAAGAACAAAAACCTGTATATAAGAAAAGGCAGGGATGAGAACCAATTCACAAGAAGTACAAGGCAAATAAAAGCACGAGAACTCATGGAGAACACATGTCGCTAAAGAACATAACAATCGGGACACCACTAATACACTAATAAAATAGAAGACGTCAAGCATGTAGGAGTGAGTAGCTTCGTGCCCAAGGATGTGTAAGTGAACTGGATTTGCTTGCAAAATCCCCCAATGTGAAATCTTTTGTATGTTTGATGAGGATCACAAGTAGGTAGGCTAGGGCCTGAGAAAGTGTTGTTCAAACCAATCTTCTGGCACAAAATAGGAAAAGAAGAATATTGTTCTTGACATTTGGTCAAAAGCCTAAAAGGGCAGGTGGGGAGAAGAGAGAAGCCTAAAAGCCCATCATCATATATGGGAAGGTTGGTTTACACTGCACATCCAGCAGCAGAATGAAGCAACTTGGAGACTCCAAAAATGCTTTGAACACTGGACTTAGAGATGTTCAGCTGGCATGACTATGGATGGGCCAAAGTCAACCACCACCCACCCGACGCACCATGCAGGATGGATGGATGGATGGATGGATGAATGAATGAATGGATGATTGGTGTGTGGACAGAAAACTTGTTTTCAGTTTATGCATTCTTGTCCCATAGCTAACCACAATGGTTAATTGTGTGCAACCATCCACACGCATCTACCAGTGGTGGTTTGGCATCGACTTTTGAACATAGCAGCCTGGTCCTGGTATTGGCTACTTTTTAAAATTTTCATATCAGCATGGTCTTGGTATTGGGTACTTTTTGAAACATTCATACGAGGAGCCTAGTCCTGGAGGCTGGTATTGGGTCCTTTTCAAAAAACTTTTATACCAGCTTGGTCATAGTATTGAAACCAAGATTGATTTTTGGTCCTTTTTAAAACATTCATACCAGCCTCGTAGTCTGTCCTTTTGTTTTGGTGACTTTCATACCAGCTTGGTCCTAGTATTGAATCCAAGATTGATTTGGGATTGGTACAATGCAGGTAATATTATAACTTGAACTGAGACTGGTATAAAATTGGTACAAGATTGGTAGTACCTCAGGTCCCTACCAAGCTGGTATGGGTACAAGGTTGGTATTATCTCAAGTGATACCAGCTGCCTCCTAGGCTTCCTCAATCTCACTGCATAGACCAGACTACATAAAATACCATGTGTAGGTAGGCAGGCAGGCAGGCAGGCCTAGAGGTATTGATGCGTAGCACCTTATGATGAAAATAGTCTTTGGGATGGAGTTCACCCCAGAATAATAGAGTTATTTGTAAAGTCACCTTGTCTTCACACTGTCTTTGAGCCTCCTTTCACCCCCAAACCCCTCCCTCTTCCAGTGATATCTGTGAAGTAATGAAATTTTATTAAATCTGGGTATGAAATGCTGAAACTCAGCATTTAGTGTACAAGGTTCGAGAGTAATTATAATAGCTGTGTACATTGAGGAGCAGTGAAAATATATGCAGCAGCAGTGGAGGCGCTCAGGAAAATGGAAAGACAGGATGAAACTCAGTTTACCACCAAAATTTATGGTTTTCTCAGTTTCACCCCCCTTTGAATGCTAGTGTACTTTTTTGCAGGTTTGTTTTTAATCTCACCTGTTTATGAGCAAACTCAAGGTTCTTGGTGCTGTGTTTTCCTTATGTCACGGATAACTCTAATGGTATATCACCAGTCACCAGAAACCCTTGGAATAAGGCCTGTGTTTGGTGTGCTTTTGGTCAGTAAAATAGGTTCTCAATCATGCATCTTTTGGAGCTTAACATTAACCTACCAAATTGACATACATATTTTAATGCTCATTTGGACATATAACTTTGCCAACATTAACTCTTTGGCTATAACCTAAGAGTTTAGAAAAGAGATTCAAACTATGTAATCTAGTGTTCATGATATGTGATGGTCATTTTGTTTGCTTGCAACTTTCTTGTCACAAATGTGGTCAAGTTGGCAATCCACTCTTAAGTGGTCCTTAGAGCTTAATTTGGGATATGGTGCTCCTTTTCTTATTTTCTCTTTTAACTTCATTATGTAAACAAAACTGGTCTTTTTCTTTTTCTTTTTCTCTTTTCTTTTTTGGTAAACAAAACCCATTTCAATCATCAATTTGCTTCAAAGTAGAATGGAGATTCAGTAAGCATATGGTGCATCTTCATTATTCAATGAGCAGTTCTGGTTGTGTTTGCAACTGGAGATTCAGATGCCACAATTTTGGGTGACAATTTCTGCTGTCAAGTGAATGAATTGAATTTATGCATCAAGCAAGAAATTTGAGCATCTGTCAGCAACATTTCACTTACTGGTAAAACTGGCAGAAGGGATTCACACATAATCCATCATAGCATGTGTTTTCACAGAGGAGATTGAGCAGCCATTCATATGTTTTGAGACCTTGTTGTGGTCTTCCCATCCAAATTACAGATCCAACAACAGCAATGTCTGTAACGTGCTGTTCCAGTCAATGTACAGGGATGAAATTCAAAATGTTATGTTGCATTCAAGACAGGTGGTGTGGAAGATCAACATCTGTCATGACTCTCAAGATCTCTGTGGATAAATTGCACTTCGACAACAAAATCTCTAAAACCACATTATCAGGTCATCTACCTATTCGGGTGATGTAAATCTGCAAGATGTTGATAAACATCAGATGAGAAATTCATACTTGGTTTATACTTTGTGACCAAACAAGCAGGAGAGGGAGAATACACTTTCCAACAAGTTGCTCCAGAGGAACCAGTCCGCAGTGAAAGAAAATCACCTACAGAAGAAATATTCGCTCTAGAAATATTCCCCAAGAAAACTAAACCTTCACCACCAGTTGAGGGGCTTTTCACAATAATTCCAATTTGAGCTTGTTCCATGACCGTGTCTTTTGTTGGAGAACATTCAACAACACATTGGTTCCAAAGCATTTTCATCTAACGGTGTTCAAGTGATTGGATTCAAATCTGTGCATTGCTGCCTAACCCATGAAAATTTCCAATGAACCAGAAACAGATCCCTCATGGGTAAAACAACTGACCAGCATGTCCTGATGAATGAAAGTCTTGGAAAGTGAAAAGACCCTTCAAGCAAAATATTGCAAACTCGATTTGTTCTTGATGCTCATTATTAGGCTACATTTTCTGAAGATTACACTTCTGAAGCTCAAGTTCGTTGTTGTGAAAGGAAAAAGGCCATCAGGGAAACATACTGCAGGGCTGTGTGCTGCCAAGAGTAGTGATCAGAAAGTGAGAAATCTGTAAAATTCAGTTCCAAGGCCACAAACTGGCCTAATATCACACCTTCCTGCCACAACTCCATAAACTCAAGGACCGCTGCACGCGATTGTTCTAGTGACGAGACTGGCATGTACTCCACCTGAACATAGGAACAAAAAGGTCAAATTCCACTTGTGGAAAGTTGATGCACCATATGGAACAGATTCCAAATATACCTCATCACCTTCGTCATGAGTAGCAGCAGCAGCAGTGATAGGTGCTGCCATGACTACCCACTGACTTCATCAGCTCCTGACAAGGGGGTTGTAGATAAATATATTACTATGATCCGCCCAAAATCCAGGCAAACCACCAGTACTAAAATGTGGAGGAGGAAGAGTACCTCCATGATGATACCTCGCAGATTTTCAACAGGCGCTAGTACTGCTCTGCCTGCTTTTACACGAAAGTCACCAAGTTCATACTGGAAGCCCTGCAAGAAATTGAAACAGATCTGCCTTGAAACATGTTGGCTCTTGATCATCACCTCTTGTAATTTCACAACAGTACAAAACTGACAAGAGGAATGAAATTATAAGAGAAACAAAGGCAAGGCCATGTGGGGGGGAGGGAGGAGGGTTTAGGATTTAGGGTCATGATCAACCTCAAAGAGGACGGTGAGGCGATTGCGATACACCTGCAATCTCTCCATGATTGCTTGCATGGTAGCATCTGCCTCCACCACCATGTGCTCTTGCCGGAGTACAAAAAAGATTTTATCAGGTGCTTCTGTGAAGGTCACCCCAAGCAGCTCCCGTGCACAGTCTACAGGAAGTGCTTGGTCTTACAGTTGGAAAGAAAGAAAAACATCCCCCGCAAATTATACCAAAATGTGTTAAGATTGCAACCATCATCCGTTGCTATCAAGGATTCATAGAGTAGCACCAATGAAACAAAAACAAGCTAAGATTCTTTTGCACCTCAAGGTTAACCATCACCTGAAGAAGAATCTACAGACAATAGTTTAGGATGCTGCTAAAATGTGCTGCTCGAGAAATATTACCTCGTACATTTGGGCGGTATTGTGATGCAGTGATCTGCCATCGTGTGGATTTGGTGGCATGGAGGCTTTCAATGCGCTTGAAAACATCACTCAAAGTTTGGCTACTCACTTGTGATCCTATGTTTGGTTGCCAGTGGAAAAGCCTGCCTAAAATATAACGTCAGAACATAAAACCCCACTCCTTCTGTGTCCTGTCACTCATATTGTACAGCAAATGAAAGAGGAGGTGGAAGCATTATGATGTTTGCAATCAATCTCACATGGGAGGAAAGACTGCCTATCTTGTGTATGCACAGGCTTATCCAAAGAGGCATGACAACACCTTGCAACAAAATCATGTGCAAAAATGAAGAACTGGATGATGTCAAGCACAATCTCAGAGAGAATAAATGATGGGGTGAAAGTCGAAGGAGCCAACTTTGCATAAGCTGGTATCAAAGCTCTTGATTTCAAGACTTTGACAACAGCAAGAAACCCTAAACCCTAAACCACCACCAAGCACCATGAGTGAGGAAGCGAGTTCACAGATGTTTTACAGACACAATGGCATTCACTTACCGATACTGAATGCAAAAACTAGTCTTTCTCCACTCCACGTTTCACAGAGCAAGGCAGTGAGTGTAATTTGTGGGAGAAACAGCAAGTAAGGGTTCAGGGTTTAAAGGTTCTGCCAGCAGAAAGAGCAAGACAGTTTGTGGGAGGGAGAGACAGAGAGAGAGATTGGGTACATTACATACCACTTGACAGGCATCTTGTTTGGATCACTTTTGCAGGTAGGTGGAAATGCTTCACGGATTGCAGGCAATTCAGTGAGACCAACAAACAAATTTCTCCACGATCAATTTCCCTGCACACACGCACAGAAATCATGCTCCACAGATTTACAGGGATTGATTGGATCAGTGGCTTTACCCACAGTACTTCATGAAGGAAAAAACACAAACAACAACACAACATGTGAAGAAAGATCACGAGACAAACAGAGAAACCAAAATTCCCCTTTCCAACCCCCCGCCCCACCCAGATGCATCAACAACACTTAAGGGAAGGGAATCATCAAGTTTCCAGCACAATCTCAGCATTGACAACACAGGACAGAATGTGATTCCACAATCAACAATCCCACCCATAATGTCTTGCAAGCTTAAGTGTCAAAATAACCTAACAAGAAATCTTTCCAGCTCAAGATGTTGATGCTGCTGCTGCTGCTGATGATGATGATGATGATAATTGATGATGATAATGTAGCACAGTTTCTTTGGCATTACAACTCTCCAACACTCCCTTCCAACACTCCCTTGCACTAGTGCAAAACTAGGGTTACAAATCCCTACTTCCCCGAGAAGCAGCTCAAGAAAGAGAAGAGAATCATGGAGTCTGGGCAAGGTTCTTAGGGTTTAGGGTTTAGGGAAGAGACAGAGGTGCTTGAATAATGCAACAGACAGACAAGTGATTTTGAAGGTTTTCAGTCGCCAGAAGAGAGGGAGAAAATAATAATAATAATAATAATAATCGCCAGAAAATCATACACTTGGTTTCCATTTTTGCAGCCAAAAATATATAGAAGGATGATTAAATATTTTTACTTTATTTCTGGCTATAGCCAGATTTGGCTAAATATTTCTAGGGATGGTTGCCATTTTTGGCTACAAACAAAATTTCCTAAAAACAAACACTGGTAGCACAGCACTGGATTCTGAAGCTTTCTTGACTTGGTACATGTGGCTTCCTTTTGATACATGTTGCTTAGGGAGGAACACAATACATAAATATTCAATTTAATTGTTGCAACTTGTGGGTAGTGAACAAGTGTTTTTTTAAATTAATAATATTATAAAATAATTTTAATTTTAATTTTAATTGTAAATTTTAAATATAATTCTTAGAAATATATTTTTAAATTTTTATTTTGAAAAAATTCCGGAGGTCACCAAATTTATTCATGATTCACACTCTTGAAAGTGCATTTGTGTTTTATATTTTCATTTCACAACTAAACTTTTAGGTTTAATGGTGTATTAAATAATACATTATTTATGTTTCTCAAAAATGAATATTAAACTATAATTAAAGTTCTTGACAAATTATATTATGATTACAAATTGTCCTAAATGTCCTACAGCATTTTATTTCATAGAAAGGAACATATCTTGGTGAATTTTTTTTTTCTTTCAATTTTTGTTGTAGTGTCCTAAGAAACATTCCCAGCAATTTAGCAATAAATGGCAACCTCTTCCTAAAACTTCTTTGGAAAAAACACCCCTTTTTATAATTTGCTTACTTATAGTAACCAAGAATAGAAACGTATTTATAATAACCCAAAATAGCTACCCTTTTGACAACTTTTTTTTCAAAAAACAAGGAATCAAGTGTGATTAAATTTTTCTTTTTAAAATTATTTTTGCAATAATACAAAATTTCACACAAAAGAACATTGGACTTGGTGTATTTTAAACTATTAACCCACACTTTATATCCATAGATTTTTTAATGGATTTGATATTGATTAATTTTCATAATGTTTATAACTCCAACAAGTGCTAACACTAAATTTAATATAACAATAGGCTTTGGTCTGTATTGAAATCAAAATTACAATAAATTAATATGAAATTCCATCATTATTATTATTTATAAATTAAAGTAATGAGATTTTTAATTAATATTTTAATATTTTCACTTTAATAATATTTTAAAAAGTATAATAAACTTACATTAATCATATTCTATTGATTAAATCATATATATAATCATTACAAAATTTTAAAAATTGTAATATTTTAGTGGAGACCTTTTAATCAAAATTATGAACATATTCAACTCAACATTGAAAATGAAATATCCATCAAAGTTAACAAGTTTACATTATTTTCATCAATCTTATGTTTAAGAAATTAATTAAATGTAATAAATTCATTCTAAATATCAAATTCATTAATATGTAATGAGAAGTGGTATTTAATAATCTTAAAATATCACCTCCATGCATGACTTGTGATTTGACATTTTATTTTACCCATTTTAATCACCCTTTCCTTAGAATGGGTAAATGTTTTTTTTTTCATTTTAATTATTTTTAGTCAATAAAATATATTTCCTTGTTTAATTTTATTCTCTTTACAATTAATGAAAACTTAAATAATCTAACATTTCTAAATGTTTTAAAACCTTTAAACCATTATGATTGTTGCTATAAGGACAAAATAAATTTTATATTAAGTTATATTTGTTTGAATTAGGCATTGTTGGGAAGCATGGTAGAAAAAACATTGGGGAAAGTTGGAAAGGCCCAAATGGTTTTTTTTTGAAAGAAACAAAGGGCACCATTAAAAATAATAATAATGAATGCCACAAATATTAATATTTTAGTACATGAAAATTAAATATCATATTCTAAAAATAATGAAAGTGAAAATGATTTCATGGACAATCTATACGATCTTGGATGACCAACGGATGACAATCTTTAAATGATTTATTTACGCAATAGTGAAACTTGACTTGAAATTTTGACCTTATGTCAATTGATCATTACCAGTAATGTGAACCAGCATGAAGCCCAAGTTGGTAGGAAACAAATTGGACACACCAACCATTATTGAATTAGAATGATGTAAAAAGACATTTTGAAGCTACATGTTTTGAACCTTTATGTGCGACTTAATTGCATAATTGAGAATATAATTCTCAATTTATGATTCAACAATTTTCAATGTAATTAAGACATTCATGGGATTTTGGTTCCACTTTTTTTTTTTTTTTTGTGTGTTTTCTTATCCATGAATAAACATTGAGTTTATGTATTGTTGCCCATTTCTTGTGTTGACTTTATAGTTCATGGAAAGGCTTTGAAAAGGATTTAGTTAATAATATGGAGTCTTTTGTCATGCACATTGTTTATTGGTTGTAATAGTTCAAAGAAAATGCACATTAACAAGTGATTCACATTGTTGGAAAAAATAATAATAAAAATAATTTTCTTTTTTTTCTATAGCTTGGATTTTTTGTATCATTTTCCATGAATTTTTCATGTTCATGTGCATTCATTTTCTTGGCATCCCTTTTGATGGATACATCCATCCACCAATGATTGATGTATGTCATTCATGTATGGATGAATGCTTTTCATTTTTACATAATGATTATAGCCATTCACAAATGCATTAATTACATTCATCCATGATGGATAGATGTCAATTGTCCATCCATTGTGAGTGAGAACCAATCAATTATGAATATGTGCATCCCTCTATATGATATTTCCATATTATTGTACATTTTGTGTACAAAATTTATTTTGGAATTGATGAATGTCATCCAAAGTAAGGATAACCTTCAATGCATGGCTCTAGTCTACTTTGACCTATTTTGGGGCCCACTCTATGAAAATGGACTTTGAAAAGATGATCTCTACTCCAATGGATCAAACAAATCCTAACTTAAGATATGAAAATTTGACGAGTGAATGTGAAATGCAATGAGCTTGGATGGATAAAAGTCATATGATTGATGGATGAATGCAACCAAACTAGATGAACCAAATGTTGATGGATGATGTTGTTGATGTATGAGATGGATCCAACCATGAATTTTGATAGATGAATGTGACCCCATCATAAAAAAAAATTTTAAAAAAGTTGTTGGCTAAATATGGTGGATATCAATGACTAATCCAAATGGAATAACCTAACCCAACTAGATGCAATAAATTTTGATGAATGAATGTGACATCCTGGGATGACTAGAGGTCAATGGATGAATGGTGTGAAATCATGTGCAATTAGCTTTTGATGGATGATTTTTGACCCAACAAATGAAATAAAGGTCAACCAATGAACATTGGTGGAAACAATCAAGAAAAGACTTCTTATAAATCGATGAAACAAAGATCACGGTTATCTGATCTAATGGATTCGCATGGATGAAACGTCACATAAACATCTATGGATGAATGTGGACGTGTCAAATGAAAAAAAAGACATGGATGATTATTAGAAGAAACCAATGACATGATTTTTTCATTATTAAATGCATCCAATACAATGAATGTGAGCCCCCTTCGATTAATTATTAAATGAAAATCCATGGAAGTAATGAAAGTATTAGATGAAATAATGGTTAATGGACAAATGTGGCCTCACAAAGACGGGGTTGAACTTCATGCAACAAAAGTGACCACATGAAATGAATTTTGCTGTTTCAATGCAACACCATGGGATGAAACTTCCTTTAATGAAATGTCACATATAGAGAGAGGTCTATGGATGAATGCATGGAAACAGATTAAGTGAATTCATGAAATTAAATGACCCAACAAGATGGAGCTAGCCCTATTGGATACTATAAACTCTAATGGATGAAATAAAATTTAGATGTGCCCAAAAAACTGAATTCTATGTACAAAAATGTCAAATGAATTTCTATAGATGTTTGTGACCGACTTGTGAAATGAAGGTCCCTGGATGGATAGATGGACGGATGGATGGATGGGTGAATCTCATAAATGGACTTCCTGTAATGAAACCCATATGAATGAAGTGTTTATGTTCCTTTAGTATTCATCAAGGAGAATTGTAGCCCATAGAAAGACAACTGTTCATAGTACTTTGCATGCAAGAAAAATTGAACATCAAACACAATTTCGCACTGCTGAAGAAGCGTCGGTCAAAACTTGCATCACTTGGATTAAGGTTGCATTCACTTGACCTAAAAGAACAGTTTCTGTAACTCGCATAACAAATGTGCACAGATAGCTAAATAATTTGGGCTGGGATGTGAATTTGTATCAAGTTGCAGCCTCTGTTCTGTTGCAATCAATTTTCAACAGAATCATGGCTCAAGAAGAATCCAGTACCAGGGTGACAGTATGAAATTATATTCTACACAGTGCAAAAGAGAACTGTATCATAGCTGTGTTGAACTGAGGAAATCCAATTATTTGGAGCAACAGAGATTGATGAGGTTGTTCCCCCACTCCCTAATACAGGTGTTGCTGTCCTCAAAAAATGGCCGTAAAAATCTAACACTTCAACTACTGTTCTATGCTTACCACAGGAATCTAATCTTCAGTTTGCCTACTCACACACTCTTCTGTATGCTTGTGGGAACACCATAGTAAACTGGTGATGCACCAATCAAGTAAGGCAGACGGCAAGAATTTCTTGCCTCTCCAATGGCTGTGCACATAACCATTCTGGGCCTTGTTTCTTCAGCTTGTTGTATTCCAAACTCTAGCTTCCTTTCAGTGGCCTTGGTGTTCCTTCTTGCATGGGGGAGTTCTCCAGACTTTGCTGTAAACTGCTGTTGTGGCATCTCTCGCAAAGCAGCTTCAGAACTCTTACTGTTCAATCGTGTTGGAACTGCTTTCATGAGACTGTCATTCACAAGAGGAGGTAAAGGGGGCTGATCAATGTTCAGCCACTTGTGAAGTAGGAACCTGCTGAAGCGGTCAATGTCGCCATCAGTGACATCCCAAAGATTAGCTATGGCTGCAGGGCAAGAAGCTATGAGATAGGAGAGAGGGACACCAGCTGGTTCATAGTCACCTCGTGGAGAGAGACGCCCACTACTGCAGCCCATTAGCAAAGCAGCAGCACAGCGGTCCAAAGTTCGTATATACCTCTCTGGCAGATACTGATCCCCACTACCATGTCCAAGATAAACAAATAGGTCATGCTTCTGAAGGGCTTTCATGTACTCCTCCACTGTTGGCACTTGACCAGCTTTACCCTCCCAACCCTGCTGCTGCTTGAACCAGTCCTCAAAAGCACATTGTGTCTTCTCAAGGTCTCCACTAGGGTTTAGAAGGTAGTATGTGCTTGAGAGGTCAACGGTGGCCACTTGCTGCATAGTCACTGGATCAGGACATCCTGCTAGTGGATCTGCATGTGTGTTACCAGCCCGGGCACCATGACATATCTGGGGATTGACCATAGCAGCTGCAGCAACATACTGTTGGTGAATAGTGAGAGCACAAGTGCTGCCCAATGATGGCATGCGATAGGTTGTATGCCCCCGCAGCACTGGAAGACTTTCCCATGGTAGACTCTGTAAGCCTGCATCTAGAATGAGTGTCACAGCTTGTCGTTCAAATTCACACCTGTCTGTGTCTCCCACTTTGCTCAAGCCCCTTGGAGCTGAAGGCCTTTCCACAACCACAGTCTCCTTGGCAGATGTTTCTCGACACTTCCTGGCATTCCTTCTTCCCCCAGCATTGGTGTCACTGCCCACTCCCAGTTGTTCAGGTGCAGCTCTATGGCCTCTAATAGAATTCCTGTACGCCACATTGAAAGCTTTGACAACCTCTGAAATCAACTGTCTCTGCACTTGTGAACTCTCATGTGTACATTGTGAATCATCAGTTAGATGAGAAGAACTGATGAAGAGAGCTGGTGACCACCCCAGTATTGAAGCAATACCTAACTCAAGCTCCTTCTCTTTGATAGTCCCCACCCCCTGCAATAGTAATTGCACCTGATTTTCATCAACTGGCACTTCAACTCCATCTTCTTGCCTTGCTCTTGATGTAGACCTCAGCAAACTGCAAAGCTCCAGGGCATTGGATTGAAATTCTTTGAGGATGGCTGTTGCATCAGGCTCACCTAGGAACAAACACTTCCAAGGCCCCAACCATGTATCCTCCATTGTCCTAAGAAGGGATTCAAGGCGGGCATCCAGTTGTATTCGCCATTGCCACCACTGGCTTTTATTCTCAATTGCAGTAAGTGGCAGCAGTCCTGAAGTTGACTGCCTACTTTCTTCCAGAATGGACTGGAACCCAGAAACCAATCTCTGCAGACACATCTGATTTGATGTTTTTGAGCCACCTACTTGGAATTGCATCTGATCTGGTTTTGCATCAGAATTGTCCAGATCATAAGGACAAGAAGTTTGACCTTCTTGACTACCACTGCCTTCATTTGAGCTTGTGTCTTCCACAATGGAGGTCACAGGCAACACAACAGTCAGGGGTCCAGAGCTGTTACTCAATCGTGTGAGCAGGAGCCATGCTGGGCTAACAACAGAGTCAACTGCATCATCATTGTGCTCCTTGTCCAACAAGAAGCCATGTTCATTATCCACCATGCTGATGCAGCAAAGGGTCGAACAAGGAATGCCCTTCATCATGTCCCTAACAGCAGTCTGCATTGTGTCAATGGCCAAGCGTGGCACACTCAGAGCCTGCTGCATCTGTTGTAGACAGCATTTCAAACTCCCATAATGCAGTGCCTTGTCTGTTTCCGACAGCAGACCAGCCAGTCTGGTATCCAACACAGCAAGATGCTGCTGCTGAACTCCAGCCCCCACTGATACCTGATGGAAGAATGCAGCCTGCTCCTTCAATCCGGACATGTTGTCTTGCCTGCAAAGGCCAAAATTGCCTCTTACAATAGGCACATGGAGGAGTGACAGCAGTCTCGCAACCTTGCGAAGGAGTGGTGGGATTTGGGAGCACAATTGGAATGCTTGATAGAGCCATGCAAGTGGGAGAAAACTGCCTACATCACAGCCTTGGCTTCTACTATGCTGCATTCTCTGCAAATACAAAAGGCTCATATGGTACAAAAGCACTGCCTCCTCCAACGGATATGAACTTTTTCTGGCCTGGATGCTGCTGAAAAAATCTTGAGGCAGATCGCTACAAGACGTAGTGGCAGATAGAGGTTCCAAGCTTATGCCCAGAACACACTTGGCCTGCAGGTACATTTCAGCCGCTTTCTCAGTGCTCCCAAAACCTTGCTCCAACTTTCCTGTCTGGATGATCAACCGAGCCAGGAGTTGGTGGCATTGTTTTACCCATACATACTCTGTCCAACTCTGCATGGAGAAAGGTGCCTGCAGTCTGTGATTGCATAGTAAATTGTCTTCCTGAGAAGGAACATTCTGAGGATGCTTTTGTCCGTTGAAGTCACAGATATCCCTGGATTTTCTTTCAGGTTCAACCGAATTTAGCTTCTGCTCCAGAGCTCTTTCTTCAAGAGCTAGATTGCCCATTTTGTTCACAGTGTCAAGGAACATCCTCCTCCTGGTACCTTTCACACTGAGTGCCTCATCATCTGCATTTGCCTGGATCTTAGCAGAATCAGTCGTGCTACCTGTTGCAGGTCTCTGAGTTTTGGGTTTCCGTCTTCTAGTTGGCTGCTTCTCATCAGTAGGGTTCTCTGTGTTACCTTGAGTTTTCTTAGGGCGAAGACCTCTTCTCCTGGCTGGCTCTGCTGCAGCATGTGGCAACACCTCACTTTGGACCAATTGTATGTCTTGCTCCTCACATACATGTCCTTTTGAGCTGCTTGACTGGACAGACCTCCGAGCTCTGCCTTTCTCAACTGTATCCTGCAGCCTTGACCCAACTTGTCCAGAACAAATGCTTACTGCCAAGACATTATCTCCTGAGGCTGTAGAGGCTATAGATGATGCAGCAGGGATCTGTGGATAGATTCTCAGAAGATTGCGAGGCAAAGCTTCTGTTGTGGCAACCAAAAGGCTTTTGGTACAAGGGCATTTCACACTAGGCATGGATAGCAATACACCCAGAATGTCTCTTGAGGTTTTATAACAGGACTTAGCATCATTCCATGTCATGAGTGAGGGTTCTGCAAAGCAATCTAGATCAGATTCTAGGTTCTGACTTGCTATTGTGTTACTATCACTCCGTCGCCGTGCAAGGTCACCAAATCGGAGGGCCAGAAGAGCTTGGCCAGCAAGGTTACAGTGGCCACATACCAGTCCAGAGTCTAATTCATCGTAAATCTTTCTGGCCAAGCATAATTCACTCTCTGCTAGCTCCCACAAGTGTCGCTTTCGATGGACCTCACCCAAGCAAGAGCTGAAAGCTGCCTGTGCTAGAAGCATGTCATGAGCCAATGACAGGCGTTGACCCTCTCGAAAGCTACGCTCTGCATCATCCACAGCTCCCATCCTTTCATGTATCACACCAACCTGCATCAGGCTCTCAATGTAGTCACCCAAGATGCGCCATTGGCTTGGACCAAACTTTACTGGCTTTGCAGATGATGTGAATCTGGGCCAATTCATGATTGCAGCAGATCCCAGGGCCTCCAGTCTTCCAACTTTATTCTTTTCCACTCCATCAGATTGAGGACTTGACTGAGAGTCCTCAGTATTCAGACAAGACATTCCCTTGTCCACCATTACAAAAGCATGAGTAAATGTTCTTAACCGCAGACTTAATCCTTTCTTTGCATACTTCATTGCTTCTCTGATGTCTCCTTTTCCATACTCATGGTCTGCCAGCAGACAGAACAAACCAGCCAAACCAAGGGCTTCGTGTGTGTTTCTGCGGCCAGTGGAAAATTGTGACAAGGCAATATTCTCCAGAAATTCAGAACTCCCAGAAACAGTCTCTGTGCAATTGCCATCATCGGTGCAAGACTTGTCCAAAAAGTCTTGAGAAATCAGCTTTTGGCGGGCATCTAGCAAAGAGCCTTGACAATGCAACGCAGAGTTCTGCCAGAACATCAATGAGTCACCTGCCACTTCCAGCTTTTGGCTAACTAAGCTGAAGAAACCTGCAGGAAAAGGAACTGGGCACAGCACATGGCCAAGACGACAATTTGCCCATAACACTGCACATAGTTCCTCATGACTACAGTGAACTTGGCTTAATGATGTCATTTCAAGAATTAGGCCCTGAATTTCACATTGAAGAGGTGAAAACCCCTTCAAAGAGAGCAAGTCAAAGATGTTCATTAGGAGACCCACAGAAGCTGCTCCATTGCCTGCTTCCCGACAATCTGACACTGCATTATCTTCAGTACGCAACAGACTCCACTTCTTTTGAGCTTCCAGAGACTGTTTCCACAACTTCAGAGCGGCAACAATCTTCTCAATGTAGTCTTGGCCAGATGGATTTGTTTCATAGGCACAGAGCGCTTGGATGCAGTAGATTGTAGCTAACTGATCCTCAAGACTTGCTACTTGTAAAACTGCTGAGGAAGTTCTCTGGCTATCCTTCAGTGCTGCATTCACAACAGATTCAGCCTCAATAATGCATGAAACACAGGTGACAAGGCCATCATTCCCTCTTGATCGAGCAATCCGACCCTTTTCCTGCAGTGCTCTGGATCGCTCTACTGGAAACTCCTCAGCTGTATAGACATTTTTAAGCAGAAGATGCAACTGGTGTTCCATCGTTGACTGGAAATAACTCAAGTTTGAAGCCTCCAATTCTTCCAGTGCTGACATCTCCTCTTCCATAAGGAGGCCAAGTGTGCGAGGCTGAAAATGCCTGAGATTGGACCCTAGGAATGTGTATAGACAAGGTGGGTCCAATGTGACCAGTTTTGCAGCCAGCACACTCTCTGCATGCATCATCTTGACCAACGAGCGAACAAGAACCTGGGGAATTTTCAAACCAGGAGGCTTCATTGCTGTCTGCACCATTGCCCAACGTGTGATGCCAGCCACAAGCACTCCCAATCCCACTGTATGTTGCCCACTGCGAGCCAGAGTGTCTGCAAGAGTCAAACATTTGGCACATCCCTCAGACACCAAGTCACGCAGTATGCTGTTTTGGCCCATGCTCTCTGCAACCTCAGATGGCTGAGTGAGATTGGAAGAAACTCTAGTCCAGACAACATTGTTTGCAACTTCAAAGGGGAAACAAGCCAATTTATATAGCTTTGTGTTGAAAATGTGAACACCCATGTTGTAGATGGAAGATGTTAACCAGTGGAGGTCATCTGGTTTCAAACGGCTTGTTGACACAAGGGTGTTGATCGATGTGATACAAGTCTGAATTTCTTGTTGCTGTTGATGAACCAAGGAAAGGCGGAATGCTGCTATCATGGAGGCAGATGTCATGCTCCAACCTTTCTTTAGATACTCATCACAAGTCAGAATCTCACACCTTTCCAACAACGGGATGCACAGGCGCAAAACCTTCTGCAGTGCACTATTGAAACTTGCTGACTGAGTCAAGTCACTCCCTTCTTCAGAACTTTTTGAGCCTGCTATTGATAAAAATGAAGTCCATTCATGCTGCACATACGTTGCTGAATGTCTTCGGATGAAATCCACAGCCTTCAATGCAGAGAGAAGGTGGTTTGCTTCAACCGCTACTACACCTGTTTTCCCCAGCACACCTTTGGATGCTTGTGTTCCCATGTTGCCACCACTACCTCCCTCTATAAATGGTGGCCAACTCGATGGGATGGCGTCCTGCTGCAGCCAGTTCTCAACTGCTTCTGCTCCAGCGTGAAGAAGCTCACAGGCAGAGTGAATCTTCTCCCGTGGGTTGTTGCAGCCTCTGTCATTGGATAAATGACCTAGTGCCTTCATTTCAACTTTACTTGTTTCTTCAATCAGGAGCATCAAACCTACTGAATAGAAGCCTGCAGCAGGTGCCAGCAACCTGAACTCCTGTCCACATCGCTCTACAAACTGACAAATATGCAACCAACCCTGAAGACCTTCATTGGCAGTTAGACACAGACGTGCATAGCCATCTATCAGATCCAGTACATCAGTACTCCCCGATAGACATTGCAGCTCACTTCTTAGCAAGATGTCTTCCATCGCCACTTCACACACATTCAAGGCAATCCGAGTGAAGTTTGCACCTTGGCAGCTCAAGTGTGAAGACAACTTCCAAGCTACCTTGGCATACTGTGGACATAGGGCAGGTGAATTGCACAGCTGCTGAAGTGTGAGTAGGCAAAACTTCTCTACAAGCTCTGCACCATACAGTGCTGGATTTGCAACCAGTAATGAAGCACATTTGTGTAGGGCTCTGAACAGTGCATCTCTCTGGCCCTCAATTACACCTGCATCTAGCATTCTGAGCCAAGGATCCAGCTGCTGTGGTAGAATGGCGAGTTTCTGAAAGCACTCAGGGGAATCAGCTCCAGTTTCGCCAGAGCACCAAATTAGGTCAACCACAACACCAGTGACTAAAGCTGAAAGTCCTGCTACCATCTCCACCTCATGAGGTGGCCGAAGGGCTAATTCCTGTTCCAAAGTCTCACCTGCAGCCTTCTTAGTGGTTGCAGTGGACAGAACTCGCCTCTGTCGAGCACTGGCCTTGCCCTTGATAGCTGCAACCATGAGCCCCCCTTGTTTGGTTGTGGGAGCAAGAACATTGCAACACAAGCTGAGGTAATTCTTTCGGCTCTGTTCTAATGCAACTGCAAACTTCTTCCATGCCATCAGGCGGCGAACTAGGCCTGATCTCTGGATCTCGATCTCAAATGCACAGCCTACAAGGAAGGAGCGCAGCAGGTGAAGGGTGTCGAGTGCAATTGCCATGGCTGCAAAGACCTCATCGCCTTTCTTCCACGCAGCAGTGTCATTCTCCCCACGTGGTGGGCGGGCCACTTCAGCAGTGCACAGCTTGAGGAGCTTGACAAGGAAGGGCACATACTGCTTAGCACAGGCATGCCATTCTGCTGCCGACCTGTTCTCCTTCCCACCTGCTCCCACTGTGTTCACAGGTGCTACATAAAGCTTCAATTGCGAGGCAAGACCTGAGGAATCTGGAGCCTGCAGCAGCATGAGGAGGGCATCCCCTGTCACTTGTTGCTGCCCAGTCTTTGTGTCCCTCAATGCCATCACTGCCACTCCCAAGCTGTAGCACAAATTTCTGTATCTAGATAACACACATTCAAACAAACATTCAGAGCATTTGCAATGACATTGGCACTCATCAACACACTAAGTAAAATAAAAGCAAAGCACCAAGCAGATTTCAGTGGCCACTAATTTTGTGAACAAAGGTTAAGCGGAGAGAATGAGAAAAGGAACAGATTGATGCAGCATCTCACCATGCATGAATGATAATAGAACATGGACGTGGTGTTATGATCCTCTGAACCCCATCTTCTGTCCCAAAGCCAGGAAAGAAAGAAAAACCAACTATCCAAGCGCAAACTGCTGGAAGAAGAAGACGAAGAAACAATCCCTCTGTATTGCTGCTCCGATGCGCAAAGGAACAAAGGAACGCACAAACGCACAAACGCATTTTGAAAACGCTCCCTCCTCTCCCGCAATGCAACGTTCCTGTAACCCTAAAAAAATTATGAACCAAGACTCCCGCCATCCTAGTAAGCGAACAACTGTTTGGGTGACCGGCCAATGCAACGTTCTTGTAACACTACAGTTTTTTACAAACTAATTAATACTCCCGCCTTCCTAGTAAGCGAACAGCTGTTTGGGTAACCGTGTGGGTTTTGGTTCTGGTTTGGTTTGTTTTTTCTTTTCTTTTGGGTTGGGGTGAGGACTGGGGTCATGCGATTTTTGAAAACTGAGTTCATATGTTCGGTCATGGGAAATAAAAATAAGATCAGCACCAATTTCTTATTCATTTTCATTTTGGCCTGGGAAGAAGGAAGGGAGGAAATGGAAGGAAAGAAAAGAAAGAAATGGAAGGCAAGAAGGAAGGAAGAAGGGTGCATATTGAGGTTTTAATGACCAATTTAATTCAATCATAAACCCTAAACCCTTAATCATTTATTAAGTGATTTATTAAAGGTTAACAACATAGGTATCCAAATACAAGGAACAAGGCTTATTGACAAAACAAATTACAAGATATGCAACATTATGACTTGGTTTCACAAATTGTTAAAACACAAGATTTTTTGTGTGGAAATGCAATTGAATTAAAGATAAATTTAATATGAAAATAAATCGTGAAGTTATTAAGCATCCATATATTTTTGCTCATTTTCATAATAAAAACGACCGCTACCTTGTTACATTCATCTCTAAAACTTAACAACCAAACTAATTTCAACTACTTGGTACCTAGCTCTTTAGTTAAGTAGCTCAAGGTGCCTAGTAATTAATTTTAATTTTTTACATTCAGCAGTTAAAATTATTGATATTCTACAACTCAACATTATATTAAATAATGAAGCTAGTATACTTGAAAGTTTCTTTCTTTCAAAAATTTCAGCATATGAGGAAAGTATTTTTCAGAAATTTTGGCCATTCCATAAAATAAATAATTAGTGCCTAACCGAGCTAGGTAAATTGTGAATAATGTAAAAATAATTTATGTGTAGGTATACATGTGAATAATAACCTTTCTAACAACTAATTTTTAAAATTTTAATATGTGAATAAACAACATCACATTCAAGTATACAATATTGTGACTACAAACTATACCCTTTTCAAAACAACCATAACTCAAAACACATGTAAACTATGATCCCATAATCAAGAACCCATTTAACCTCATGACTAAAATATCACTATATAAATGCAAATTGGAAGCCACAACCTCTCATACACAACATGTGAAAAAAATCATGCATAGTAACATAAATCTTGATTCCAAAAGGAGGTGACCAAAAGTGGATGTTTATTAGTAATTTTGAATTCTTAAAAAATGGATATCAATATATGCACAATTGAATTTTAAAAACAGAAAATGGAATGGAAAAATGTTGTACAAACATATTAATGCATTTCTCAATGATCATATTTCAACACATGCAATTATCTAAGTTGGGTTTCCCATTGCTTCACACTACCAATGTCGATCAATTGACACAAGGTCAAAATATTAATATATTTAAATTAGTTAAAAAATAATTAGTTATCAAAAATTGATAATCCATGATCATATAAACTTCTCATTTTCACTTTCATTAATTTTAAAATATGAAATTTTATTTTCACTTATTGAAACATTAATATTTTTAACACCCATGATGTCCTTTTTGATGTTTTTCATTACATTACAAACAATTTTTTTGAGGCCTTTCCAACATCCCCAATGTCCTTCCTATAGTGGTTTAAAAGCTCAATTTTTTTAAAATGATGGGTTCAATCTTCATTAATTTAAAAAAAAAGATCAAAATAAAAAAGGACAATACATTCAATTGATGGGAAAAGAAAAAATAATCAAAAGGGGGAAAAAATGTTTACCCATTCCAAAGAGAGGGTGGTTAGAAGGGACAAAATAAAATGTCTAGCCCCCAAGTCATGTCTAGAGGTGATATTGAAAGATTACCAACTGCCACATCCGAGGTATTTGCTTTGAAAACTAGAATATTTGTGTTTTCAAGTGTTGATGTTTTTTTTAAAAAACTTTGTTGGCATTCTTGATAGGAATTTAAGAATTTATTTGTACTACTAATTTTAGAATTTCCTTCTAATTTGACTATTTGTCAATATAAAGTTATAGGAATGTATTTCATTCCTTGCTCTTATTTTGTTTATTTTTAAATTTGGGATATTATTCAATGACCTTAATAGCCTAATATACCTCCTTGCTACTTAAACATAGGTTAATAATATTATACTTAGCATAGGTTAATATTATACCTAGCCTTCGTTATATATAGGTATTAAGTATATTGCTTAACTAAGTAGCATTAAAAAAATATAGCTTAGGTAGATTAAAAATATAACTTAGGCAAGTTTAATATAACATATCCTAGATTATTATAGGCTAATGCCTACCGAAGATAAACTACCTTACCTATTTATCTATGTAAATAGTGTAAAAAAATTGAACATGTTCATTATATTATGTTCAAAAACATTTTGCCTTATGAAAGTGGTAGTGCAATGATTAAAGATTTGATTTCTAAATGTGAAGGTGAGGGATTCAGGTTTTCACGCTTATAATTTAGGCCATTACTTACTTTGCTTAGCTAGCCTAATTAGCTTAAATAGGTAGGTATATATATTATTATTATTTCATTAATTATTAGGGGGTAGGTAGGTAGGGGAAAAAAAATTATTATTTCGGGCATTAATTTATTAAAAATGTAGATTTTCTCTCTACCAATTTTATTTGAGTAATAAAAAAACCTTAATGAAAAAACCTAGTAAAAAAATCCCAACCAAAAAGACCCAATCAATTTGGACATGTCAAAATTGACTTGTCTAGTATCATTGGTTGGTCAAGTTGGCAAATGTAACTTTTGGTCTATTTTCACCAAAAGTTTTGGTCCAATAATCCATGATTTGTTGTAGTGGCCATTCCCCACTCGCTATTATTCATCCAATATTTTTTTAGGATTGTTTTTACCTTCAAAATGCAAAATAAATCCATGATTACTTTGAATTCACACATAAAGCAACTATGATTTAGAAAGTGAAAAATTGTGACAAACTCAATTACTTCTTTTTCAAACCCAAGATGCACACTGAATTAAATCAAATTCAAGATAGATTTGATGCATTTGTCAACATATATCTTCATTTTTTGCATGAGAAGAATCCTTGTTATAATACTAGTCCCCAACAACCTTGGAGGAAACAACAATTGTTTTTTTAATAGGGAAAAACAACATATAACTCCATTTTCAACTAGGTCTTCCAATCGCAAATGTCATGCACAACTAAATTACAATTGAAATGTATCTTTTAAAACTATCCACCAAAAAAATCACCAAAAAAGTCAATGGCAATAAATTGCAAATAATACTTAACTACAAATGACATCCATGGGACAATATATTCAGAGCGAGCCTACCATTATAATTGAACATGTTTTCCAACTACAATCTATTGACATCGCATGGGTGGATGAAGTTCATTTGCTTATGTGTCATATCATTCCTCAAGTGGTGTAACACTAGATTATCCAAATTAAAATCATCCAATTGACCACAACATGTGATGTCATCAAATCATGGAAAATTGAAGTTATTTCATGTGCAAAAACATTTGAAGCTTGTGAAATTGGATGATGCCACATGGGCATGATGCATGCATGTGTTGCAAATGTCTATATGTCTACCAATAATGTTGAAGGATCAATTCAAATGTGATTAACATGAGTTGAAATGAAATAAATTTGTAATTGAACAAAAGTTAAAATATTTTTATCTTTTTCTTTGGAATCAAATAATTGACTTTAAAAGTGCAAATGTTGTAATCATATGTAATCATGTGAAGGTGCAATTATGATTAAACAATTTGAGAGTAAACCAATTATAAGTGCAAAAGAAATGAAATTTGATTGCAAAATGTGTCCAGTATATTTAAAGTACAATTGAAATAATGGATGTTCAATTATAATGAAATCAACAAAAAGTTTAGGAAAAATTATAGAACAAAAGTAACAAATTTTATTTTGATTCTAGGTTTATCAAACACATTTGTTTTTAGTACTAACACTTATTACGCCCTATTTAGTAGTAATGTATTCATTGTCCCACAATGTGGTAATGCTTAATACCGTAGTACCTTCTTAGGTTCAACAAAAATTATATTATTTTTTTAAATGCTGAAATTTAAGAAATTTAAGGTCCTTTCTTGTTGAATTTTTTTTCAAAATATTGTTTATTGATTACCGAGATTTCATAGAATTCAAGAAGTTGTTATAAGGTAATTTTAGGGTTTTAATATGCATACTATTACATCTATTTTAAGCAATTTTAAGACGTTGTTAAATATTTTTTAATTTAAATAAAATTTTCTATAAATTCAAAAAAATTGTGTCAAAATAAAAATTTCAAAATAAAATAATTATTTGATAACGAGATGCCAAACCTAAAAAGGTATTACAATACATCCCAAAGGTGTTCTTGGACTAGATCATCTACTTCATTTACAACAAACAAACAAATGTTCCCATTTAAGACCTCAACAATTACCAAATAATGGATTTCATCAATTGGATCACACCATTGATATCAACACTTTTGATTCATTCAACTTAAAATCACAATTGCACACTAGATGATTTAATTGGTTTGCCAATCTTACTCCGTGTGCACCTTTTTAAAATGGCCCATGAATTGGTTTTATGATGGCAAGTGAACATTTTTCACATATATTTAGCACACCTTGTTGATAAGGTAATTTGCTTTCCTTGATTCAACATCATTCACTTCACCTATGATACATAATTGAATAAATGAAGCAAATGTATTGTTTAAGGTGCACAAATGACAAATTAAATTAGTAACAAATAGGCATATCCAAAAGTGATCCTATGAAAAACAATTTATGGTCGTAAGGAAAACATGAAGAGTTCAACTAGTTTTTTACAATGGTTTAAACATCCTAATTGCTAACACATGCAAACAAACTATGATGAAAAATGGAACTTGAAATTTGAAAATTTAGACTTAAATTTGAAAGATAGAATTGCAACTTCAAGAATCAAACCTAAAACTTGAAAATTCAAACAAAACTTTAAAAATATACTTGAAATTTTAAAAACAAACTTGCAACTTGAAAAATTAGATCTAAAGCTTGAAAACTCAATTGTGAAACTTCAAATACATACTAAGAATTTGAAAACATAAACTTACAACTTTAAAAATAAAATTTAAAACTTCAAAAATAGACTTGAAACTTGAAAGATTAGAACTAAAACTTGAATAAACAAACTTCAAACTTGAATCCAAAAAAATACCCCATGCTTAATGAGTGAATTTTTTAAAAAAAGGAGAACAATTGAACCATATGACCCACCTATAACTATGACTTGTGCGCATTAAATGTGATGAAGCTTGATGCATTTTCTCCTCATTACTTGTGATCACTTGCATGAAAACCAAACATTTAGATAATATTAAGTGTTAATTTTTTTAATAGAGTAACAAAAAGATTTGAGGGATAAACTTTATTCAATTTTTTTTTTGCAAATATATATTAAAAAAGAAAAAGTTTCAACACATAAGGGAAATGAGTTCAAATTTGTGAAAGGTCTATATAGGCCTAAGATGGGCTTGCCATCTATCTAAGGTCATTCACATAATTGACATGTCAACTAATTTGCAATTATGTAAGTCCAAAAGATTACAATTGGATTTCAATTCTCATGAATGTAATTCAAAATTTGGATTTACTACCAACACATTCCCATGACCATTTCATTCATCCAATTTGGAAACCAAATCTTCAAAAATGGATGAACATTATCATAGTAGTTGAACATTTGACTTAACTACTAAGCAATATCAACCCACCTAGGTAGCCTAATTTAAACACTTATCAAGACTAGTCTATTGACCTACAAAAGTAGTTACCATACTCATATAACTATCTAGGCTACCTACTCAGTTTACCTATTTAGACTATCTAGGCTACCTACTCAGTTTACCTATTTAGACTATCTAGCCTACATAACCATTGATCAAAATCCACATGCCTAATTAGATAACTATTTAAAATCATATCGACACATCCATGTGTGTGTTTTAACATACAAATAAGTGCTCATTAACATTTATAAAAAAATATTAATGGTTTAAAATGCATAGGAAAATAATTCATATGAGGGTTTTATTTTGACCTTTTGTCATCTTTATGCATTGAAACATTTAATGAGTTGGTGGCAAAGTTCAATTTTTTATTAAGCTCTTCAATTTAGCGAACCTATGAATTGTTGTAGAATTAAATATCATTACTTATAAATTCTCCATATATATATCTAATAAATGGAGAATTTATAAGTGACGATTCTTGATTGGGTAATCAAGGGGTGATGAAAATTCCAATTCATTAGGCTAGGTAGCACAATAATATTAGTTGCAATAAAGATGTAGGATAGCCAATCCTTAAAGACATAAACATGGGTCGCATGTCTTCATTGATTTAGAAAGAAATAGAGAAATAATAACAAACTATTTAATCTCCTAAACCATAAAGTAATCAAACTTCACAATTGCAAAAAATCAAACAACCAATAGATGGTGTGAATGAGGTATTATTCCTCATGCTCCTTGGGAAATGGGTTGATCGGACTTTTAAACCAATCGTAATGGCTATCTTTAGGAACCTAGGTCTACAAAAAAGGTAAATATCATTGTCTTCACATTACCACTCAACAAACCATTTAAAGCTACTATTAAGAAGTGAATCAAATTTTAAATAGATGGCTAAAATATGAGCATTGGGGGATAGCCTACAAAACCATATTGATTGATCCATTTCAATGCACACCACCCATTTGATCAATTTTTTAATGTGTGATTGCTGAGTGGCATTTGAATTCAAGGGCATTTCGTTGAGCTACTTGTCATTCACTAGTGCAATTAAAGGTCCTTATGTATGAAAAGGAGGTGTTATGTTCCATAATTAATTAACACAACTTGGATGAAAGGCAAAAAGACAAAAGGAAAATGCAAGTAGAATTAAATGAGTTGATGAAATGTAATTTATATCTTTTAATAGAGTAGGGGTGTGGCAAGCACTGTGATGGTGGAATTTGATCAAAGTAAAATGCCCTAGTATTGATGAGCAAAATAAAACCCCTAGAAATCCAACAATCATTTAGAGGCTTAAAAATTTGGATTGGTTGAAGATGCATATTCTTTTTGTTTTTATTTTATGATTGGTAATTTTCAAGTGACTAGATGTAAAACTTGAATGATCACAAGGAGAAAGCAAGGCAACCTTGAAATTTATCTTAAGTTACCTAAAATCTCCATAACCTACCCAATTAATTACCATAGGTTACCTCAATCTTATCTTAGGCATATTCATGGTTAAAGTACCCAAAAGGATTGTCTAATGAAAGAAATATTACAAAAGATTATTTTGGATTTTAATAATATTTATTTTGTATAATTACAATGGATTGTTGTATGCCTATAATTAGAATGATGTCATTTTAAAATGATAATAAAATCTAAGAATAAATTGGATACAATAGAAATGTTTTTTTGAGTCTTTTTAAATAATTTGAATCCTTGTCCTAATTGCAAATTTCAATTTAAAAGAATCAAAAGGAATGCATTAAATAATCTAATTGAACTAAATTTTGTTTCATGGATAAAAAAATGCTGATGTTTATGTTTAATGATGTTCATTAAATGCATTTGATTATATCATACACGGTATAATTTTTTTGAAGATTACATAATTCATTTTGAAAGGGTTACAAGGAAAAAGACTAGTTTTTAAAGCCATTTGATTGATTGTTTGTATTCATTAGACTATTTGTGGCCCCAAGTGCAAGTCAAATGTGTAAGAAATAATAATGCAAGAAAACATGTCAAGTTGTTTATAAAAATTGATGTATTCATTTTTTGCATTTTTGATTTTCTATCAAAATATTGATATATAATTAAATACACATGTGAAAAATCACCACCACCATATGAATTATCATAATTTGAATATCCAAATTTTCATACTTAAATGGATTCCATCATGTAAATTTTGTATTTGGTAGGTAGTAAAAATGAAATCCTTAACTCCTATGTCCAAAAATGGTACCTTAATAGTGAATATGCCTTCCTATGTGTTCGTCTTGAATTGATTAGAGGAAATGATTCTTTCATAATTCTATCAGATTATGAAATGTTCACTCCTCATGAATCAATAGGCATGGCCAAAACGCATCATCTTATCATTTCAAATGATTTTATCTTTGGGGAGATCTAAGGTGAAGATTAAGACTTAAAAAAAAATCATTGGGTGAGAGAAGATTGATTGGTGGAGAAGGTAGGTTAAGGTTCAATTCCTCTTTGTCATTAGAAAAGGAGATTCTTGGATTACCCCCTAGATTTTTTCATCCTTCAAGCTTATCCCCCCCCCATTATTTTATTGGAGGATTTTTTTGGGGAGTGTGTTTGAAGTGGCTCAAGGGAATAAAATGTGTGTATTTGAAAGGAATGGAGAAGAGCTTGGAGCAAGAACCCTTTCAAAGAAAAGAAGTTAGGAGGGAAACCCTTTGAAGATTTGGAAGAAAAACATTTTTCAAGAGTTAAACAAGTTTTCAAGTGATAACCTGCAATTTGCAAGTGTGGCAATAACTGTAGTGACATGAAATGAGAGGGGTACCCCAACATAATGAAACCTTTTGACTTCTAACTTAGATGTTGAAAACTTTTGGATCCACCATGGGGTTACCTTCAAACTTGAGAAAATTTTAGAATAGTAACTACCTTGGCAAGTGACTACAAAATTTCAACACCATTGCAATTACAAGTACAAAGAATTTAGCAAAGAAGTGGGCGAGTGTTGGTGCAAGTGAAGACCAACAACTTTCAAAAAGACATTCTCACTTTCCCCCTTGGTTGTTTGAATTCATTTTCAATGTGTGGAATGTGAAGGAAGTTAAGAACTTATTTGCAAAATTTCAAGATCAAGAGCACCAGTAATCTTCAGGAACCAGGAATGTGAGATAGCAGTAATCTTGACAAAATTGATTCAATGCCATGCAAAATTTCTCATACAATTTCTTCCCAAACAGTCTCAAAGGTAATAATAATCTCAATGAATGTGCTTGAAGAATATCTTTTGTCTTCCAGAATTGCATTCATGAGAGCTTCTGAGCTTTGCACAACTCCATGTTCAAATGGGTGTTTGTTGTGCCGCAAATGCCACTTGCTTTCTGCCGATGAAGAGACAACATCAGCTTCTTGATCTTGTGCTTGAAACAGGCAGTTCTGACATACACACAAGAAGAAGAAGAAGAAGAAGAAGAAGTAGTTGTTCCAGCAGAAAGAAAGTTGGGATTATCTCCATGCTCAAAAACTGATCTGACACAGAATCTCTAAGTAACAGAAAAAAGCTCAAAGCCTTCATCAAGATTGAGGTCATCGTGATCTGTGGTTTTTCTCTAGGTTCGATGCTGCATTTCTCCTCCTGTCTGAAATGCTCTGCATACCTGCACAGGGGGATAGTTTCACAAACACATACAACGTTCTTGAAGAAGATTATATGGAGATCAGATAGTGTGCTCATGGTGCAAGGTGCTCATCGATCTATCACTCAGGCCACTACCATTAGCAAACAGTTCTTCCAGCCATCTTCAACGAACTAGGGCAAAACAAAATAGAGACAGCAAACCTACGTTCTACACAAGAAAGCATGAATGGATTTCTTCGATATTTGTTGGGGAAGTTGAAGAAAACCGCTTCACAGACTTGTCACAAGAAGTCCCTTGATGAGAACTTCAAAACCAAAACATCACAAAAATTTGCAGTAGAGAGAGAGAGAGAGGGAGAGAGAGAGAGAGAGACAGCAGCAGTAGCAGCAGAAAAAAGATTGGAATATCAGCTTACTTCTTGAAAATATGCATACCAGTAAGTGGAGGCGACGGGGACGACGAGGGTGAGTGCAGACGTCCAATTGTCTGCAACACGCTTGCGTAGCTTGACGGCTGCGTCCTTCCACAACCCGTTCATGACATTCTGATGCATGGGCGACAATGTGTACGCCACTTCTCTTAACCGCACTGCCACCATCTTCCCTTTCTTGTATGTGAGTCGTCTCTAGGACGGGAAAGAGAGAGAGAGAGAGAGAGAGAGAGAGAGACGGAAATGTTTTCTAATGTCCTCTGTGAACTGTAACCAAATTTGCCTAAGACTTATTTGTGGAAGATCTCCAACAAAACTGCCAAATAAATATTGCCAAAAAGAAAAACTCATAGGTGGAGAACAACAACAGTGCCTGACAGAAAGGAGGAAGAGGAGGAGGTGGAGGAGGTGACAGGGGACATCCATCACCCAGATCAAGAAGAGCAGCAACATACAAGCTTGAATTGATAAGGTGCAAGAAGCTCCAGTGACCCCCCCCAATTCCCAAATAAAAAAGAAACAATCCCCAATGGAGGGGCATCAGATGCAGGTTGTCCAGCAGGGACATGACTTCCATCGCCCCTTTGCTGTTGTAACTGTTCCTCCCTCAGCCCCTGCAGCTGGTGCAGACTTCAACAATCGACCTAAAGATGCCAGCTTTGATGGTACCCAATTACTGTGTTCTACAGTTTTTGTTAGAAATTTATCCTACTCTTCTGGCTGCAGTCTGGCAACCATGCATGTCTGCTGATATTCGCAAGAAAGTGTGTTCGAAGACTTCAGAATTTGTGCTGTAGCGGAATTCTTACTTGTCTGAGAGAGGAATTGTTTTGTTGCTCTTTGTAATGCTTTAGTCTTCTTTGTAAGGGGAAGAGAGAGGAGAGATCCAATACCGGTGAGAGGTTAGATTGGGGTAGAGACTATTGGGAAATTTGCTGCTTCTGATTGCAATGTGCAGATGGACTGAGAGCACAGTTGCAGAGAGTGGGGCAGTTTGATAACATTTTGTTGACAGACAGACAATCAAATCAAGCATACTGAATTTGGAGTGTCTTCACTTTGGTGTAGGAAAGTGGATGCAGAAGCCTGTATATCATAGAACTGTTGACTATAGTTCAACAGTTGTGTGCTACATACAGGTTTTTTGCTGCTCCAAATGCTGTGATTTGTAAATTGTGTGGTGGTAATGTGACATGTATGAGGTGTTGCTGTGCCTAACTTTCTGAATTCATCTTGCTGATGCTGAATTGTGCTGCTGCTGTTGCCAAAATGATCTCGGAAGTTTAAATTATGCCAACTCTTGTTCTATTCTATTTATGCGCAATGCTTATGTCCTGAGCAGAGGAGAAGGAGATGGGATAAGGGTGAGAGCTTGCTTGCTGATGGGTGGGTTGCAGACACGCATGTGGCAACGAGATGTCCAAGATGCATCTGCATTGCAGCCTTGTTCAGCTTCTGCTGTTGATGTACATGGAATTTTTTGTTTAGGGTTGGTTTTGCAATGCATTCTGCACATGACCTACATGATTGTGAATGTTACTTGAGAACGGCAATAATGGCACAAGGGAAAGCTTGCACATACCATTGCCAATACATGTTATAGATCATGGGTGAAATCTGTTCTGGAAATTTTGGGTTTTGCAGTTGCTGCCAACAGCAGCTTACCCTGACAACCCGGCTACAAGTTTCACCACTGAGTTTGTACATCCATCAACCAACAAAGTGTGCTGTTCAATCAATCAAGTTCTGGTAATATTTTATCCCAATGCAATCAATAGGTGCACATACTCAGTGGTGAAGTCAAACTTTCAAATAGCAGATCTATACATTCTGCTCTCTTTTTTGGTAATGAGGTGTTGATCCTGCACTTTGATATCCACTCAGGTTTGAACAATCTCTTCAGATCTGATGTCTGAATTAGTAGACAGCAGCAGTGACCCATGCTGACGATGGTGCCTACATTGTTGGATGCTACAGTGGACACCAACAGGACGAAGATTGATCACAGGATCTCAAAGTGGAGAGTTCACTTTGTGGAATGGACAGTCCTTCAATTTCGAGATGATTCTGCAGGTACATGTGTCCTGCAAAAGCTTTGGAAATGATTTTTTGGAGTTATTAGCACATCAGAAGTTCAGGTACAACTGGAGTGTTTTTGTGAGCTGTTACACCCCCAATAAAGAGTTTAGATATATGGGTTGTTCATGACAGTGCTTTGCTGAGGCAGGCACACGCTCAAGCTGTCCGGTCAATGATATGGAGCCACAATGAGAATTGGATGGTGACTGGTGATGATGGTGGCTGCATTAAGTTTGTGACTCCATCCTCATGCATGATTCGCACATTGCTGTGGCTGTTGTTTGAGATAGATCTGTCTGCATGCTTGAATAGATTTTTACTCTTGGGAACTGGAAGTGGTCTAGCTGAGGTACTGTTCTTTGTCATTGATTAAATCAGTATTCCTGATTATGCATACATGTAGGTACTCGCAACCCAATATGAATAATGTGAAGGCTAACAAAACTGCCCACAAGGAGGCAGTCCGTGACCTGAGGTGCACTTTGTATCTGACAAATCTGCAGTCTTTGCTTTGTGTAAATTGTTCTGTTCTCTTGCTGAATTCTTGTGAAGGAAATCCAGAGGGCTCCTAATGAATTCAATCACTTTTGCTGAAACAAAAGCAAGGGAGGAATTTAAAGTTTGCTGGGAAGTAGAGGATGCTGCTGTGACTTAGTAGTGGAACAATGGCAAGCTGAACATTGTTGTGCAAATATAGTGAAGCTTAGTTGTTTTACATGTGTAACCCACTTATGAAGTGTTGGACTTCTCCCCCTGCTGTGGCATCACAGCTTTTCAAGTACAGACCTCAAGTTTTGCTCTTGCTCTGATGACACGACCATCAAAGTTTGGGACTTTGCACGATGCCAAGAGGAGCGTTCCTTAGCCGGTACTTTTGAATGCATCTTTGAGGCACATCGGTTGACAGTACATAGAGGACCATTTGATGGGTGCCTTTTTCCTTAAAGCTCAAATCCATTTCATTGCAGTATCTGGCAGATGGTGTCAGGAATCACATGTGGCAATTCTTGAAATACCATGTGACTCCTGGTACCCAATATGGCTTTCCTCACCAGCTCGTATTTCTGAAGAGTGCATCTAGGGCACTTTGCAGAACTACAAATTGGCATTCCTTTTACCATTGGCTTGTACCCATGAGAAACTGACCACTGTTTGGTGGCGTTGTTGCAAATGAATAGTAAAGGTGCAAGCTGACAGATAAGGTTAGGGTTTTGGTGGATGTTTTAGCAGGGCATGGTTGGGATGTGAAGAGTGTGGACTGGCACCCTCAGAAGTCCCTCCTGGCATCTGGTGTGTTGACCAAACAAAGTAGTTCTCCTTGAGATCAATGTGTGAGTTGAACCACCTCAAACTAAGCAATGCTGACTCATGGATTGCTCACTTGTTAAGTAAATGACCTTGATTTGATTAAGTGGACCAAATGAGAATAATTGCTGAGAGTGTGCAGGAGCCAAAGACAACCTGGTGAAGCTTTGGGATGCCAAGACAGGTTGAGAGCTGTGCACCCTGTATGGCCTGCACCTTTCTCTGTTTATAGAGCCTTTGCCATCCTTTCTGCCTATGATGCATACAGGGTTTTAATCAAGTCCATTGTTTGGTGCAGACATGGCCACAAAAAGACAGTGCTGTCAGTGAAATGGAACAGCAATGGCAACTGGGTGCTAACTGCCTCCCGGGATCAAACAATCAAGGTACTTTCCTGCTGTTAGAAAAGGATTTGTCATCTTTGTCATGTCAGTATTCTGAGGGTTAATATCATTGTCATGGTGCATGTGTGCAGCTTCATGATGTTAGAACATTCAAGGAGTTGGAAACTTACCATGGGCATCAGAAGGATGTCACAGGTTTTACTTATTTTCTCCCATGCCTTTTTTCTGCTACCACTATGTTCTGAGGTTTGGAATTGGCAA
>Ga0209611_10002052_pt1 | contig 35200 bp, 23 predicted proteins | sample S1TSphgellanicum_3_FD_187693 | JGI IMG/M metagenome (GOLD analysis project Ga0209611, IMG submission 187693) | Host-associated microbial communities from peat moss isolated from Minnesota, USA - S1T2_Fc - Sphagnum magellanicum MG (SPAdes) (version 2) | ecosystem: Host-associated > Plants > Peat...
AAAAAAAAAAAAAAATCCGGGCAGGGAGATGGTATTTTCGTTCATCCGGAAAACGGCCTGAACGGGCTCATCCGCAACTGGTGCATTGGTGGCTGTTAATTCACTCCAGCCGAAAAAGATATAACTGAGACTGAGACTAGGTTTCCAGCAATTTTAACTTGGACCGAGACTAGTTTTTCCAGCAATTTTGGAGTAAATTGAGTTTCATCTTGCCTTTCCTTTTTCGTGACCACCTCCAGTGCTGGTACATATATGGTTTCACTACTCTTACCTGTACAACTACTATAATTAGTCTCGAACCTTGTGCATTAAATGCTGAGTCTCAGCATTTCATATTGAGATTTAATAAAAATTCCTTACCAGGTATGCGGGTACCACTGAAAGAGGGTTAGGGGGTGAAAGGAGGCCCAAAGATAGGTTGACTTTATGGATAACTCTATCGTTTTTTTTTTCCAATTTCGTGATATTGCTACACTGGCAATCATAAAAAAGGAGATTTAGCCATGTTTGACTACAGACTAGCTATGAAACTAGAAACTTATTAAAGTCTTTTTATATCGGAAACTTGCTTGAACAATGTGTAAAAACATCCCAAAAAATCGAGTTTCGAAGAAAAATAAAGAGGAACATTTGACATAATCTTTTTTGGAAAAGAAATTCACCAAATTGTGAAAATTCACCACCCAAAAAAAAAAATCGCTGCTTTGCAAGCCTGCTGGAACCCATTGTCTAAATATGGTGATTTCAGAATTAATTTTTCACAAACATATGATGACTTTGGTGCATTTTTTTCCACATAAATACTTTGAATTTGCACCCTGTGGCACTGGCACCAAATTTTTTTTTACTTCTCCATGGTGTGAAAATTCAACAATTTTCTTGTAAAAACACTCCAAGTTGGAGGTTGGGATCAGGGAAACCTTTATATTATGTGTGACCAGGGTTCCAACTTTTAACTGCTGGGTTGAAAATGGAGGACCAAAAATATATACTATTCACACAAGAGAGTTTTCCTTTTTTTTCCTCGTGATACTCAGTGTATCAAAAAATAAGGATGCTCCAAAGTCCAAAGGATGAGAAATTCACCTTTTTTTTTAAATGTGGCCCCATTTGCAGAGGCAAAATTCATGTTCATAATTGGACCTCCAATTTCAAAAAATACTAAAACTATTCCACCAGTGCTTTACAAGCTCAAATTGATGATACAAAAATACAAAACATTAGACACTTTTAGACACATTAGTCATGTGCCAGGTTTTTTTTTTCAAATTCCTCAAGCAGGTCCACTGGCAAGAATCCTTAACATAAGTTAACATTAAAATGACGACTGACCTTGGTTGAGTCCAGAATTTTTTTCAAAATTCCACTGTTTACTTGTGACCTTCACGAATGCAGTATTTAAATGTAATGACTTCTAACAATTTTCCCTCAAAATATGGCAAATTTTTTGCCCAAAAACTCAACCTAAACATCAACCATTCAACCTTTCATTCTCTTGCTCATTGACTTTAGTTTGGATAAATTTTGTCATTTTTTTATCAAAACAACTGAGATAATTTTTGGGAAGTTCGTTTTCTTTTTTTGAAACTTCGACTATTTTTTTCAGTTTTGGAAAAATTAGTCAAATTTTTGATTCCACAATATTGAGAAACCCTGATTATGGTCCTTTTGAAATTCAAGTGTTTGTGTAAACTTTTGTGAAGTCATTGCACATCACCATATGTTCTGAAAGCAAGGCCTTTCCATTTGGAATTCAAGTGGTTGGGTAAACTATTGTGAAGTCATTGTGCATCACCATGTATTATTCCATGATTGGTCATGCACCCAAGAAAATCTTTATTTTTTCTTCCAATTTGAAGATAAAGTCTACCAGTTTGTGAAGCAAGCAGGATTCATAGGGATGCAATTCTGCTGCATGCTGCCAGTGTCTGTTATGGACCATAATGTTGACAGACTACGCCTCTCAGCTCAATGGACGAACACCCACAGAGAAATCTTCTGCACATGGGTTTGAAAGCAGACAGAAACGCAACCAAGGCAAGAGAATTCACTGACCGACAATGTAGCCACAAGATGGGAACTGCCTCTAGTTCAGGCAGAGAAGTCTTCCGCACTTGGGTTTGAAAGCAAAACAGAAACTCAACCAAGGCAAGAGAATTCAATGACCAACAATGCAGGCAATACAATGGGAACTGCCTCTAGTTCAGGCAGTGGTAAACACGGATCTAAAATAGAATCCAATCATAAGCTTTGACTCCACTCTGGCAACACATTCTGCTGTTGACGAAGCTTCCTGAAAATGGTGAGAATTGTTAAGTCCATTTTGCCACTATGAACTCATGGAATGAACTCAGAATGTACCCATCTTAGCATCATCCAATTTTGTTGTTTGATATGTAACTTCAAGCCAGGCCACCATGACTCAGGATCAAACAGCTGAAACAAGAGTCCAATGAACCCATATAGCATGCAAGTCATGAGACAAGACAGTGGATAACAGCCATCAAAACAATCATCCCTATAGTTGTAGTCCAAATCGATCACCAAAGCTAGCAGAATCTACAATTTCCTTGGGTCCCAAAAATTTCATTGTCCCTGCTGCACAGTAGCTTTTTGATTGGTCTCATCAACTTACAAAAGGTGATGGCAATTTGCCAACCCTGGTGCCGTCAAATATCGCACCCTCTCAGGGAATTATTCAACTAAAAGCACATGTTTTTGCAGACAGTTTCCACTCTACTATTTGAAAATCTGAAGCAGTAAAACAGTGTATCCCAACAACTCTGGATCGACAACTTGCTACAAAATGGATCTCAGCAACAGTGTTTCTTTCTCACAAGAGTGGGGAGGAGATGATTACCTCACAGCTGAATGTCCAGCAGACTGTACAAGAATTGGAGGCAAGTAATAACGGAGATTATCTAAAAAAATTCTAGCTTGCTGCAATTATCTGTCAGCAACTTTGCTACTCAAGATAAGGAGTGAGTCGGGCCAGCCTGATGTCCTTCAGCAAGAGGCGAGTGAAGAAGGCAGTTTCTTCAGGATTGGCAACCCACAGAATGGAGCACTGAGAGCGTGTAGCTGAATCATTGCCACTGACTGTAAAGCGATCCCCAACATGCATGGTTTCATGTGGCCGCTTGCCCAGATACTTCATCAGAGCTCCAAGACCAATTGACTTGTTTCCTACATCCACAAACACATCGCTGCCACCATTGAATGCACAGAATGGGAGGTTGGCACCTACCAATTGCACTTGCACTGTCAATGCCATCTCCTCCAGCACCTCATATATGGTTGGCTCCTTGGGCACTGCACCCACAGCTCGTGGTTTCCGTACAATATGTATAGGAAGTCTTAAACGAGCTGCCGCTGATTGCAATGCACATTCAGCATCATCTAGCAGCTTTTGTACATTGGGTTCCATCCACTCCAGCATGTACTGAGGTTTCCACAACTCATCAGGCACAAATTCGAGGCGATATTGGGAGTTAACCTGAAGCAGGTAGTTGCATTCCCCACCCATGACATGGAAGAGCCTGGTGATGCTGCAAGGGAGCTCAAGATCTGCAAATGCTTCCAGTAATCCTGCCAAACGATCCTCAAAGCGTGCTGAATGTCCTGGGTATCCAGCTGCAGTCACAATTGCCACATGCACACCTTGTTGCATCAGCTTGATGATGTGGGTGATCATCTTGTTGTCTCTCTGGATGTGGTGCCCATCTGCATACAATGTTCCATCTGCATCGAAGGTCAGCAATGAGAGCTTCTCTGCAATTGCATGCACCTGGGCAATGTTGAGAACATGGCGAATCTCTGCAAAATTGGGAGGAACGTATCTCCTTCTGGACAGGGAGGCGAATTCATCATACTCTTGTAGTGCTTGAACCAGAGGTAAAGGAGTGTAGAATCTGCCCAGAGAAGGGATGAGCCTGCTCAAGGTGCTACGCATAGGGTCTTCCAAATGCTCGACAACCCATCGTTCCATCTTCTCCATCACCTGGAAGGCAGAATGTGTGGAGTGCATGGAGATGATAAATTCAATGAGCCCATCTTGCTCTTTGAGACGTCCCTTTCGTCTCAGGACATGAGCATCCGTAACACTTGAAGCTCGTGAGAGATGGGCATCTTCAAGAGCTTCTGTACTCAGAAGCATGCTCCAACTCATCCCTCCCTTGCTTGCTGTCACCACTCCTTTTCTCCTCTTCTCCTCCTGTCCATTACCCATGGTTAGGGTTTGATATTCCATCCTCCCAGCTGCATCCTCCTCCGCATCTCCAAGATCTCTAGCTACAGCATCTTCAACTCTAAACTTTTCAGTTTCCAATCTCCTGCTCTGTACAAAACCTTCCTCCTCCGCTTCAACATCCCGCCGTTTTCCTAGTAATGGAACTGCTTCTTCTTCTTCGTCTTCTTCTTCTTGAGAAGACGGGAGATGCAGGCCCACAATGTGACGCGATACAGAATTGGGTGGTGGTCTTCTATCTGCAGTGGTGGTGATGGACAGAGAAGTCTCATGACCTTGTGAGAGGCGGAGAAACGAGGAATATGAATTGCTGCCACTACGATCACAACAAGAAGCTCGTGAAGAAGAAGCTTGACATTGCAGAGTCGAACTCTTGCAGCAGCAATGACATACCCAAATGCCACCGACGCTATCCCTTTGAGAGCAACAGAAACAACTCCTCCTCCACACAGCAGCACCACCAGTACTCACCGCCACCGTCTTCACAATCCTGTCTACAACCCTGGATGATGAACCCCGGTCATACTGCGTCCAAAACTTGAGAGAATTTGGAGAAAAACAAGAAGAAGAAGAAGAAGAAGAAAAAGGGAGTACAAGAGATGGGGTGAAAGAGAGGGAAGGAATAGGAAGAAGAGAGTGTATGTGCATTGCAACACCAGACGAGACAAGCGACGCCATAACCTCCCACCAGCTTCTGCAAACTATTTTTCCTTAGGGTTTAGGGTTTTACGGTACTGAAGAATCTTAGAGAAGGATGGAGATGATGATGATTGGAGCTCACCTAGTTTTCTTTTCTCTTTTTTCTTTCTCTTTTTTTTGAACTTGTTTTGGACATGACAAGCTTTTGAAATCTGTTGCCAAGCTTTGGATAATGATGTTGCCAAGCTTTTGGTTTTTTCCCCTGATGTTCTGAGCAGTCTCGGTTGTTGCATGAACCACATTCAGACAAGTGAAGAACTAACTGCTTGTGCAGATTCTGCTAACTATTTTTCCTAGGGTTTAGAATTTAGGAGAATCCTAGAGAAGGAAGGAAGACGATGAAGATCTGAGCTTGTCTACTTTCTTTCTTCTTCTTTTTTTTGGGCCTAGTTCCGGACATGGCAAGCTTTTGAAATTTCTTTGCAAGCTTTGGATCATGTTGCAAAGCTTTTGGTTGTTTTCCTGATGTTCTGAGCAGTCACTGTTGTTGCATCCAATCACAGACAGACAAATGAAGAACTAACTGATTGTGCAGATTTGGTTATCGCTTCTGGTTTTGTTTTGCAGTTTTCTAAATGTTAGAATGTTGGATTTGCAGTACCGATTAGATAGGCAGCCATTCTCTTTTTCTTTTTGTGAAAGTTCCAGATCCACTTTCAACAGCTCCAACTACAACAGATGTAACTCTGGATGTGTGTGGGCTTGTTTGGAGTTTTGGTTTTGTGGTGGTGGTTCTTGGTTGAATTCTAAATTATCATAAATTTCTGTGCAAAAAATGGGAAGTTTTTAACTTTACTCCCATTCAATTGCATATAGTCATACCATGAGAGAGTTCATTCATGTAAAGGTTTCCAGGAATTGCATGAGAGATTTCATGCAAGGTTTCGGCCCTTGAGGTAGTTTGTGCAATGTACTGTGGAGTGGTCTCGGCCTTGTCAATTCTGAACATTGGGTGAGGTCACAAGCAAGCTAGCCAATGCACCCAACATAATGGGCAAGGGTTAGACATCTCCATGATATTAAGGTCTGCGCTAGCAATTGATTCGAACAATTTTTTAAAAGATTTGTGTTCAACAGCAAGTTTGGTCATTTTTATGTCAAGACAGACATATGGGTGGCTGCTGATTCAACACATTCAAGCCACCTTGCATCCATTTCCACCTTGTTGGATGGAACTCACAAGACATCACTTCTCAACTATAAAGCATTGTTCACACCTAGAGATAAACAAATGTGAACTCAATGTTAAGACTTCAAAAAAAATGAGCATTCAAACATGCAATTTTACAAAGTAGAATTGTTGAGGTGGAATCCTCATTGTCATGTGATGTTAGTACAATGTTAAACCCGATGTTATAATCAAAGCAACTTCTTGAAAATCAAAGTTCTAATGTAAAAAATCAATGTTATGTATAAGGTCCCAGATTTGGCATATAACCCAATGCTACAAAGCTATGCCAATTTTTTCTGTACCATCCACAATGCACCTCTCGCCCATTGTCATCACTCTTCCTGTTCTTTGCATTGCTGATTTGTACCCCATCATGTCTACCCCATCTACAAGGACTGCCTATGACATTGTGATGCAATGATTTATTGTGACACTTTGTTGCAATGCATTGCAATATGGACATCAATATGGACATCTTTGACATTTCAAATTTCAACAACTACAACAAGCAACAAGCTCTTTTGTGCTGCACCCTCAATTTGCAAGTTCCTCCATTGTTGTTTTACATGCACACACAAGTACAACATTTTTCATTTTCAAGAACCTTTTAAGAACATGAAGACAAAACTAACAAAGCCAATCTAGCAAAACAAACAAAGCAAAAGGAAGAAGAAAGCAATCAATACAAGTGTAAACTCCTCAATCAAAATTCATTTTAAAAAATCAATACAACCAAATTGGGAGCACATAGAGGTGATGGTGTTCATCAAGACCAGAAAGGGATGACCACTTATTTGCATTGGACAAAGTTGATTCATCTGATCAATTCAAAATAGCTATAACCAAGTAGAAAAAGATTTCTAGAAGTGTAATGTATGTAAATCTCTTCCAACACACTAGAAGCAAACTCACATGCAAGGACAAACAAGGCTTGTTTCATGAAGAATTCAAAAAAAAAAATTAATTATTTGAGTAAAATCGGGCACAATGAAAATTATTGATCATTAAACCCACAAGATATTAAGGCTATGATGCAAGTCCAAGCATACTAATATGTATCAAACCAATTGTAACCACTATTTAATATTTAATGTGGTAATTTAAGTTGGTTTTGAAATTTTTGAATTTACTTAGAAAACAACATTCATGTAATATATCATATGAGAATGTGTGAATAAATTTAAACTCTATTTAATCAATAAAAGTATCAAAAATTATTTTTTAAATAGTTGTAACTAGTGTTTTCATTGTTTAAAGAACTTGAAATGATTTGAAATGACATATTTTGACAAATTTTATAAACCTTCACATAATTTATAATAATATAACATAATTCTTTTTTTCTAATTCCAAAATATTTTAAGAATAATTTGAATTAAACATTCACCTAAGGGAGAACCATTACCTCTTATTTACATGATTGGACCCACACATTTTCCTAGATTCTTCAACAAAAACATATATGACATGGTCATGGGTAACAAACCAATTTTCAACCCTCCTCACATTTGTAATGTTCACCATGCATGAATAATAAGATGAATAGATGCCAATTAAATTCATGTAGAATGAGCATTTGGATCTTAGGCTAGTGGGTGGAAGCAGCTCATGGAATAGAATATTTGAAGTAAGTGTTAAAATAGTAATTTGGGGTCATTGGGATAGTTTTTGAATTTTTTTAATTTGGGCATGTAAAGGTTTTTAAAAGACCATTTTAATGGACCCGTTGTTTTCTACAAAGGAGTTTTCTTTTAAAAACCAAGTTCATTAAAATGGATTATTATGCCTTCTACATTTCTTTTTCTTTCTCAACTACCATTCATTGGGACTATTAGCCTTTTAGTTGAACTTTGATTTAATTAAACATATTAGCCAAATTATTATCCATTTTGTTTGGTTCATATGTTCATTTAATGTTTTTTTTCCATTTTGTCCAATTTATATCAATTCAATGTTTCATCAGAATGAGAAAAAAACAACCATCAACTCCAAATGTGTGATCGCTAGAACTTATATGTACAACCAATTTGGTCCCAATAATTTTTTATCATAAATTTTCAATAGCCTTGGTTTATAAATTAATGGAAATTTTTATTGAACTTAATGAAAACCAACCAAAGCAATTCACACACAAACGAAATGAACTAGATTGCAGAATGACAATCAATCAATGTGGAACATGGATCAAACAAAGTGTGTATATATTGTTCAAAAATGTTACAAAATGTTTTGACAATGGAACCACCAATACTTGTGATCTAATAAAGGTTTGCCTCATAACATAAGACGAAATCTTGTTCTTCTCCACTACCTAAATTCATTAAATTTTTAATGAAATGGAACAAAATTAACTAATATGCAACTTGTATGATTTTAGTCAAAAGGAATAAGTTGATAAGTGAAATGTTCTTTAATCATTTTGGAGAGTCACATGTTGCATTAAATAATTTTTAATTTTAAGATTATGATATGGATATATAAGGTCCCAAATTAGTATGATGTGGAATAACATGCCACATCATCAAACCCCAAAGCATCTTTTTTTTTCCCGGATCATGGAATCACGAATTATATTTTTGTCATGGCATGGTCATGGCATGCTGTAACAAAATTACATGTCGTGAAAAAATTTCAAATTTTTTTTTCCCCCTTGATTTTGTCAAAAAAAATTTGATGCCATTCACCATGATGTACATGTTTGTAAATTGCATTTGTATGAAATACATTAATGCACACATCCATCAAGGATTGAACCCAAGAACAAGTCTAAGTTTATTATGTCTAGCATGAAATTGTTTAAGAAATTCAAACTTTAACATATGTTTTTTTTTAAAAATTTATTCAGATGCTACAAATGAAAACCTGATTTTGAAGTTTATTTAATAATTTTTAAAAATATATTATAATTTACGCACATTAAATCTAAAAGGTTAAAAAATAACTTGAAATTGTGTGTTATGAATAAATCTACATATCTTTTTTTTGTTTAAATTGACCCAAAATCTTTGTAAATTCAAAAATCAATGTCAATTCAAAAAATGCATTCATTAATTCTTTTACAATTTTATTTTCAATACATAAAATGTCCAATTTTTGTAGAATTGCAAGTTTTTATTTCTCAATATATATAGTTTACATTTTAATTTTCCTTTGTAAACGTAAAAAAAATTTAATTTGGTGAAATTTTGGGTTTAAATAATTGGATTACCCCCCACACACAACCAACATGTTCTTTTGGTTTTGAATTTACCTAACTTGGCAATTCTTATTGGGAAAAAAAATGGAAAAATATAATGCAAATTCAAAGAAAAATGTAAACAACAAAAATATTGCCCAAACATTGAGATGACAAATTTGAAAGAAAATAATAAGTGTAAATATTGATAAATTTTCATAATAATAATAAATTCAAAAATTCAAAAATTAAATCATTTTTTTAAATGGATTTTCTTTTCATACACCAAGAAAAAAAATGGGGAAAGCATTAGGGATTATTTTTGGGGTTTTTTGGTGTGGCATCATGAACATTGAGATTAATAAAATTTTCCATGATGCTTAAAAAACACTAAAGGAAAAACATACATTCTAATTTACATAAATGTACAAGAATTTAATATATGAAAAAATTATAATTTAGAGGCCTACATGCATCCTACATTTTAAAAGAATTATGGTGAATGCAAAATGCAACTCATGAATAATGGATTCAACACATTCAAAATGAATGATTCAATTCATGTGCAAATGTTAATAGTTCAAGAGATGCAAAAAAATTCACTAACCCATTCAAGTATAAATGTGAAGCATTAAATTGTTATGTGTGTTTTAATATATACTAGTAAGTGCAATATGCAACATTTGAATAGTGATTTCAATAAGTTTAATGTGAATGATTTGACTCATGTAAAGATGTTGATAGTTCAAAAAATGTGAAAAAAAAACTAAATCATTCAAATATAATTACAAAATATTGAATTACATGTGTTTTATTATATTATAATGAATGCAAGATGCAATTTGTGAATAATGGTTTTAACATATTAAAAGTGAATGGTTCAATTCATGTACACATGTTGATAATTGAAAAGATGTGAAAAAAATTACTAATTCATTTTAATATAAATGTGGGGCTTAAAATTATTACATGTGTTTTCATAATTTATGGTAATTATAAAATGTAACTCCTAAATAATGGTTTCAACATGTTAAAAATTGACGGTTCAACTCATGTATCATGTGGATAGTTGAAGAAATGTCAAAAAATCACTAACATGTTATAATGTATTGTGTAAATAAAGTTAAAAGTTACCTCAATTTCCACATTTATAATTTGAAATTATTAAAAAACTAAATAAGGTACGAATTATATTCATAAGTGAACAACATAGTGAACATAACAATTATGAACAATATTGACTATTAATTAGTGTGACATGACAAGCCACTTATAAATTTAAGATGACCAAATGTAATTGAAATGTAGTCAAATTGGACAATAGTCATAATGTGTGAAGGTGGAAAAGGATAAGATTTATTCTTGTGATTATTGTAGCCTTTAAATATAGTGGTTTGTAGAATGGCTACGTGTTTATGCTCAAATCTATCAACTAGGTATTTGTGGAAACTTCTAAAGATCACATGTAGTTTGAAATAATTTTTAAAAGGTTGAAAAAAATTCACCTCAAATTTCATGCAAAATAGTGGCCTTGTGTGATGCTATCAACCTTGTGTGATGTTGTTGAAACCTATGTAATGGGTCAATGTTCTACTTAACATAGATCATCGCAATGGGTATGCATGTGATTGTGTATACATGGTGTTGTTGTTTCATTGGTGAAATGGTTTTTCCCCTTCAAGGTTGTTCATTTTGGTGGATGGTGATGTCAACAATGTTATTATTAAAGTCATCAATTTTTTTCATCACTTGTGAAAGTTGTTTGTCATTATTTTGCAAGTTCTTGAGTAGTTATTTTGCTTGGTCAAAAGAAAGGTCCAACCATATGGTAGCATCAATGATGTTGAATGCAATGAAAATTTGGGCCATTTAATATGGCACTAAAGTGCCAAGCACAACCTTGCGAATCAAGCCCGTGGTTGTATACATGATGAGTTCATTTTCTACATCTGCATACAAGATGTGCAAAACATCCATGAGCAATTTCACATGTTCTACAATGACAACAATGAAACAAAATTGAATTTCTATATGAAGACATAATTCAAGAATTGAATTGGTAGATGTGGGAAACATGAAAACTTGGTGCCAACATCTTGTTGTCTTGTGCCAAGAATTTTGTTTTCTTCACAACATAATTATCCACAAATTAGTTCACTTCCATGGAAGATGTGAATGTTGGGGGCATATTATATCCTTTGTAATTGCACACATCTAGGAGCTACAACTAGCTATTAGTTGGATAGTAAGTTTGTTGGTATTTCTTTAGTTTTTTGTCAATTGACATGGGGGTGGATTCAATGAGCTCCTTCTTGAACTTTTTGAACAATGCCCCATAGTCTATTGTCTTGGGTGGGGTCATGTTGAGTAACTATTTGAAGGTCACTTGAAGATGTTCATAAAAAAAATATGAAGCAAGTTTTGGAAAACTTGTTCAGATGGTTTTGAATAGCGAAAAGTTGTGTGACAAGAAAGATCAAAGGAATGAGGTTGTGAAGGTGAAGTGTGAAAGTAAAAATTGTTATGAAAAGAAATTATTTTAATGTTTAGAATTTTTTTTAAGTAGCTTGTGATAGGAATGGGTATGTGGTAGATTTATTAAATGGGTTGTGTATGGATTGGCCAATTTATTCATGTGCAAGTTGGTAAATGATCTTTGTTATTTTGACAGGGAGGAAGAGAATGGATTTTCAACAAGAAAAATAAACAAGTGTCACAAGTGAATTGGAGTTGAATCAATTGTAAGGTGGTGAATTATTTATAATAAATGTGAATTAGGGTTTGGAGTTGTGATTTTTGTTTTGTTTAAAACCTCAAAATGGGGAGGTGGTGGTTCTTCTTGGCCTTAGTCAAATTGGCAACTTTAAAGAGCAACAAGGCAATGGGTCGAAGGGGCTATGGTCGTAATGGTTGCAATTTTAAAACATGTCGTAATGGAAGCCCATCAAGTTTTCAATGAAATACTAATATCATGACATTCACAAAAAACATTTGTAAGAAGGCTACCAATTGCTACCATTCTCATAAGAAAAGTGGTTGCTACAACAATAGCTTATGTCTCTTATTTTTGCTCTAAAATTTAGTGTAAAGACCAAGCTAGCTAGGCCACCTTAAGTCTCTTTCAATTTTGTGGGATGCACTATTTGTGTGCTCTTGGTGGGTAGAAAGAAAACTTTTGCGCCATGTATTAATGTCAATGTGCAAGCTTGGTGTGCAATCATCTCAATGGCAATGTGGAAGCAAGTAATATAAGTGAAAGGAGACTTAAATTGTGAAAGGAGAGGAAAAGATAAATGCATGGATGAAAGACTAGATATGATGTAAATATTTGTGTGTGTAAGTTGAGATCTCTCTTTTCTATTTGAAGGTGAAAAAGACCCAATGATGGAGTGACATGGGTAGGTTTTAATAGAGGTAAAGTGTGAAAGGTTAGCAAGCAAGTTAAAGTTGAGGGACTTGGTGGACTCTTGAATGAGTAAATGTGCAGATGGAGTAGTGGGACTCAAAGAATTTTGGTGAAGTATATGGTTATAAAAAACACGATATAATTTTACATTGTAAAAATGTTGATTAGATAGCTATATGTGTGTAGTTATGTTGAATTCTTTCACTAGTAATAAATATGATTATCAATTATTCTATTGTTCCATTCTAAATTTCTTTTTAGTCATGTTTAATTGGTGATGATTGTGCATGTGTTGTGAGACTTAGGCATGTGTGTTATGTAAGTTTTTTAGTGGAGTTCACAATGTCCATCCTTAAATTATGTGATTTTATGTAAAGTAGTTGTGTGTTGAGTGAATGAAGACTTCTTCCCTTCTATGAATTTCCACTAACAATCATTTCTCTTCATGAATTTGGATCATGCTACAAAAGTTTATATTCTTTTTGTTAGTGTAATTTTTTTGTATGCACACCTCCCCTTGTTGGTTACAAGCTAATCATGTTCATGGTGGCACCTTTGTAGGAGGCCCACTTGTGTGCCCTACAACACTTACTATCTCGAATCACATACATGTATATTACAATTTCTTAGCTCATAATTTGATTTTCATGATTTGGATACTTAAAAGAAAGGATTTTAATTTTAAAGACCTTTCATCTACGGTTGACACTTGATAAAAAACTTTTACAATTATATGATCCAAAATTAACATTAGATTGTGGGGCACTTCTTACCAATGTAGAGATCTCTATCATCTAACATAAACCCTTTTAGAAAATGGCAGTGATGTTTTTCAAACTTTGCAATTATAACTAAAAATATTACATTGTAAATTTAATTGCAACAAATAATTGTGTGACAATTTTTTTGTGTTTACATGTTTAAAATTGAATATGTTCAAGTTGGATGTCTACATTTTCATGTTTTTTTAGTTGTAAATTTATAGAATGACATGTTGAACTTTTCTTGAAGTGCAACTTCCATTGGTTTTAAATTGTGGAAATATGTTTATAATTACAACCAAAGCAATTGATGGTGACTTGAAGTCCATAGTGATGTTCATTTATTCTCAAAATCATAAAGTGATTGTGAGTGTTTCAAGATCCTTGGAAAGTCTTTAGTCTAAAGGTCAGTACTTGAATACAAGACTCTAAGAACAATTAAAGAACAACCCACATGTAAATTCAATAATGACTTGGTGAACTTTTGAATGACTAAGACTCCAAGAACAATTAGGTAAGAACCCACATTGAAAGTAAGGCTAACAAGCAAGTTAAAATTGAAGGACTTGGTGGACTCTAGAATGAGGTTTGTTTTAAATCACTATGAAAAATCATGTCCATTGAAACCATATGACCTTGCAACTAAGACTCAAAAAAAATTCATATACAACTATTGTGCAACTATACCTTGGGTGTTACAACGAATGTGCAAATATCCTTTTAGAAATATGGTGTATTAATAAATAAATTTTCATCTTAAAAAATTAGCTAGTTATATTATAGTTACAATGAGTTGAAAATGAATATTCTATACGGTAATTTATACACATCATACATACATATGTAGTCAACCATGTTTGATTTTTTCAAGAGTTACATTGTAGTTGCATGTGACAACTATTTTAGAATTGTTATAAATGTGCTACTAAAGCAACAACTATATTACAACTATTATATAATGTACATACATGTCATCATGCCATGTGTCCACATTTCCACCACCCATTATAAAATACATTTGTAATTAATTTTCAACTATGATTCCCATTGATACAATTAATATAGTCACTAATGCACCATTACTAAAGTAATATTATTCTACTATGTTATAACTATAATACAACTATTTATAACTTAATAAAGATACATATTCATATGTAGTGTTTTATAAAAAATTATTTTTTCAATAATTTGACTATTAATATGAATAAATAAGTGTAATTCATACAATTAATTTACCATTAACTAACAAATTAATCACTGGTAAAATATTAATTAGATAAATATTAATCCAAGTTGGGGATATTTCATAATGAGTTAAATCATTTATTGAGTGCACCAAAAAAAGAAAAAAATGGGAAACATTGATGGGATGGTATGTAAGGAATGTGTGTATGCAGGCATATGAACCCACACATTGCTCTTTGACAATTCCTTAACAATTGTGGGAACATGACTCCCATCGGCAATAGCAATTTGTCTCTTTCATCCAAATAAGAAGGTTGTGGTTATTTGTGGTGATGGAAGCTTCATGTTAAATTTTCAAGCATGATTCAAATCTTTCTTCCCATTCGGTCCTAAAGTTAAAATGTGGGCATTGGAAATATTTATAGCTTAGATGATACTTTCCCATTTGTCCCATTGTCGAACTTTTGGAGTGAGAATGTAAACCTATTATGAAAGTTTGAAAAATCAAGCAAAAAAGAGGAATTTTGCTAGGAGCCAGTAGGGACATTGTAATGTGTAACAAAGAAGTTTATTGAATATTTTGATGGTTTTTCAAGGAGATGGAAACAACGGTGCATTTAAATATCAATTTGACCATTGTTGTTCTAAATGACAATGACTTTTTAGTTTTCAATTTAGACATTTCAATTTGTAGTTTTCAATATTTAGACATTTCAATTTTTAGTTTTCAATTTAGACATTTCAATTTGTAGTTTTCAATATTTAGACATTTCAATTTTTAGTTTTTAGCATTCAAACATTTCAATTTTTAATTTTCAGCATTCAGACATTTCAATTTTTAGTTTTTAGTATTCAGACATTTCAATTTTTTGTTTTCAGCATTCAAACATTTCAATTTCTAGTTTTCAATATTCAGAAATTTCAATTTTTAGTTTTCAATATTCAGACATTTCAATTTCTAGTTTTCAATATTCATACATTTCAGTTTTAATTTTCAATATTTAGACATTTCAATTTTTACTTTTTAGTATTCAGACATTTCAGTTTTTAATTTTCAGCATTTAGACATTTCAATTTTCAATTTTCAATTTACAAACATTTCAATTTTCAATATTCAATATTCAAACATTTCAATTTTCAAATTTTCAAATTTCTTCTAGACATTTCACAAAGAGATTTCAAATTTTAGTTTTTAGTTTTCAACTTTTAGTATTCATTCATCCAAATTTAGACATTTTAGTTTTCAAATTTTCAAATTCCAGACACTTCACAAAGAAATTTCAAATTTTAAATTTCAGTTTTTAGCTTTAAGTATTCACACATCCTAATTTAGACATTTTAGAACTCAAATTTTCAAATTCCAAACATTTCACATACAAATTTCAAATTTCAGCTTTCAATATTCACACATTGGAATTCAAACATTTTAGTTTTCAAAATTTTAAATTCTAAACATTCCATATACTATAGTACTTTGGCAGGTTTGGCACATGCCTCCCAAACAATTAATTAATTTTGAATATTCAATTTCAAAAAATAAAATACTCCTAAAGATTCTCTATTTTCCTTCCTAAGGAGTTGGTCTTTGGAATAAAATATTAATCATGGTCATATAACATTGGGCAGACCATTATGCGATGAGCTACTTGTTGAATATGCCTTGGCTTTTATAGTACATGACATCTAGGACATAACCCTAACTATTTTGAGCTTTGGAGATGGTTATATTTCTATTACAATTTCTACACTATTGGCCAATAGTATGATAAGTGAATTTACGAGGTATCTTCACAAGATGACGAATTGGCAAAATGTCCAATCTAAGATTCCAATAACAATACTATGCATTCGATCACACAAAAGGGTTTTTTGTTTTTGCCTCGTCAACAAGTGTGAATATCACAGTAACTTGGCTTATATGTTTGAATCAATGAAGTCCATGTTTGTTCCTTGCAAACCCAACATCTTGTGCTCCTGTACAACACGAACGGGTTTAGGACCGAAACTATGTATGATTATTACATAGTTATGAAATCTATGTTCTTGGTTGCAAAATTATTTTCACCCTTCTATTGGCTATGCAAGCCTCACCATTCTCTTACCATGAACTAAACACGAACAACACCAAAACCATTCAAAACCAAAAGCCTTTTAAAATCAAAACTTCAATTCTCACAAACTTTGCATTCATAACATAATTTTGTACAAGTGAAGGTGTTTCTCAAGGTCACAAACACCTCCTTATATACTAACCAAAAGGAAACTAATCAAGAAACTTCCTAAAACTTATCTACCACATGGTTTTCCAAATAATCAAAAGGAAACAAAATCACATGGTTCCCCATGTGATTCCACAATTAATCACAAGGAAACAATATCACATGGTGCACATGACATAAGTTAATACACCATGACCAAATTATGGAATCCTACCACCCAACTTACCCTTTTAAACAATTACCTAAGTAATTGTGTAATTACATCAAGTTACACATCAAGTTACATCACTCTCAAATTCATTATGGATTTCGTCCTCGGAATCACATATTCAAAACCTTTTTCAATTTGTCATGATTTATGCGATCTGGATATGGTGAGCCATCAACATTTTCAAGCTCATAAGACCCATTATCAGCAAACACTTTCTTAATAACAAAAGGTCCAAACCACTTGGGTAACAATTTCTTAAAAGCCCTGCGATGATGTCAAGCGTCAAACATCATGACAAGGTCACCTTCTTTGAACTCTTTTTTCTTCACCTTCTTGTCGAAAGCCTTCTTTTGTCGAGCTTGTGCGACTTTAATGGATTAGTAGGCTTTCAACTGTAATTCGTCCAACTCGTTAAATTGTAATAATCGATGGCGTTGGGACTCATCCAAAGGAAGTTTCATTGTTGTGGTAGTGCGTAAAGTCATTACTTCCAGTTTAATGGGTAAAAGTGTTTCCATCCCATAGGTTAAACGAAAAGGTGAGTACCTTGTGGCAGTTTTGTATGTGGTGTTGTAAACTCACACAACATGGTGGATTTTGAGATCCCAATCACAAATGTTCACATGAACCTTGGCCTTTTTTGCCAACATGGAACACAATGTCCTATTGGTCCTTTCTACTAGGCCATTAGTGTTAGGCTTATACATAGTGGTAAACCTATGTTTCACTGTAAGGCGTGTTAATAGGTTTTCCACAACCTCACTAAAAAACTAGGGACCATTATCAGAAACAATTTCAAGTGGTGTCCTAAATCGAGTAAAGACTTGTTCATACAGAAATCGTGTTATTTCTTATTTCACTGAGGACTTCAAGGCACGTACTTTTGCAAACTTTGTGAGGTAGTCTGTGGCAACTACAATGAATCGATGCCCTCTCATAGTCATTGGCAATGGGTCCATTAAATCAATTCCCAATTTTTCAAAAGGTCCTAAAGGGGGTATGGGATGTAAAAGGCCACTTATAGTAGACCTTTGTGCATAGGCTTGACACACATCACAACTCCTGTAATAATCATGGGCATCCTTGAAGAGGGTGGGCCAATAATAACTTGCTTGCAAAATCTTTTTTGCAATAATTCGTCCTGCAAAGTGGCCTCCACAAAACCCATCATGAAACTCATGCAAAAGACATGAGGTGTCACGTTTTCTAATGGTTCGTCATAAAACACCATCCCTTCTTTGGAAGTAGAGCTGATTGCCTATCATCGAATAATTTTGAATCTTATGCACAATTCTTGTTCGTACTGCCTTTGTGGCTCCATCTGGAAACCTCATGCCATCTAAGTATTGAATGATCTCTCAATATTCTTCAGGTGCTTCTTCTGTATTAATGGACGTGATTATAGCATCCGGAAAGTCGTCATCCTTTGAAACATCACCCACTCCTTCGTATGCTCTTGTAAAGCCATCAACATTGCCATGCCGCCTCTTTAGATAATGGACAATGTCAATGTCAAATTCTTCCATCAAGAGTAGCCATCGAGCAAGTCAACCACTTGGATTGGGCTTGTTGACCAAGTAGGTTAAGGCCTTGTGATCTGTCACAATTTTGGCCTTGTACCCCAACAAGTAATGGCGAAACTTCTTAAGAGAGAAAATAACTACAAGACCTTCCTATTCGGTCACAGTATAATTCTTCTCTGCTGAAGTTAATTGTCTGCTAACAAAATGAATGGGATGGTCATGCCCATTTTCATCCAATTGTGATAGTGTGCTCCCCACCGCTTCTCCAGATGCATCACAATATACTAAAAATGGTTTGTGCCAATCTCGAGTCCGAAGGATTGGTGTAATTTGAAAAGCTGACTTCAGTTGTTCAAATGCCCATCTTGACACCTTGTCCTCCATTGGTGCAGGTGCATCTTCATGCAAGAATCGTGTTAAAGGACATGCTTTTGTTGCAAACATGTGTATGAACTTGCGATAATATCCCACCATCCCTAAAAAACCTCGAAGGGTTTTCTTCGTGGTGGGAAAAGGAAGCTTTGAAATCCTATCAAGCTTTTCAGGATCTGTGGCTACCCCATCCTTTGACACAATGTGTCCAACCATCTTCCCTTCTGAAAAACCAATTGTGGTTTTTTCAGGGTTCAAAGTCACTCCTGAACTATCCAGGCGTTGAAAGACTAATTCAAGTTTGGCAAGGTGAAAAGCTTTATCACTATAAACTACAAAGTCGTCAATGAAAACCTATAGAAAAAGGCCCAAGAATGGATCAAAGACCTTGTTCATTAAATGTTGAAATGTCCCTGGAGCATTGCACAAACCAAAGGCATTACTGTGTAACAAAATGTCCCCCAAGGTGTGGTGAATGTGGTTTTCAATTGATCTTCTGGAATAATTTTCACCTGGTGGTAGCCCCTGTACCCATCTCCAAATGTGTAAATCTCGTGCCCTGCTACTTCTTCCAAATTTTTTTCACAAAATGGCAAAGGGTATTGGTCTTTCTTAGTTACTTTGTTTAAAACTTTGTAGTTGACACATACCCTTAGCTTGCCATTTTTCTTTAATGCTAATACCACAGGAGAAACGCACTCAGTTGTCTCCACAGGCCTAATGAACCCCACCTCTAACAACTTGTCCAACTCCTTCTTCACCATGGTCGTGTATCTTGGGTTCCACCTCCTTTGCTTGGCCCTGATTCGTTTGGCATTTGGTAACAGTTTAATTTTGTGTTGCTCCATGGTGACCTCCTTCAAGTCCTTGTAGCTGAAAGCAAAAAGATGGATATACTTACGTAGTAAATCCTCATATTGTTTTCTTTCCTCCGGTTGAAGGTCTGGTCCCAGTTGAATCTTGCTTAGCCACTCCTCGACTTCTCCTTCTGTTAATAGACATGGAGTTGATTAGTTATCATCCCCTTGAACCTTTTGATCCGACAAAGTTCCAACCTTTGGGATTGTCTCCAAAGCATATAACCTTACTTCCTCTTCACTAGAATCATCCATGTAAATCCTTCAGAGCTAGAGCTTTGGTCTGTTTCTAATTCATCCTCATATTCACTCGTTCCTGTAAAGGTTTTCACAAAACTGGCAAATGGAACTTTCTGTCGGTTAGGATGAACTCCGATGGTCATGTATCCTTCGCCCCAATAGTTCTTTGCATGGGATTTTGTTAACCAAGGCCTACTTAATATCATTGTATAAACCCCATCTTCCTTTAATACCACATGGAAATCCATAATGGTAGAAACCCTCATTACAGTGATCACAACATTGCTAATGACTCCTTCTGGCCTAACAACTTGTTTGTTAGCCATCTTTAAGGTTTCTGAGGCTGGCCTATCAATTTTCAAGCCTAAATATTTCATTGCAGGAATTATCATCACATTGATTCTTGCCCCTCCATCCACCAACACTCCACACAACACTGATCCATTACATTGCACATTAATGATCGGATCACATTCGCACTCAACTGCTATGGAATTCAAAGGTGTGGGTACCTTTGGGACTTTAAGTGTTGATAACCCTTTTCTCAACTCCCTTCAAGCTAATGGCACCATTGCCACCAATTGTCCGATGGTGATGTTTGCTTTCTGTGATCCCACATCCTTCACCACTGAATAAGGACCAGAATCTTTAGAAATTAGAAAGTCTTGGAAGCTAAACCTCCGCCTTCGATTCTTTTTTTTTTTCTTTTGGGGCTCTCGCCATCTCCTTGAACCTCTTGACGCTTGCGTAAGGACGAGTAGTGTCTTCCACCGGTCGTTTAGTTTGGGCCATGACATCCATTGCATCCTTAGGGATTTGGAGACTCTTCTCCAAACCCATCAAAGCCTTTTCTCGCCCTTCATTTATCGGCTCAATTAAATGCACTTGAACTTTGCCCTTCTCTTCTGCAAAAAACCTTCGAGTAGAAGAACTCACATTCTCTCTGGTAGTCAAGGCTGGCGAATTTGGACATTCTCTTAAATAATGTCCCATCTCTCGACACTTGTAACATTGAATTGTTGACAGGTTCCTCTCCATGTTTTTGCCCTTACTAGTCTTTGGCTACAGTAGATGGAGGCTTAACTGGTTCATTTGATTGATCATTTGTTCCATAGCCGACTCCATGTGGGAGCTCATTTCCGGATGCTTCCGTAGTTTTGGTTCAGTCGAGAATTAAACTGTTTTCACCATGGATTGCACAGTTGGTCGTGGAACTTCCTCCATGCTCACCTCCTTCTTTTTGGCCACCTCCGCTGCTTCATCAAACGTTGTCGCTTATTTGTATCTCACTTGTTGTCATAATTCTGACAAGAGATTAATGGTGAAATGTTCTAGTACCAATGCATTAACTCCCACAAAAATTAGATTAGTTCCTTCATGACCTTGTGCCCTAAGACACCCTTGGAGTTTATTTTGCAACGTCATTATCCTCTCCTTATACTTTCTTATTGACTCTAAAGCCCCCTGCTTTAGTTGATTCAGTTTAAGTATTAAATTTTGGTAGACATTCTTCACAGAAAACTCCTTCATTAGAGCTTTAGTTATGTCAATCCATGATCCCTTCAACTTTTCCGTCTACCGTTCAAACCAAAGTGATGCCATACCTTCTAAAAATTCAGGAAGAAAATTAAGTCATTCCGTAGCTGTTCTAAGCCCCGTACTAATACAAGCTTGTTTATATTCCCTTAAAAACACTTCAGGGTCTTCACCCTTATTTCCCCTAAAAATTGGAATAACCATTTTGATTCTTATTTTGTCTCTAAAAACACACCAAACTAATTAATTCCTTTAACTAACTATCACTTAGCTTTTACAACCTTTTCTCATGAATGAGGAAATTCCCAATGGCCCGAATTGCACTCATAACAAAATCCTCCTTATTTTCTTGGTGTAAATATCTAAAATGACCAAACATTTCTAATCTTGCCATTATCATATTTAAATGCCTGGATTGAAAGATAACATTTATAAGATCATGGCCATCACGAATATCAATGACGCCTCCACTCCACATAACATGCAGGTTATTGGTTCTGGCATAATTTGGAGTCGCATCCTTCTTCCTAAGCAAAATGAGTAAACGTTGTTCTTGTGTGATTGTCCTTTGGCGTTGCCTTGCAGGTTTTGAGTCGGGTTGAGGTCTAAATTCCTCCCGTCGTCTATGTAGTTGTGATACCACCACACTTGGTTCACCTATAGTCCCAGGCTTTTCCAAAGGTCTTTCAACAGGTGATCTTGGCCTAACAATTCTTAATGTCAATGATGGGGTCTGTTGCCTATCTTTGAGGGACTGTGTACCAAGGGTGACGCGCTCCCAAGTCCCAAGTTAGCCCAAGTCGGGGCTAGGTTACTCAAATTGCGGAATTTCTGGGACTCGGGGCACGCTCCCAGCTTCCAGCACTAAAGGGGGTGAGAGGGGTGTGCTGAAAGTTCTAGGATAGACTAGGAAGAAGGACAAGCTTACTCAATTATACGGTCCTGCATACAAATGCAACCAACAAGTTGGTTATAACTCATCTTGCACCCTTTTGGTGTTGGGACAAGCCACGGGCTACCTTGGACTCACTTGACTCACCACAGCCCGGACTCGGGGGAAGCCACCACCTTCCCCCATATAGTATTTTCTGCAGCTTTCCGCCACACTTGCATCCAAATGGCTCTTTTTCCCGGGACTCCCAAAGTGGAGTCCCGAAACTATCCCGGTTTGGACTCTCGGGACTTTGGGCGCTCATAACTTTTCACCCCAAACTTGGACTGGGACAAGATCTAAACCAAAGTTGTAGCTCTCCTCACGATCTTTTCAACAGTGTGTCACACTTCACCTGCACACACCGAAATCGGGTCGATTCCTGACTTTTAGTGGTCGGGAGTCAAATTGCCAATTTGACTCCCGGCCCTTCTTTCGACCATAACTTGTGCTACAGATGTCCAAATGGCTCATGCGAGGCCATTTTGGACATCTACACTTCAAGACCTTTTCAACGGTATAAAAAGCGCCTCAATGCAAGGTGTTTTGACCCTTGAAATCACGCTCTAAGTTTTCGGGAGTCCCGGAGGACTCCCAAGTCCCACTTTCGGGAGTGTGAGTGGCGACCTCACAACTCCCTCAAAGTGGGGTTGCAACAAGGGGAGTCAGAAGCCTCTCCTAATTTTGACATTAATGTCTTTACTAAAACACTAATCTTAGAAATAAAACATAAATTTTTTTTATTTCTTTCAACAACCTACAACATTTTTTATATAGAAAGTCTAAAGGATTCAACAAGGTCTAACGAACATGAACTTACTCAAGGACACTCACTGTCCTTTATAAATTTTTATTTACATTTTCTTATATGGCTTAACACGTGCCATTTTTTTTCCCTTTCTTGCCTCCAACTTTTCTTTGCAAATATTCTCAAATTCTCACAAATCCAACTTTAGTTCATGCCTAAGATTACAAGTAATATCCTAAAGCAAGCTTGCAGTCAAACAAAATGACTCATGTTTATGGTCTTCATGATGTTGCTTCATGCGTTGAATCGTGCACCCAACTTGACATGGCTTGCCTTTCGTAATATCCATTGCAACAAGTTGAATCTCCTCCACCCATGTGGCCACTTCCATCCATGATTCGGGGATAAACAAATCGCCTTGCATTCCTCATTGTAAAATAAAACAAACAATTTGTTCTTTTATTTTCTTTCCTTCTTTCCACTAAATTTTCAACAACACAATTAAGTTTTCTCAACACAATTCAACAACACAATTAAATTGCACAACATAATTCAACAACACAATTTCATAACACAATTAACATAGACTCGAGTCTCGGCAACGGAACCAAAAAGATGTACAACACGAACAGGTTTAGGACCGAAACCATGTATGATTACTACATAGCTATGAAATTTATGTTCTTGGTTGCAAAATTATTCTCTCACCCTTTTATTGGCTATGCAAGCCTCACCATTTTCTTACCATGAACTAAACACAAACAACACCAAAACCATTCAAAACCAAAAGCCTTTTAAAATCAAAACTTCAATTCTCACAAACTTTGCATTCATAACATAACTTTGTACAAGTGAAGGTGTTTCTCAAGGTCACAAACACCTCTTTATATACTAACCAAAAGGAAATTAGTCAAGAAACTTCCTAAAACTTATCTACCACATGGTTTTCCAAATAATCAAAAAGAAACAAAATCACATGGTTCCCCATGTGATTCCAAAATTAATCACAAAAAAACAATATCACATGGTTTTCCATGTGATTCCAGAATTAATCACAAGAAAACAATATCACATGGTTCTCCATGCGATTCCAGAATTAATCGCAAGGAAACAATATCACATGGTTCCCCATGTGATTTCAGAATTAATCATAAGGAAACAATATCACATGGTTCCCCATGTGATTCCAGAATTAAAAACAAGGAAACAATATCACATGGTTTCCTATGTGATTTCAAAATTAATCACAAGGAAACAATATCACATGGTTCCCCATGTGATTCCATAATTAATCACAAGGAAACAGTATCACATGGTTCCCCATGTGATTCCAGAATTAATCAAAAGGAAACAATATCACATGGTGCATATGACATAAGTTAATGCACCATGACCAAATTATGGAATCCTATCACTCAACTTACCCCTTTAAATAATTGCCTAAGTAATTGTATAATTACATCAAGTTACAATCCCATCATTGAAATTACTATGTAAGCCAAAATCGGGCAACATTTCAAGCCCTTCATGACTTGATTGCCTCAAACTGATATTGGGCATGGTAGAAAATGCTTGAGATTAACTTGTTCAAGTACGTGGACATCCTATGTTTGTAAACACTAGTTTTTGGTTGTGAGACATCTAGGCAATTTGAGTTCACTAGAAGAGACCATCAAATGCAAAAGACATTAAAAAATAATTAAACTAAAATGTAACAATCAACCACTACTACCAAAGTTCAATTATTCATTCTTTGGTAAATACAGATATCACAACAACTTAGTTCAATGTTGGTGGGGCTAATACCATAGACTATGAATACATTTCATAGTGACCAATAGTACAAAGGAGCTAGTAAATTCAAGTCAACAAAGTAGGACTCAACTTGCTGGCCTTTGGAACAACTCAAAATTTGCATTATTGCTATACCAGCAAGTATTACATTGACCTTCATGCAGGAGACCAGCTAGTCCTGAAAAAGACTACCAAAACTACAGGGTTAATGGGTAGTAGCTTTGCAGCCCAATATTGAGGGGAAAAAATTGACATGAACAACACAAAAGAGGTTAACCTATTTAATAGAATGCTTTGAAACATGCTATGGGTCAAGATGTTGGTCATCTAGAACTCAGACATTGAAGTATTTAAAGAACAAGTGCAAAGGTTACTGACGTCATCTTGGCTAAACTACCACTAATATTGGCCTCTCATAAATAAGTTCAAAAAAAATGGATCGATATTGAGGTCCCCACTTCTCGTCTTCACCAACCTCTCAATAGCCTAGAATCAACAATAACAAATAGTTTAATAGCCTTCCATAGCAAAGCTTGAACATGATATGTGATTGGAAATTTCATAAGTTTGGTCATGTTTGTTTCATATGAAATTGCCTCATGTTTTATAATTTGCAAGGTTATGCCATCATATGAATGGGAGATCTAACAGTGTGGTGGTGAATAACATGTTTTGAAGGTAAAAGGCAAGTATAGACATTAGTTAAAGTAAAATCGACCACATTTTCACACATTGTTGGAATATTATTATTTTGGTTGTTTTCTGTAGATGCAAGCTAATAACATTTTTTTTTCTTCTCCCACTTTCCTCATCTAAACTTTGAGTTTGTGGACCATGTCTAGTAATTGGAAGAAATCATGTCCATAAAGGTGACACTACCATGCAACTCCATATCCAAATAAGTAGCATGATATTTGCATGTGACATACATTACTTTATTCCAAATTAAATCCACATCAAAAATGATCTTTCAATTTAATCTAATTACAAATGAATCAACATTTGGACATGTGGTGTGTGTTCTGGTGAGCTATTTGCAGGTCAGTATCATTTGACTTCTGCGATCTTTAATCAACACCGTTTGATTCTAGACCTAAGTTGTAAATAAGTTCATGCAGGTCCATGCATATTCTTTTGTTGTCAAAATGGTGGAAGTGAATGTAAAGGAAGGACATTTGATAAAAAAACCCTCTGTTAGGCCAACCTAATTACTAAGTTGAAATCGGTCCCATAGTAAAATCAAATTTTGGAGGATTTAAAAAAAATTAAACCCATCAAACCCTAATGGCCTAATTACTAAGTTGAAATTGGTCCCATAGTAAAATAAAAATTTGGAGGGTACTGTAAAAATTAAACCCATCAAACCCTAATGGCGTAATTACTAAGTTGAAATCAGTCTCATAGTAAAATCAAAACTTGAAGGGTCTTGTAAAAATTAAACCCATCAAACCCTAAACCATTAGTCAAGAAAATTTGACCTGACCTGAAACCAACAGGCTTTAGTTTTTGAAAATATTAACTATACTTGATACTAGAAGATCTTGCTTTCATTAGAATAAAAACCCTAAACCTGGACCCAACAATTCTGATATAAACTAAGATGTGAGCAACTCTACTATAGACGAGTATTGGTTCATGGGTATAGATCTGATTCGGTTGGTTCAAATCACTGGTTTCAGTTCCAATTAGTAAAGAATGAAACCAAAATTGGGTCTGATTTTCACAACTGATATTGGAATCACATTTTACTTGTAAGAACTAGACTTGGAACCAGGTTCCATTATGTGTGGAACCAGACATGAAACTAGGTTCTATTATGTGTGGAACCAGACATGAAACTAGGTTCTATTATGTGTGGAAAGGGACCGGAACCAAGATATATGTTTTTGAAAAAACACAAGTGATTAGAACTGAGGTTAACCACCACTTACCCACGGATTCTAATCTGGGTTGGTAATCCAAACCAGGTCACTTTTTTTTTACATAAAGAATTGGACCTGGAGTCAGATTCATTGTTCCACTTATGTGCAAAACTGGAACTCAAATAGTTTAAATTCATTATTAAGAACTGAAACTGATTGTTCTTCATAAAAGTAAATAACCGCCCAACACTTAGGGTGACTTTAGACGAGGGTCCAATGTCCAGGGACCAATGAATTCAAGCAATCTTATTGGTTGAAAGTTTTTAATTGGTCCTCAGGCCTTTATACGAGGGTCCAAGACCAAAAAGTGGCAAATTGAGGCTAAACCTACATGGCACCTGTTTTGGAGGAAAATCAACTGGTTCGTACCAAAAAAACAGTGCTAGAAGGAGAGCTCCTGATTTGGAGAACCAAGAATCAGGCTAGGGACCAAGATATAGATAGTCCAACTCAAGGATTCAATTTGATTCAAATGAGTCCAAATTGGTTCCTAGGAAATTGCACCCTGGAGCCTCGTCTAAAGTGGGCCTTAGTATATAGACTACAGACTCCAATTCAAAAGGGAATTGTTTCTCACCATGTTCCCAATTAGTTCCTTCCAAGTTCCAATTGTGTACTCTCTCTATGTTCTCATGAAGTTCGCATCATGTAACCATTGTCACCCCTCTATGGGCTTCATAGTGTCAACCAACCGGTTGGCGATTTGAAAGTGTTCCCCTTACATTCATAACATGTTCCCAACAGTTGTTTGAATGTGTAATGACCTTTTTCCAACACTTCCTTGAAATGTGACCTTTTGTTCTCTTGGCATTTTGAAATGCCACATCAGCAAAATGGCACACCACCTTGATGCCACATCATCATCATATTGTGCCATGTCAACACCATGTCATTGTTAGGATAATATGCCCTGGTGATCGGAGGGGTCATAACATTTGAACATTTTGGATCCATCTTTCCCAACCTACTTTTCATCGATCTTTTCAACAAATTTTTCCACTTGTTGCAGGCTTCAAATTTAACATTATTTTTTCAGGTGTCAATTATTTCGAATTGGCTATCTTCTTTAACATCCGGTTCATGTCAAGATTTTCTACTTCATAACCCACAAATCATCCAATGACCCTATGAAAGATAGGGTGATAGAAAAAATTGCATGATAAGTCATTTCGTAGAGTTCATCTTTCACAATTAGCTCCTTTTTCATTCATTTTCCAATGATTTCATCAACTCTCAGGACACACGGACACACAAATCATCATCCAATGAAATATAGACCCGACACGAAAAAAATTCTCATGCATTTTACATGTTCTTCACCAATAGGAAAGCTACCATTTGAAGAGCTTGACTATTTACAAAGATGAAGAAATCATGTCATGGCGCTGTCCTCTCAATCCAAATCTCCATTCTTCCACTCAAAGAATCAGATCCTTCAACCAGATATACCACATATATATGCTTCACCGAAAACAATCCAATTCCACGATACTTTGAATGCACCTGAAGTTCAAAGGAAAGACCTGAAGTCTGAAAGCAAAACTATAGAAACCCCAAGTTGCATATGGACTTCTTAGTAGACTAACTACTGACACATAGCTCTATGATGTTTCAGAAGGCTTTCATTAAGATTGAAAATACAAAAGCATGTACCTGCATGGAACAAGACTTTCTCACCCCGACTAACATTTTCCAGCTCTAGACTACTCGACCCAATTTTCTTCCATGGAAAACTGAAATTTAGAGTCTGTTAGATTTATCTCTCAAAATCCTACAGATGTATACTTGGCTCAAGTGCACACTGCCAGCATCATTTTTACAAGAGGGGTGACAACAACCCTTCTGCCCCTTCTTGAGGCTTACAGCATCATTTTTACAAAAAGGGGGGAACAGCACACGCAGTAGTGTGAGAAGTTGAACCCAATTCTTGTCCCTTGATGCAAACAGAAGATTGGGTACTGGCATCACCATCATCATCAGCCCCATTTCGTGAGTTCACATTTTTCTCACAGCTTTTGTCATTACTGAGACAATCCAAATATGAGAGTTTTCAACACTTGAAAACCATGGGATTTTGTTGTTGTGATACACTCTTCCTTCTTATCTGAGAGAAGCTAGTCGTTGCAAGAGAAGATCAAACAGTGAATCTCGATCAAGTAGGCTAAGACGGACAAAGGCAGAAGAAGCTCCAAATGAAGGACCATCCCGTGTTACAATGCGATGCTTGAGGAGTAGTTGGTGACAGTCTTGACCATCAGTACACTCCAGCCATAGAAAAGCTGCAGAAGATGATCATCAGAGAAATATGTCCAACAACATGGCAACATAGAATTGGATCTAACTACTGCATTGCAAATAGTATCTACCATACATGCTCAAGTACAAGAAGCAGACAAGGCATGAGCTTTGATATTATACCTGGGTTGGGTCGGAATGATTTGTGCAAGAAGGAGCAGAAGGCTTGATCATAGGTGGGGATGTTGAAAAGAGAGTGGCCTTCCAACACCAAGAGCACCTGTCTCCATCTCTCTTCCAAGATGGTCTGGCCATAGTGAAAGAATGGCCTCCATTGTTTTTTTTGTGTGTTCCAATCAACAAGATGATCTTCTTCTTCTTCTTCTTCTTCTTCCTCTTCACCACCATTATCTTTTACATGTTTCTGCTTCATCTTTGCCTGTTTATGGCCATTTATGATTGTGTGGATCAAAGTTGTAGCTCGCAGTTGTGAATCTTGTGACACACCCACCGTATTGACTCTAATGAACTCTGACATCTTGGTTGCAACGCTCATATCTTCCACAATAGCCCAGCTGCAACCGACAGATTGAACCCATGAATTGTTGTGTAACAAGTTCATCATTTTCAATTAGCCAAGTGAATCCCTTTAACTACATTTTGTTTGTGAAATGCGGTAGAGTTACAGCAGCAACTTTAGACCAAGTGTATCCCTTAGAATTTTTTGGTCTCCAGGCAAAAACAAGATAAAAAAACATACATAAATGAGAACTTGATGCAGAAGGAAGCAGTCTAATTCAGCACCTGTTCAAGTCTGTAGCACAAAGAGATAGACCAAGAAATTTACACTACCCATACAATTGCAAAATTCCTGGTAAGAAGGGGATGAATGACATGAACAAAGAATGACCTAAAGCTGATCTTCTTGTGCTTACCCAAGGCGGGTACCAGCATGGCCTGTGATCTTGGAGAAAGTGAAAAGCATGACAGGGTAGTCAGCTGTGGCAGTTATGGGAGTGTATTGTGGCCAGTAGTATGCGAGGTCATGTATGGTAGATCCATATGATGATGCATCATCCTGAAGCACGGCTTGGCGTATGCTCCCTTCTGGGTTGTTGGGTGATGTCACTATTTCAATGTAAGCTGCTTTCTGGTCTCCATTTCCTTGCTGGAACTTGGATGCATCTCCTGCCCATCTGTACTTCGCTGACTGTTGAAAGCTAAATGCTTCTGGATACGCCTGCCATGCAGGCAGATTTGTTTGGGTTAGTGTTTTAAGTGGATAGATTTTTGTGATGACATTATAACAACAACCCATTGAATCAGCAAGCATGTAACAAGAGGAAATTTACCCATCCTTAAAGAAAGGAAAGAAAAGAAGTCCAGAAGACAAAATATTTAGCAGTAGTTTCAACAACACTGGCAACCCACCATTTGCACATGTAAAATTAGGTTAGGGACCTTCAGCAGAAACATGTAGGGTTTTGTTGACCACTGACTTACCATGACATATGCACTGACTTCATCAGTTCCTGACTGTAGATGGAGGTTAATGTCAAACATTAACCAATTTATTGAGTTTTTGACACATCTAAGAAAGCTTCTCTTAATGCTAGCTAGCTCAAGAAAAATTAAAAGATAAGGAGGAGAAGACCTACACAGACCCAAGAAGAAATGGAAAAAATCCAAAAAAAGAGAATGGAAGAAACAAGCAAACTAAGCAAACTAAGGACCCAGGACAACTTTGAGAGCATTATGAAGTGGGGTTAGGAAAAACTCCCCACTTTTAATTAGGAAGCCAATGAAACACGAAAACCAATGAGAATGAGAAACAGTAATTTCAAGCAAGAACTGGGAAAGAAAACCTAATAAGAAGAGGAAACAAATTGAGGAAAGTAAAAATGGAGAACTTTGAGATCATGAAAAGTGGGGTTTACAGAAAACTCCCCAACATTTGAAATTATGAAGGCTCTAGTTGAAACGCACAAAAAACACAAAAAAAGTGGGCTAAAGGCTAATGATAAGCAACAAAAATGGAAAAACCCAGAAGGATATGAAAGGAGGAAACAAACCTGGAGAGAAAGAAAGAAAGGAGAAGTTTGAGAGCATGGAAAAAGTGGGCTTACAAAGAAATTTAGCTTCCCATTTAGGATGAAGAAGCCAGTGCCAAAGGAAAAAAATGACCGTTTTTGAAGGCTTCCAAAGCCATAAAAAACTTTCCAATCTTTTCTTTGGTTTGTTGGCTCCCTCTGGGCCTAAAAGGGAGAGAAACTACAGCACCATGAAATAATGTTTTCCTTCAACATTTAACTAAGAAAAAAGAAGCTCTTGAAACCATTGCTAAACTTGCAAAGAAATTACTCTTTTTTTTGGGAGCTACAAAAAGATTTCATCAGATTAGATTCACATACAGAGGAAGTACAATAGGACTGACTATGGGACTCAATAATATATTTTGCAGCCAAATTTCACACAATCCAAAACATATTTCAAACCCATAAAACCCAGATCTGCAACAAAATGCAGCAGAGCAAGAAAATGACATACCCACTTGGTGAATTACAGGGAAGATGAAGCACTGGGAGTTGGAAGATGAAGAAGCATTGGGAGTAGGAAGATGAAGCATTAGGAGTTGGAAGATCAAGTATAGTGAGTTATTGAATAAGATGATGATCAAACACTGGCTTGGGAGTTGAAGAAGATGATGACCAGGCAGCATTAGGAGTTGAAGAAGATCAAGATCAAGCAGCATTCATGAGAGTTGAAGAAGAAGAAGAAGAAGAAGAAGAAGAATATCAAGCAGCATTTGGAGTGGAAAGATCAAAACAGAGGAAGTTCGATATGGAGCTGGATACTGAGTTGAAGATCAAGCAAAACTTGGGAGTTGGTGATGGAGCACATATTATACTGAGTTGAAGCTCAAGCACACGGAGGAGTTGGGAGATCAAGCAAGCATCGGGGTGTTAAAGATCATCAAGCAAACGCGCGGAGTTGGAGATCAAGGCTGATCACGAGGAGTTGGAGATGGCGGAGCTGATGCATTGACGTACCGAGTAGTACGGGACGGCGGAGACGATGTTGGTGGGAGTGGTACTGGAGTTTGGAGCAGCAGCTGGAGGCTGCTGCAGCGAGACCAGAGCATAGATTGCAGCTTGGAACAATTGGGTAGAACCCACACCCACCACAATGTGTCGATTCTTTGTCACAGCGTTTCCCACAAGGCTGTGCAATTCGCGGATCGCTTGCTCCAGATAAGGATCCACAAACAAGAAGGCGTTGTGTTTGTGTGCGAAATAGCTCATGCCTTGCCATGCTGGGATGCTAGTGGTTGCTTGTGATCCAAGAGCAAGCCAATAAGACTCGAACATTGTAGGATCGCCACTGCAGCACAACACAAACAACAATCACCACACTAGTTAGAAACCAATTGCTGCAACAGCAGGAAGAGGAGGAAGAAGAAGAAGATGCAACATAGCGCGCGTACGTGCAGCATTCTTCGTGGCTGTAGCTACGTCTTTCAATGCATCAGGGATTCAGAGTTCAAGGTGCTGGTTGATCTACTAGCTCGATCAAAGGAACGAGCTCGACGAGCTCCATCGACAGCATTGCAAAAACAAAAGAGTTGTTCGGATTATCGACTGCGAGTATAGAGATCTTCATGTATCATGATCACTATGCAGCTGTGTCACAGCAGCAGAACGGTAGCGAGTTGTTGCACGAGTCGAATTAGAAGATGTAGGAGCTGGGGATCAAGAGTGATTGATCGATTTCTCACAAGGAAAGGTTGAGGATGCAGTCGGTTGCAAGTTCTGCGCATTGAGGCCCCTTGAAGCATGCATGACAGTGACAAGCTCCAGTTCTCCGCCGCCGCCGCTGCTGCAGGTGACCATCCGACCGCTGCTGCTCATGCTGTTGTTGTTGCTGCTGCTGCTGCTGCTGCTGCTGATCGAACACCACAAAATGGCCATTGCTGGAGCACTCGTGTGCGTGCTCCAGGGCAGAAGACGAAAGATGAGGAGCTGGGCTAACAAGAGCTGATGTCACCGGCCGCTGCACATCGTCGTCATGAAACATTAAGTCCTGCACCGGCTTCTTGTGAGCTCTTGCTGCAGATGTGGAACTGCTGCTGTTGTTGCTGCAAGAGCAGAATCTATAATCTCGATTTGCACCACCCTGCTGCTGCAGCAGCTCATGATCATTTGACGAGCTGCTGCATCTTGCAGCATCTTGTTGTCGACTCGTGGATCCAGGAACTAGCTGCTGCTGCTCCCGAGTCGAGTGTTGATGAGTACCTGGAGCTGCTGCTATATTTATACACATGACGTAGTACACTAGAGCCAGGTTGAGAGCGACCGAAGCATGCAGCGGTAACCAGGGAGGCAAGCTGCTGCAGCTGGTGGACAACTGCTGTTGCTGCAGACCACTTGCTGCAGTAGTGATCATGCGTTTTCTGCTGGAGAGAAGTAGGACCCGAGCAGACACAGCTGCTGATTTTACTGCAATGGGGTTTTCACCATTGAGTTGCTGCTGCTGCTGCTGCTGCTGCTGCTGTTGATGGGTTGCAGCTGTTCCTCGACCACCATGACCCATGACAAGCAGGTTCCGGTTTATCTAGCTCTTGTGGGTAACACAGTCGATGATCACGTCAAGAAAGACAATGCTCCTGCAGCCCGTTGCTGCTGCTGCTGCTTCGCACGGAATTATTGCACGTGATCACTCATGAGATAAGCAAACGGAAGTTCGCAGATGATCACAAGTTCAAACTCCGGATCGACGTTGACTTGCATACTGCAGCTATGGTTCACATGAACAACAAACAAGTAGTTTATGCCGCAACTCCAGCTGCGAATGATGTTTTGCAATAGTCGAGAAAGAGAAAACAGACAGTGACACTCAATCGCGAAGGTGGACTAGGAAAAATCATCAGCACTAGTCGTAGTTGCCGGCATCAACCAGAATCAGCAATCACTAATTTGTAGTCGTGCAGGGGGGTCGGAGCAGGGAGCAGTCAAGACTCAAGAATATCTCATGGGGAGAAAGGGATGTTCCTCGTGTCGAATATGACAGAAGAAAGAAGACGCTGGGCTACAACAAACAGCCCAGGGGACGAAGAGCAATATACTACTGCAGCGTCTGCTCCTGCTGCTCGCTCCTGTAGCTGTTGCAACTTTTTTCTTCTGTGTTTTTTTTTTTTTTTTGGTTTTGTTGCTGGGTTTGTTTGTTTGTTTGTTTGTTCGTTTTGTTTTGCTTTGTTTTTGTTTTCTTTTTGAGAGTTTTCCTGAAATTCGCAAAAAAGCTGCTGCAGCATCTAGGTACCAGAATCCACACGCGGCGGGATTGGGTTGGTGAAGCACAAGGCGGCGATGATTAAGAAGGGGGCCTTGGCCACAAGTTCCCACCACCGTTTTCGACTGGGCGATGCGGCGTGCGCATAGTACAAAAGATCACTCTGTCCTCTGTGACCCATCTCTGACAACCTTTCTCTCTCGCGCGCGCGCTCTCTCTCTCCTTCACCAGTCTTCTCTCTCTCTCTCTCTTTTACCTACTAAAGTATTCATCATAACAAGCACGATCCTGCTGCAGCCTTGCTGCACAGTAGTCGCCCTAATTTTGCTCAGGGTCCATTTCCGTCCCTTGTGTCTCTGTACCAGCCTAGCGCTTGCTCTTTTCCTCATTGTCTTGGGCCCCCAAGCTCAAAAGCTCTAGCAGCTAGCTAGTACCGCTACTGCTGCAGCACTGCAGAGGCACAAAAGAGGCCTACTACCCGATCCATCGATGACTCCTGACACTCCATCAACATGAGCTTCATGTCAATATCATGCAGACACCGCTTTCAAATGCACTCAAGCAGTTAGACTTTTACATTCAAACCCATCAACACTTAAGACTAGAGTAGCTTGCTATAGCTGATGACGCCTGCAACAGCAACAGCAACAACCCAAAACACCCCCCCCCCCCCCCCCCCC
>Ga0209611_10002054_pt1 | contig 35185 bp, 23 predicted proteins | sample S1TSphgellanicum_3_FD_187693 | JGI IMG/M metagenome (GOLD analysis project Ga0209611, IMG submission 187693) | Host-associated microbial communities from peat moss isolated from Minnesota, USA - S1T2_Fc - Sphagnum magellanicum MG (SPAdes) (version 2) | ecosystem: Host-associated > Plants > Peat...
AAAATAGGAGGGGTCCAAAAAAAAAAAAAAAAAGTGTTTTGAAGTTGGAAAGCTTATTTATCTTGTTATTGTTTCATTATTATTTTTCCTTCACATTTCAAAGATGTTTTTTTAAGCCTGAGGTAATGCTCCCATAACATTTTAAATTGCTCAAAATGAAACACATATGATGAAGATATGAATAATTAATGAATATATATTTTTTATTAAGTTATAAATAGTTGCATTATAGTCATAATATAATTAAATAATAATATTTTAATAATGGCACACTTAATTAATTACCTTTTTGCATCTGTTTTAATGCTGCCTTCAATGAGGCAGGTGCCTTGCCCCTATTTGTAGCTGACTTGAACCCTAACCTTACTTGGAAATCCTAACCCTATTTAACCTAGGGTTAAATCTTAGGGTTATTCTAAAATCTTAACCCTACTGAACCTAGACCCTAACCCTGAGGACTGAAAGCGGGGTTTAAAAATTCTTAACTGACGTTCAAGCTTGGGTGGATATCAAGTCAACCAGTTCTCAAATCGGGCGGTTCTTTCTTGTCATAGGACCTTTCAGCTGAAGGTTCGTTTTAGTTGCTGATATTTGCCGCTGAGGTTGTTTGGGAATAGAACCGGGAAAATACCCGTCCTGATTCTGAATGAAATTTCGATACCTGCCCAGCACTGGCAACAACAAGCGCTGGGCAGGGTATTCGATAAATCAAATCAACACTGGCTTTGGGTTTTTCTTCTGAAACTTGGGAATGAGACCACCGCCTTCGGGTATTTGGAAAAATCAGAATCAAAGAGCTCCCACCAGTTCCGGTTACTTCAAAACCCTCAAAGAACTGCCAGGTTTCATGAAAGAACCGGAGGGTTTTTGGGGTGGTTATTTGACCTTTTCAAGATTTGAGAACCGCGGTCATACATCGGAACGGGGTATTTTTTGTCTGAGAACCGTGGCTGCGAATACCTAGAGCAGCCCTGATACCCGGCGGGGTGCTTTGGTGCAGTTTCTTGTGTCCGCCCAACACTGGGAACAACCATTCTGTCCACAACAAGCAAGCAAGGTGCACAAGTCAGAGGGCGTCAAGACGGTGAAATGGAATTTTTTTGGGTTGACGATGGGTGCATGAGATGTATGTGGTTGCAAGAAATCCAGGATGCCACAAGAGCTGAGAGAAGAATTCAAAGGAGTTGGAGAAGACCTTAGGCTTTTTGGATTTTTGTGTGTTGTAAAAGAGTAAGAAAGCCATGGAGGAAGGGAGTGACGGAGTTTTGGGAAATGGAGTGGAGGAGATCGTGGAGCAGATTATGGGCTCCAGATTTTCACCTACATCCCCTAATGATGATCGACTTCGCTTTGAGCGCTTGCAAATGCAACGCATCCGGGAGCTTGATATGGAGCAATTGGAGGTGGAGGACGCTGACTCTGATTTTGGAAGCATTCTGAGTGACAATGGTTCTAGGTCTTTCCATCAATCCCTCTCTCCCTCCCCTCTCCTCCCCTCCCCTCCCCGCCCTTTCTCTGTCCTGAGAAAAATACATGAGCATTGGCAGCACTCATGTGTCAAGATCGTTTCTGTGAGGGGGATTAGGGTTTTTTTTTTGGTATGATTCAAGCTGGTTCATCATTTTTTGTAGTGATTGCTTCATTTTCCTGAGATGAGAGACATCGGACATCAGGCTTCTTGCTCAGAGCTACATGGATGTGGTGTGTGTTTGTGGTCTTTGATAACAGCTCCAGTAGCGCAAAGTATGTATTGTCTTCAAGAACACAGGCCATCACCTCGAGGATTGAGATAGAAGAAGACTTGTTACAAGGCATCTAGGGTTTTAGCTGTTTATCATGCTTTTTTAGGGCTCCTAAAGGATCATGCTTTTCAGCTTCTGTGTGGTTTCGTTTATATCTTCTCTTCCTGTTTCCTTCTTTGGTGCTTTTTCTTGGTTTGTTTCTATAATCTTAAACATCTGAAGGTAAGTTTTCTTCTGTGCTTCTTGCCAAATGCAGTTCCCAAAATGGAATTTGTATCCCTGTCACTTTAATTGAACTTCCTCCCAGGAGGTGGGCATTCAAGTTGGCCATACTTTGCAGCTTATCAATGTCTTGAGTTCCCTCATAAAGCATCAGTTTGTAAAACCTCAAGCCCTTTAATTCTGAGTTCTTGGTTAGTGCCCTAGTGACCTCATTATTTCAGTCTTTGTGTATGATGTTCATATGGGTACAATTTTTTCTCTCACCTATTCTGATGCTCCCTTCCATCATAGAGTGCTTTTCTGCAATCCTTACAAAGAAGTAGCTTGGAATAAGTTAAATCTTCAGGTCAAGAACTTTAGTTGCCTTTGATAGGATATTTGAGTCCCATTGTTTCAGACTGATTTCTGTTGGTTCAATTGTCATGTCAGCCCTTAAATTCAAATATGTTTGGTTGAAGGATCAAGGCAAGATAAGGTCTATGCAGTTCCTCTGTAGCTTGAAGGTAGCAGAAGCTTCCAGTTTATGTTCTAAACTGGATTTTCTGATGGATAACTTGTTCCTCATATATGGTCAATCAGTCTTTAAGCACTCAATTGCTATATCAATGGGTACTAATTGTGCAGTCTTCTTAGCTAACTTCTATGACATCATCTTCATATGTGAGTTCTCTTTTTTTCATTGTTTTATTAATTCTAGTTCTTTTACAGGTTTTGTTCTAACTTACTTTAATATGATGGTTTGTAGATATGTTAGTTCCTGCTATTGTGGATTTCTCCCACTTCATGTTGCTAGACAAGGACTCTATTGGCCTCTATTGGCACTGGCATGTACCATAAATCATTTCTTGAATGTGATTGTACTTCTTGTAGCTTCTCTTGTAATTTCTTGGACTAGTTTTACCTCAAGATTCAAAGGCTTGTAGATTCACACTTTTGACAATTCTCAGGATAATATGGAGGTATTAACATGATTCTTATCACTTGTGTTGATTCTGGTATTTCAGATTTGTAAAATTTGAAGTTGTCAATAGTCAGTTTAAGTAGATTTGTAAGGACTGTAGCATAAGAGAGATTTTTGTAGTTCAAATAGTCTTCTGAAGATGGAAAAGTTACTGTTCATAGTTTCTATCAACTAAACCAGAGGCTTGTTATTATTATTATTATTTTTATTTTTGCTGTTCCTCTTTCTTCTTGGTTTCCTTGTCATCTCCTTCTCTTTTATGCTTGGTTGAGTTTGCCAACATCATGGCTGAGTGTTCCTGTTATTGCTGATTGTGTGATAGAAGCTCAGTAAGTTGGTTAATGTATGACATAAACCTCCACCCACTCCATGTGCTGTTTTGAGCTGATGAAGTCAGTGGGGATGTTATTGTAGATGACCACCATCATGCATACTACTGTGAACATTCGTGTGACTGTTGCTGTTGTTCAAGTTGTTCCTCAGTTTGGTTTTTCTTTCCCCACTCTTTAGTGTTGGTTTTTCTTTTAGTCCTGTTGCTAATAGGTTGTCAGATCTGAAATCTCTATAAGCTTGTTATTGGGTCATCTCTCAATTCTTTTTAGGTTGAATTATTTTGCAAGTATGGAGATATTCGCAGTAACTATAGGGATATTTATTTTCCCTTTCTCTTCACATTCCCCTTCCTTTCTGGTTTCCTTGGTCATGTTTCATTGAGCTAGCCAGCATGTGAGAGCCAAGTCTCCCCATTGTGACAGAAACTCAGCACATTCTTTAATTGACAACATTGATCTCAATGATGATGAAGTCAGTGGGGATGTTATAGTAGCTGGTCATTACTTGCTGTTGAAGGTCACTGTACAGCAAACAGTCTGTTGAAATATAGTGTTGCGGACAGTGTTCTCATAAGAATGCTCATGATAGCAAGAATGGTTGCTAATAAGTTTGGTCCATGTGCTCTGTCAGTATTGCAGGCCATGGTGATGGAGGTGGAGGTGCTCGTGGTGGCTTCACATTTGACACAAACCTTGCTTCCATGCACACTTATCTTGGAGGTCTGTTCTGATTGGAAGAATGATACCCAATGAGGGCTAGATTTCTCCCTGCTGATTGACTCAGGGGAAATGTAATGTTTCCTGTGTGTTGAGAATACTTCATCTCTCATCCTCTCTTGGAAATACCTGGGAATGCCATCTTAATCTGACTCTCTTCCACTGTATCAGGTTGATTGTTCACTTGTATAGGTAGGAGGTCTTAATAAGGTCCATGATTTTGTTTTGATGAGATTTTGTTATTCCTTGGTGTGTGGATATTATCTTATTGTAAGGGGTTCTGCTGCTTCCTAAATCCTTGCAGAGGTGGAGGATGTTACAAGTTGTCGCACTTTTGCTGACGGGGGAGCAGTACTGACTCTAGCAATGTTTTATCTGGAGGGTGAGTTTCATATCTCTGTCGAAGGAAATGTTGCTCTCTACAGTCTTTATTATAGCCTCATCTAGTTTCATGTTGTAGTTTTGAGGACATGATTTGGCTGCTGCAGGGATAGTTCTCTTTCCAGAGGACACACTTCCACTTCGTGTGCTTCAACCACGATTCTTGGCTGCTGTAGACCATGCAAGGCATAGTGTGGAAGCTCCTAATTTGCTTGGTGTGGTAGGTCTTAAAACTGTATTCTATGTTTATCCTTAGCATATGCCTTGGAAGTGTTAGGCATGCACAATGCAACTATTGTACAGATGTTGTGTGAAACTCAACTGATTGTGATACTATTGCTGGTCCAATTTACAGACCCGAAGGAGTAGCAATGTGGTCAGTTTTGACTTTCTGCAATGGGTTAATGAGCTGTTTACCCACTTGGTGAAGGGGTGTCCCTAACAGCAATTCTTGGGTATTTGCAGATACATGTGCGAGCCAGGCCACAAGATGGGCAAGTACATGTTGCATCTGTGGGGACCACTGCAGAGGTATTGCCCTTATCATTAGCCTGCCAGGACAATGGGTTTACATCATATTCTTATGAAGAGTGCCTGTTAAACAACCACTTGTAGCATGCAATTTGAGTTTCTGGTCTCTCAGTGCTTGTCCTTGTCAAGTATCCATTTGTATCCAATGCACAGATGCAGATTGCTAGATGATATATGCTTTTTGAGTGTGTCAATGCATGTGCTCAAGAAAGATTGGGGGGCATCCATTCATGAGCTCTTATGTTGTTATCCAAGGTCTGGTCTTTTTGGGCAGATTCGCCAACTCCGCCAGCTTGCCAATGGCTCAATGAATGTGGTTGCAAAGGGCCGACAGCGGTTTCAGGTCTGCAATGCATGGACACAGGCTGATGGAGTGGTACTCACTACTCTGTAAAAGTAGACTCCCTGTTGGGCAGCATGCATAGATAACAAGGGAGGAGGAATGGTAATCGGGTTTAGTGCAGGAGGATGCTGCTTTGACAGTTTTCATACAGGGTCCAGTTTTCATACAGGGTCAAGATCTTACTGTGAAACACCAGAAATTGAGTTTAACTTTGTTTTGTGTATGTCATGTGCAGCTGTTTGCTCGAGTTCAAATCATAGAAGAACAAACTCTACTACACATACCACGAGATTCATTTGGGTTGTTAGCTTCTGTGCCTGTGTTTGAGAGTGGTAAAGTTCCACGAGTAGCTGCCACATCACCTCTGCCATATGAACTGAGTGATGATGAGACAGCTGAGTGTGAAGTTTCTGATTCAGATTCAGGCACTGAAGAGGATAGAGTTTTGCATAGGTGAGGCTCACTGTCTGCCTAGCACTTGTACAAACATTGCATTTAGGATCTCCAAGGTTTAGGGAGGAGGGTGGTTTTGTAGTTCACAGTCCTTTGTTAGCAAGTTGAACCATCAGTGATGATAAGATGCTGCGTGAAACACATGTTTTAGAATTTGAAGGTGTGAGTCCTTTACACATTAGATGACCGGACTTTTCTATCTTACAGCATAATTTGCATATGTATGCACATGTGATGGTATTTGCTGATACTGTATAGCCAATCTCTCAAACCGCACATAAACAAGTCTGCTTTGCTTTGTGTTGGAACTGTAGGTTCACTCAATTTGCAGCCGCTAGTGATGATCTTCTACGTGTTATTGAGAGGGAGATGGGTGATGAGAACAATGATGAAGAAGAGAGACTGCGCTGGTTGTGGCGGACACAAAGAGTACACCACTCAGGTCTACAAACCCTGGGTCATGATGGAGAAGGCAATGTGGTGGGAGAAGGTTTACAAAGAGTCGAGAATCAAGACAGTGAAGAGATGGATCATCAGGAACAGGGAGCACCGGTAGCACAAGACAGTGGCAGTGCTATTGGGGTTGAAAGACTGCTGGAGGGGAGTTGGGGTGGAGCTTGTAAGGCATGGGCTGTTGATGAGTCTAAATGGCGGTGGAGAGCCCAGCGCACAGCCTGGCCACACTGGGTGTACCGGCAATTTGATGCCTATGAGTTGGCACGACGAGCTGCTGGTAAGTGTTGAAGCATTGGGTCTTTTTTTACTCTTATTAAGTACAAACTATGTGTCTTCTTATAGATTGGGGTTTACCTGAGTCAGAAGTCAAACCAAATGAAGAGCCAGGTGTTTGACTGCCTGGTGCTTATGGACAGATATGCTAAGGCAAATAGCTGATCTTCCACAACTGGAGGCTATGGTCCGAACCCCCACTCTTTTGTCCTACTATATTGCCAGCAATATGCCACTCCAGGATGCCACCCGCCAGGAGCTCCTTGAGGTTGATAGCACTGTGCGTCGACTACGTCGTGAAATTGAGCTTCTGGAAAACATGGATCAGCTGCGCTGCAAGTGCTGCTCTGTATGCATTCTTTACACATCAATCTTTGCAAATTTTGACTGCTTTAAGATGGGCAAAACCTGTATTTAAGTTGAATGTTTCTTGCTCTTATGCAATGTGGTTTTGTCTTTCATAGGCTATAATTGCAAGGCGGAGTGACATGCTGGTGATGTCATCTGATGGACCCATCAGTGCATATGTCAATACTCATGGTTATGTGCACGAGACACTGACCCTTGCACGTGCACGTGGGCTCATTCTAGCTGGACAACCCCAGACAGCTAATAGCTGGTTCCCTGGGTAAGTTCTTTCATCCTTCAATCTTCTGATCAATTACTAGATCAGCATTGACAAAATGGTTCTTATCCTACTACCGGTGTGTGTTTTTCATTTTTTGTTTTGTTTTTTGTCTCCCCTTGTTTGGTTCTTTCTGTGGCTTCCTGAGGAAGTGTTAGCCTTGCTGTTTCTTCTTCATTGTGAGAATGGAGATTTCTCTATTCTTATGAAAGATATTATCCTACTATGGTATTGTTAATGTTGAGTTGTACATGTCAAGTACACAAGGTTACATGCAATTGGCGATTAAAGCTGTAGATTTGTTTGTAAAGTCCATGAAAAGGTATGGACAAACCTCCCATTTTTGCATCTAGATGATGATTTTGATCTCCTTGTCTGGGTGCCGAGTGAGGATTTTTGGTTTTGTTGAGGAAAGGTGTCTGGCACTGATGATCTGAAGGGTTTGATGTAGGTATGCCTGGATCCTGGCAGAGTGTACAGCTTGTGCAGAGCATATGGGCTGGCGTTTCATTGCAGTTGCAAAGGAAACCAGACCAAAAGCTTTTTGGGGAATTCGAAGGTCACAACTGGCAGAGAACAGTTAGGAATGACTGGTAACTTGAAAGCTGTGAAAGAAACCAGAAGAAAAGCATTTTGGGAAATTTGAAGGTCACAACTGGCAGTACAGTTCGACCTCAGAGGTGAAATGAAAGCTGTCAATTGTGTCAGTGATTTCAGATCTGCAGCAGGTAGCTCATGTGCACTGGATGAAGGGTCTAGCCCTTTGTGAGTTTCAGTGATCCTGCGGAGTTTGTCATTCTTCAAAAAGCTGTGGCCTACTACTCGACCTTGTACATAAGAACCAAAGACCAAAGTGCATTGCAGAATTTTTTTTATGGGGTGGTGAGTTTGAGTACAAGGAGGGCCAATTGATGTTCTGCCTTCAATCCGCCATATCCCTACACAGAAAGTCAAATAATTGAGCAAAGCAGTGATAAATGCTGCTTTGGCTGGATGCAAGCTTGGGAATTCAGACCAACATAGTATGGGTGTGCGCAGGTGGTATAGTGTCAGTTGCTTTGAGATCTGAACAAAATGATTGATTATAGAGTTTGGATGCCACCAGTTTTCACTTTATTGTGAGTGACAAATAGCATTTTCTTCAGATTTTAACTTTGATTTTGATTCTTCATCCTGCATTAGGGACAGAAGGAAGTCACCTCTGAGTTTCTTCAACGTTCTTTGCTGGTCCAAAAACACTGACACCACTTCCATCCTTCAGTCTGATCTGCAATGGAGTTGCCAGATTTGGACCACTTTACACACAGAGCCAGGCATTACATAAGAATTCTACAGTCAGTATAAGATACTTGAAATGGTGTATACTTGCAAAAGTCTCTAAACTCAGCAAGCAAGCACTCAGATGCATTCTGGAACCAAAATGACAAAAGGATTTTGTGGTTGTTTTCTTATCTGATAGTCTCTGCGGCAGTGGTGGTGTTGTGTTTGTGCAGAGAGTTTGCAAGGGCTGGTAGTCTCTACACCTGGGCATGGATTGCAGGCTGATAAAGCCAGTTCCCCAAAGCTGTTCTTCCCAATTCAAACATGGGAAGGGAAGGCATGTACTCCCACACATATTTCCTGACATTGAAGAAAACCAAAGCAGGCATTGTGTGACAAAGTATCCACACACGGTCCAATCCTGCAACACAAAAGTAGTCTGTGGTGATGACCAAACTGCGATGGTCCTCTGGGAAGCTGTGCATGTACATGTCAGGTTCCATGACTGTAACTGTGAGAAGCTCCATGGTACCTTTGAAGGTTTCAGTCTGGTTCAAGTCAGAATCCACAAGCTTGAAAATGTGGAAAGTCCTTGGCACGGCCAAGGTCCGGCTCACAAGGTACACAACCTCATCGCATTCCACAAGCTGAGGAGCTTCCATGGTTTCATGCAATGGCCAGTAATCCCTAGTCCACAATCTCTTCCGGAAGATGTACTTCATGATATTGGGTATCCAATTTTTTTGTTCTTGTGGTTCATTTGGGTCGTCTGTAAGAAGGTCTAGTGTCTCTCCTTGCACGTAAAGAACTGGTCCATCACTGGAGTTCCTAACTAGCGGAAGAGTCCTGTAGCTGAACTCGCTCTTGAGCTGCGAGAAATCAGGTCGCCATGATTCCTTTGGAAGTAGTGGAGGAGGAGAAAGCTGGTGGAAGATGTTGTTGTTGTTGTTGGGATGGAAGTGCCATTTCCTCTGTATCGAGCTATAGACGGCGACTTTGGGAAGCATCATTCCAAACTGCTTGTTTTGAGCAGGAGTTTGGAACCAACCCACAAGATGAATGATATAGGAATCAGAGAGAGGAGAAACAGTGATCCGAGCAACAAGCTTGTGAATTGCCATCTCCAGTGGTGGCAGTACACGAAAGGTTCGAGAGATTGGGTTGCAAACCACAAGCAATGGCTGAGGCGGGTGTTCCCCTAACCATTTGTCCGGTCTCACTGATTTTGGGTCGCGACCGTGAGGAGGAGGAGAATAAACGGAAGAAGAAGTGGTGCCGTCGTCGGCGTTGTCCTCGTTGTGTGGCAGGCGAGACTGCACTCCCCCATGCAACAGTAACAAGCCTCCGCTTCCAGCAACCATGGCTCGGACATTGTAAGGGAGGAAGTTCAACGACGGCATCTTGATCCAGGTGTGACTGGGATGGTGCAACGCCCACAAGCAACCAGTTCTCATGTTGACAATACTCGGGAAGTACTCAATGTTGTGTTTGAGACGGCCGGGCGTTTGCAGTGCTTTGTTTTTCTGTGCTTGTAGCAGCAGCTGGCGTCCGAATGGAGGCACACATCCCACAGCAAAAAGCTTGGCAACAGGAAGCTTCCAAAGAATGATATCGCGGACCATTCTTCTGCTTTCTGGGCTTGGAAAAGACTTCCACCATCGCTTCCAAAAGCAAAAGTCATTCACTGGTGATGGATCCCGCGTCTCAGGAGGTGGTTGCTTGGGTACTAGTAATACAGGTTTGGGAGGTGGAGGGTTTGGAGGTTTAGGGTTAGGAGGAGGGGGAGTTGGAGGTGGGTTTTTCACAGTTATCTCTTGAGGTTTCTTCACGTTCTTGTAAATGTATTGGCCATACTCGTCAGGTAATGGGGGTGGAGGAAGAAGAAGAAGAACTGGTATAGGAGGCGGAGAAGCGGCTTCTTCTCCTCCATCGCCTCCTTCCTCGTTTCCTTCTCCTTCTTCTGCTGCTGCTGCAGCACTCTTCTTCTTATTATCTTTGGGATCCACAATTTTCACCGATTTCCTTGCTTTGTTTTCTGCCATTGTCTACTCTTCTTTTAGACCTCACTCCAAAACTCCTCAATTCTTCACAACTCACTACTGCGTCTCCTCAACAGTCTGGAAGAAACAGAAATCGCCATGAAAACACACACACACACACACACACACACACACAAAGAATCCAGAGATTTTTGCAACTCAGATGCTAACAACATCTGCAATGAATTTGCCACGAATCTGCATTGAATCTGCAATGATTTTTCTGTGGTGAAGGATTTGTTGCAAGGATTTGGATTTCATTGTGAAGGAGAATTTGGATAATTTGGCAAGGATTTGGATTCTTTTGGGTGAAGGATTTGTTGCAAGAAATTTGGATTTGTTCCAAGGATTTGGGCTTTTTTTAGTGAAGGATTTGTTGCAAGAAATTTGGATTTGTTGCAAGGATTTGGGTTCTTTTTAGTCAAGGATTTGATGCAAGAAATTTGGATTTGTTTTTTTGGCAAGGAGTTACATTTTATTTTCTTTTTGTGAAGGATTGATTTTTGCAAGGGTTTTTTTTTTGGTGAAGCAAAAGAAGAGAATTTAACTCCACAAGTAGAACATTTTTCAATGTCTTTTTTTGTTGTTGGAACTTGTTGTTTGTCTTCCACACCCAATTGAAAAGGTAGTCAGCCTTTCAAGGGTGAATGGACACAGCCTTTGGTTATGTCCAAAATGACATTTTCCCAACATTGGAAAAATGAACTAACATTTTAGGTGATGTACACAAATTTTAAGCTGTTTTTACTTTATGAAATAAATAAATAAATATTTATTTATTTATTTATTTGCATTGGGCTTTTATTACCAATCTTAACTCTAACTGGGCAAAATCTTGATGTGTCTTTTTCTGTGTCTCTTCACCGTTGGATATTCCCTCTAATTTCCTCTATGCTTTTTTGTTTGAAAAAAAATTTGTAATAATTTTTGGTGGGTTTTTACATCATATTGAAGATCGTTCTATCATGTTTGTATAACCTTCTCCACTTATTTCCTTTGTATTTTCAGGGCTGATTCTCACCTACAACTAGGGCTAGTGGGGGCAATTTTGAAGGTGATAGGGAATTTTTTGTAGTTGCATCCTTGTAGGGAAATTCCTTTTAATCTTCATATAACTTCCTTCCCAACTATCACTTTACAATGTAAATTCTAAGGTTTTTAAGTAAATTTTTAGAGGAATGAACTTTGTGTAGTTGCATGTGGGTTGATATAACTTTATTGTGACCATATTGATTTGTTCAACTTGATTTAAGATTGATAAAAGGTTAACGTATTTTCTTTTTTGAAAAAATGCAGCTTAGAATTTCTAAAAATTTGCTAAAATTATAGTGAAATTCATAACCTACACTAAAACAGTTAACCATAGATAAGAGCAAATTAGCTTGGTTTTATATATGCCTTACACATTAGATTCTACAGGGAATATGGCAAATCTTCATTTGTAAGAAGGATAAATACCTTAACAAATAGGTGGCCTATCTACTATCACCCAAGGCTTTGGGACAAAAGAATTGTGTTCACCTCCATTTTGGATTGGAAGAATTGTGCAATGGCATCAAGGGTCTACTTCCAATGGATTTCAATGGAGTGAATTGGGGAATAAAACATGTATAAACAAGTTTGGCAAGACATGATTACATAATTCCTAGACATGATATCGTAGTTGCCTTAAGAATCATTTTAATATATTAGTACAACTAATGAAAAAGGAGAAGGCAACTTAGGAGATCACAATACAATGTCACACATGTCATGGCTTTGTTGCACATAATTTGTATGGTCATCCAAACCCAACTATCTACATTGAGTTGTCATTTTATGAGGTGTTGCAATATTGCACTTTGTCACCCATGCAATTTTAATCTTTGTTGGAATATGCATACAAATGTGACCATTACCCAACGGACGTGTTTCTCTCTCTTGCTATAGAGGTTTTGGATGTTTTCACTAGTAGGCTGACAACTTTCTTCATCAATGTGCTAATATGGCGTGATCAGCAAAGGGCATTGTAGGCCCTCCTTTAATGATGTTATGTTCCTTTTATAAAAAAAAGTATCAATAGCATTACAAAGAGGATAAATTGCTGCTATTTTGAGATGAGTTGTCACTAAGGGGAGGGTTCTTTTAGGCTTGGAGTTTTATCAAGTTTATCTCCTCTCTCTTTAATTGATATGCTTCATGTGATTGGAGGATGGTTTAGTTTTTAGTGGTTCTCCCTTTCCTTCTAGTGGCCCACTTCTTTTGGGTTGTTTGCTTGCCTGGACTTTGGTCCTTGCCCCTTGTTTCTTTCTTTCTCCCTTTCTTGCGTGCTTTCTTTTTATAAATTTTGGTAGGGTTTCATCATCATCATCATCTTATCCATGTAATTATTGATCAAAGCATTAGTTAAACACAATCGTGGTTTGTGATGTAACCCATGACAAATTGGCTAGGTTTTGCACACATCAAGTTAGATTTTGTTTTCAAACATAATCTTATCAAAGAGCACATAGAAGTTGCAAGGGTTGAGATGATGAAACCTTTTCATTACTAGTTCATCCATAAAAATAAAAATATAATTATTTTATGCTTTTGGTATGAAATTTGTAATGTTTTTGTCCACATGATATCCTATCACCCATCAAAGTGCAACATAATGGGCATGTTGGACTTATTATATTTTTCACATGTGTGACATGGAATATGTGGGTAGAGAATAGAGACTATTGAAGGCACCTTTGGGACAAAATTATGTTGTTTTAGAGGTATGGACGAGGCCATAGTCTTAGACATAGACAATCCTTTCTTGAAAGAGTCATTCAATGTAGTGTTCCTACCTGTACTACGAGATGTGGTAGATGAGTTTGTAGGCTTTTGGAATCTTCATAAGGTGAAGAGGATAAATGAGAATGAATACTAAGACACAAGGCATGTTCCTATTAGATATTTTCAAAAGTACAAGCTTTACAGGGGTATGTTTCTAGAATACATGTTATTGAAGAGCCATGGGTCATCAAGTCATTGGAGGTTGATTAGTATTTAGAATATTTCCAATTTTTGTAATCAAAAGTATGGCCCTATTATGTTCCATTTATATCTAAAATACAACCTCAATATATTCAAATATAGATATATGATTTTTATGTATAATTGATATATTTTAATATGCTCTTAATACAAGCTATATAAGATTTTAATAGATCCATTATACATACCCACATTATAAACTTGTCCAAAGACACCAAGAACATGATCTGAAGCATCCCGGTTCGGTGGATCTCATAACTACAAAACAAAACAAACTACCTTCCTTCACATATAGATGCCAAGTATAAGAATACCCAAAGAGTCAAACAATATTGTACAATCATAGGTCATGTCTTAAAGAAAGATGCCAAGTGTAGGCCTAAATGCGCTTAAATGCCACTCCCTAGTCTAAATCTTCATATCACAGGTCAAAATGCTTAGACCATTTCACACCCATCTATCTCTATGAAGGAAGGTAGTTTGTTTTGTTTTGTAGTTATGAGATTCACCGAACCAGGATGCTTTAGATTGTGTTCTTGGTGTCTTTAGAAAGCTCTTGATGAGGAGGGGTGCATAGGCTTGGTTCCCTGACTTTTGGACTCGTGGTGCAAAGGTGCAAAAGTTCTTGAATATTGAATCATTTCTTCACTGAATATTAAATTAAATCGTAGCTGAAAATTTCCAAGGAATTGGAATGTGCCTTTGGTGTTGTTGGAAAGATCTTGATGAGAAGGGTTTAATGGAATTTATTTGCTAAGATTTGGGTTCAAATGTGAGAGATATTAATTTTTAAGTGATTTCTGCCGCTGAAAATTCAAATAAATTCCCAAAAACCTGGTTTTGGAAGGAAAAATCAGTTGAGGACGTGGTAACACTTGGGCCAACGGCACAGGCCACACTAGTCTTTCTTTAAGATCTGACCTATGATTGTACTTGCATTATTGTTTGACTCTTTGGGTACTCCGTAGAAGGGAAAGCGGGGGTGGTGTGTGAGGATTTTGCACTTTAATTGTCCCCAGCTCCCAGCTACTGCACATATATATATATATGTGCAGTAGCATGGAGCTCCAGCTACAAAGAGTTGGGGACAATTAAAGTGCAAAAGCCACACACCACAACATGACTTGTCAGAGTAAGTTGCGCCTAAGTTCCTCTTGAATTCATCCCCTCATCCCCTCATGAAGCATTATGGTGTTTTCTGATCTTACGTTCTGCTTTGGTCAGACATCTTTTTTCTTGAGTGCCTTACCCCCCACTGCAGCCACCCCGCCCACATGTTCATCTCACCACATACTAGTCCTCTACTTCTTTGTTCCTCTTTTTAAAAAACATTATATTGCTTCGATGCCTTCTTTTCTCCCCTACACCTTGCTTCCCTTGCCTGGCTTATTTTTCTTTGGTTCTTTGAATTAAATCCTTATTCTTAAAATCTTGAAAAAGCCAGCTGCCAGAACCACCCAATGTGGATTCTGACTCAATCGCTCAGTTGCAGAGAGCAGAGTGCAGGATGTTATAACTGATACTCCCCCCCCCCTTGAACGTCACACATGTTACATACGCACACTTAATTGCTTAGGTGCAGAGAGCAGAATGCAGGAGAAAATGTTATATTCCCCCATTGAGCTTTGCAGTTATTGCATGTGCATACTGAATTGCTCAGGTGCAGAGAGCAGGATGCAGGATATTATAGTCCGCCATTGAACTTCCACACATGTTACATGCACACACTTAATTGCTCAGGTGCAGAGAGCAGGATGGAGGATGTTATAGTCCGCCATTGAACTTCCACACATGGTACATGCACACACTTAATTGCTCGGGTGCAGAAAGCAGGATGCAGGATATTCTACTCTGCAATTGAACTTCAGGCATGTTGTGTGCAGTGTGCACATACTTACTTAGTTGCGGCCACAGTGAACCAGCACCCACCTGGATGAATACTGGATGAATGGTAAGTGGTCAGGAAACAGTTTTCTGTTGGGTTTCAGTTCCTTGGCTAACCATGGTGGTTAGCTCAGTTGCCTCTTCTTTTTTTTTTCCTACCTACCTATTAACAACCTACAAGCAAGCAGGTTGGTTATAGCTAGGTAGTAAAAAAACAGCCCTTACCTAGTACTTACTACCTATTTGCCTACCTATCTACCTATAGAAGAGACCTATTTTCCTACAGAATTGGTTACCAAGGTGAAACCAAATATTAACTCAGTTGAGGTTCATCCACAACTGAGTAACTGCATTAACTTTCTTCGGCCGATTTAACATCTTCTTCCATTGTTTAGCATCTTGTGGTGGAGTAAGTTAATAGTGATTTAAGGATTTTAAGCAAATCTATGAAACCTCCAATCCGGTTGTGAACCCAATTCTTCACATTTCAAGATTTCCCTGGTTTCTTCAAAAACGTATCCTAGGCATATGGGGAAAAAAAATGATGCTGAGCATTTTGGAAATGTAGTACCCTGTCTCCACGAGTGTAACATTTTATGAAATCCCACTATAATTATGACACAAAGCTCAGATCATGAAATGAAATACTTTTGAAATAGTGTTTGAAATGGTCATATGGTTTGACACTTTTTTTTTTAACAAGTTTGATATAATTTTGAAGTGTATTGTATTTTTTAGTATGATGGCTATGATTTTATGTGATAAATTTTTCTCGTGCCTCAAATATTGTCTTAACATATTTCATGACGAAATTAATTCTTATTTTAACTATAATTTTCCTATGGTTGCAATTATTATCATGATCCCATTTATTTTATTGTGAAAGTTTTCTGTCCTTCGTATTTTTCCCTTGTAAGTTGCGATTTTAATTATTATCAAAACATTTGTGACACAATTTGACTTTTGGTTAAATTATTTCATATAAAATTAAACTTTTACATTTTAAAATAAAGTACATATTTTCAAACCAGCTTTTTTTTTAAAAATAATCATGACACTTTCAACCAATTGTCAAGTATCACATTCGATAATGTATTATTTCAATTGTAATCAAATTTGAATCAAAGAATATATTACATGATAAATAACTAACTTCAACACGTATTAATGGATCATATTTATCTTACAAAGATAAGTATGATTCAATATATGTTGAGGTTTTCAAAAAAGAAATTCTAGACACACCTATATTTTGGATTTTTGCAAAAGGTTATGATTTATAAAATAAAGTGAATGAATTAATCACAAATTATCGCAACAATTATCCACATACTTACAAGTTGACATTCCATAATACATGATAACATTATATGTACAAACTATCTAAAGGATGTTAAGAAAGATAAAAATACCATCTTTTTAAGTACTAAACAAAATATACAAAAATGCATTAATTGCATTGCAAAAGTTAACACAATTGGATGAATGTTTCATTTCCCCATGTTTGACAATTGTTCAAATTTATAAATTGCATGAATACATGCAATATAAAATGAATAAAATATTATCAATGTTAAGTTACAAATGTTAACCACACATAAGCCATAAATTATCACAATTACCACTTGATGAAGCAACAATAGGTGTATCCTTTACACATTGCCTTCGACATAAATCATCATATATGTTTGGTACAATGTTTGTCCTAAATTTGTCATGTTACATTAAATGATTTGATTGACACATCATTACATAAACAATCAAATATTACCATTTGCTATCAATGGATAAGTTTATTTGTTATGCATACACAATCATAAAATAATATGTAAACATAAATTAACACATCTTTTAATAGTCAAAGCTTTGAAAATGAACATGAAAAAAAGGAGTATTCCAATATACTCAATGATACATAACCTTTTACATGCATAAAAAAAATCATTACAAATTTGAAAATATTGTACCTACCTTTTTTGTTACATTTACATTTGTTCAAAGCTTTATGGGATCCTCTTATCAAAATTCTATATGTTTTATATTCACAACATTTACATCTCCCAACTAATATAAAACATCATACCAAGTAATTAAGATATTTCAAAGTCCAAAGACTAGTAAAATAAATGAAACATGTCATTTAAAAAATATTTAGATTCCTTGGACCTCAATAAATAAGTTTATATTTTAAGTTTATGAAATGTATAACAAAACCACATATATTCTTAGAACAAACATTAGCCAACATTAAAAAAATGCATTTAACCCATCTGGCAAAACACATTTATGGTTGCAAATATAGACATTTGATTCATTCTTGACCCATATGATGCAATTGGCACATACAATAAACATGAAGATAAATATTTTATATAGGCTCACAAAATTAGAAGAATTTTCTTTTTCACAATTTGCATAATTTTACAACATAAAATCATGCAATTTTCTCACTTTAACAATCTTTCAAGATATTGAAATTTGGGCAAGAGAACAATCTTTTTCCCTCCCTTTTAAAAACATTGAAAATTTTGCAGCTGGGAAATCATGGTACACGGTATGAGACATATTGTGAAAATGAAGAATCAATTTCTAAAATCCAATCCCTTTTTGTTTATAAAATGTCATACAAGTAACAATAATTGACGAAGATGATTCCATCTATCCTATGAACAAAACAAAATCACTTTTAACATATGAAATGATGTCATTGTTCATAATGTAAATGCTTTATTACCTCCAATTCTAGTCACATGCACATCACAATTTGAACAATATAAGATTTCTTTTCAATCAGAGTATGGATTGCATAAAAAATCAATTGCAATAGAAGGTGAAAAATTTATGGCATAATATCCAATGATGATGGATTGATCAAAGTATCGAAACAATTTGAAACAATTGAATAAAAAATAAAGATTCATATTTGATGACATCATACATACTATGGACCTTTTAAGAACCTTCTCTACAAAAGTCATGTTCACATAACAAGAGTAATTTCAATAGGCCAAACTGTGCTAGCAAATAGCCTAGGTCTAGATGCCAACAACTAACATGTTTTGAATCTACATCATATCACAATTTCTGCACCATTGTAGGAAATCAAACTAAACTAATCTACTTTTTAAGTTATTAAGTTATTGACTATTGACCTGAGGATAAGGGTTTAGGGTTCAGGTACCATTCCTCAATGAACAAGCAGCAAATTTCAAAATTCTTTGGATTGTCTATACATTCCTACCCATCCAAATTGAGAGATATTATAGAGGTTGCCCACAAAACTGAACACAATTCTCACAGACAACCAAAGAGCACACAGGATGTGAGAGATGTATTTCAGATGCCAAGTCCTTGACTATATATCATTTGCAAAGACACTTCATTCTCATCATAAGTAGAAATAACCCCGAGGTAAATAGTCACAAAATTCCCAGACACGGAAGGAATGTAAGATACATTAACAGAGATGAAAAACAGAAGGAACCATCCAAGCCTAAGAATGGTCGGCAATACCCAACTCTTATTTTCCTCAACTAAGAAGATATCCAGTTACCCTCACTCCCAATCTTCTTCTCCACCTTACAAAAATAGTTCCCAGCAACTCGTGTCCCATCCACATTGTTGCTCTGTCTCTTTAACTGAGTTCTGCTTCTGTCCTTACCATTTTCTCTGTGAGAAAGACTTTGTTTTGTCTGTTTTGTTTGGTGTAATTCAAGGACAACTAATTTTTTATACTGCTTGTGGGATTTCAATTACCGCACCAGCTTGGATTTGGCCCCATCCTATCAGTCGCCAATGCTTTTCAACTCTTCTGCTGAGTGCCACTTTCTCTCCCTTGCTGGTACAGACTGGAGTGGTCAGTTGCAGTTTAGCAAGATCATTCTTGACTGCAATCACACGAGCCCCTGTTGACATTGACCCAATGTTGAGCATGAGTACCTCACTCTTTGTTAGCTTTGAGACCTTGCCTTGCTTCTCTGTGCCTTTGGTTCGCACACCCAGCAATCGGCGGAGCAAGAAGAAGTTCACCTGCACAATTCCAAAACACATTCCACAGTAACATCAGTTTTGAGCACTTAGAATGATCTGCACAGTCTGTCTATATTTGGCATGTCTGATCTGAAGAGTAACAATTGTTGGATAAACAAGGATTCACACCTAGGCATTTCGAACATTCTTCTGAGATGATCATACAACTTCATGTTCAAAAAAAATGAGACTGGATTCCATTGTGGGATTGGAATAACCTCAAGCTCAACAAATACATCTGGGAGCTCTCCAACCTCCCCAAGAACTTGACCGACCAAACGATCAGCTCGTGTAAGTGTAGGATCTATTGTGGTTCCCACTCCAATCAGGCCACCAGGCACAGCAAACTGCAGTTCATTCTTCTCCGCAAACAAAGATACAATCCGAGAAAAGATAGGTGTGCACTTGATCCCACCACTCTCATCCTTGGTTGTAATTCCAGGTCGCACTTCAATCTTCTGCCCAACTCTCAACACTCCCTGGATACATTCCATATCCCAAGTTGTGGCCATCAATTGGAAAATAACAGACTTTCAAGCAGGCAGACACTGCAGTAGCACAATAGTTCAGGAAGAAAACATACCCTCAAAATACTGCCACCTGCAACACCTCCCTTGATTTCTTCCACTTCAGCACCAGGCTTATTCACATCAAATGAGCGAATGACAATCATATTGGGGGGTGAAACAAAGTCACGCACTGGAATAGGAATCTTTTTCACAATGTACTCACAGACCACATCAATGTTGTACTTGAGCTGTGCTGAAATTGGCACCACAGGAGCTCCATCTGCAATTGTCCCCTGCCACAAGCACAGTAGATGAAGTATCTTCATGAGTATTGAGAATTACTCCCTATTTATGATTGAATTCAATCTGAAAAGAAGAACTAGTCCATAATTATGATTTAAGTCAACGTGAAAAGAACTGAGAGACGACCTAGAAACAAGGTTATGGATATTTCAGACCAAGCAACATAACAGCAGCCAATTGATAAGCATGAAAAACAGCACCCAACCCTAAAGAAAAGATAAACAAGATGAAAAACAAAAGTGGAGTGGTTTGAACAACAGTAACAGTCATACAAACGTTCGGTGTTGTTCAAGGTGGCATTAACCACCTAACATCATGACTGAATTTGTGAGCTCCAGGCAATGGGTGGAGGTTAATGTCAAATACAGAGACAAAGGCATAAGTTACATTGTACATTGTACAAGTCACATGTAAGACCTTGATCACTGCTGTTTTCATCTTCCTCACCACCCCACAACCAAACATATCTTGCATGGTCATCTCTAACTGCAACCCTGTTGTCAAAATAGGAATCGAGTTCCCTGTACCTGGATGAACTTTTGGATTGATTCGTGCTGATTTATGGCCACACTTTCTTGAATAAGATCTATCTTGTTTTGCAAAATGATGATGTGTTTCAGCCTCATGATCTCAACAGCAGCAAGATGTTCAGATGTTTGAGGTTGAGGGCAGCTCTCATTGCTGGCAATCAGCAGCAATGCTCCATCCATGATGGCTGCTCCATTAAGCATAGTGGCCATGAGAATATCGTGACCCTTCAGACAAATACCCATACAACAGTAAGAATAATCCAAATCCAACACACCATCTCCTATGTTTAAGAGGCGACCATGGGTTTTGTAAGTGACACTTGCAGCACAGCATAACTGCAGCAAATGGAAAGGCTTAGAGAGAGAGATGTGATAAAAATGAGAAAAAAACAGAAAAACAAGCAACTTACAGGGCAATCGACAAATGACACATGGCGCAACAACTTCATGCGGGCAGACTCAAAATCAGGAACATCACAGAGTGGGCTGTCCTCCTTTCCACTCCCATAAGCCCTGCAACAAGAATTCCACAACTGTCTCATCATCCACAAAAGATATCACCCAGGCCTGAGAAGATGACCAACAAAAGAACCTTCACTTCTTTCTCATCTCTTCACACACCAGATCCTAAGCATTTCAATAGTTTAGCACAAGTGCCAAATAATAATGTAAAACCTTGAGATAGGTTAGAGAACTTGTATGAAAGGAACAATAGCACTCCCTCCATATATATAACAGGGAGGATGAGATGACAAAACTATTATGTTGCTTACAGTCAATTGTACATGCCTCTTGATACATAAGTCTATCCCTGGGATTATGTTCACAGCCATACTTGTAAGCCATGGGTCGGGGGCAACGTTCATCCTCGCATTTGTAGATTTTAGCATTAGCATAACCCAGCTTGATTGTAATATTACGCTCCAGTTCATTCTTGAACCGCACAGTCTGCATAGCATCATCCAAAACAAATCTCAATTCTGCCTGCAGTCCAACTATACAGGACAAGCTCACAAAATTGAGGATTCTATCTACAGCCTCACTTTGGATGTATTCATGCACCTTTCTTTGAGTACACCAGATTCTCAATCATATATTAGCAAGCAGGATTAGGAATTTGTGGGCAGAAATCCACCACAGTTTCAACAACAATGAGCTCTTTAGTGCAGCTACCTCAAAGCTCATTCAGGTACCATGCACTCATCAATGGAAACCAGATTATAACACAACAGGGCCTTGATAGCTCATAGCACCAAACTAACAGCCAAGTGGCTTCATCCCAAGAAACACCTTGAAAATAGATGAATATTTAATTTCTGCTAACAGAAGGCATGATGTCTAAACCAGGATAGCCAACTTGGCCAATATAGTAAAGGAATATCTCTCATAAGAATCAAGAAAACTCCATTCCCACAATTAAGAAGAAGCAAAGCAAGGATAACACTTCTTCATTAAGCCACAGAAACTTCCAGAGAAGGAAAGACAAAACTGAGAACAAAGGACCATGAACAAAAACCAAACCAGGACATTCCTGAAAGCCACATATGCAATTGTGTTTAAGCACACAGAGATAATAGACATAAGACATAATACAAGACCTTAAAAAGAGATACAAAACCCTAAAGGTGAATAGACAACCAACAGATGCATTCCATCGATAACATGTCTAATGAGAATACAAAACAGAAAATATCCTCATACATAATAAGAACTTCTCCATACAAACAATTTAAGTCAACCTTCATAGAATCAAGAGATGACCCAATAGTAAGGTTATAGAGATCTCAGATTTAACAACATATCAGCAAACACGAAAAAGATGAAACCCAACACCAAAGAACAAAGACAACAAAACTGAAGAGCAGTTTAAACAACAGCAACAGTCATAAGTAAGTTCAGAAACCTTCAACAGCAACATGGATGGGAGTGACCAGCTGCCAAACACCCCAACTGATTTCATCAGCTCCCAGCAGTGGGTGGAGGCCAACATCACATATTATCCAGCCCAGGTTTTAGAGATTTCAAAGGTGGACATGCTTGCAATTTTCATTGCACACGGCTTTCTCTATGTATCTATTTCATATTTATGATGAAGTTCATTTTCATAATAAATTTTTTCCTTGTAATGTACCTGCCAAGAAGTTTATTCGAGTAATATCGAGATACCAAATTTTTTTGGTGAGGGGATACATTCCAGAAAAATTTGAACATATTAATTCTCTTTTTTTTCGAAAAAAGGGTTTTGTCAAAAATTTCAAATCATATTTTCTCCATACAGAACGTATCGTATTTTTATGCTTACAAGCCAACATTTTAGCACATGAAAATCGAAGTATATATTGTACCTGATACAAATTCTTCCTATTTTGGCATCTGCTATAGTAGCAGAAGAGAGAAACACCAGACAGAATTCTTCCTTAGATCACAGAAACATCTGCACCCTTCTTTTTAAACCTTTGAAGTGTAACCTTTTTCTCTTCAGAAGATTATTTAAGCTTGCCATTCGAGCTACAAAGAAACTGTCTTGAGCTGCAAAAGCTGTAAGAACCAGTAAAACTGACTATTGGCTACTCCCAATTTGGTACAATCTGAAATATTGGAATCCATTTGAGGCATAAAAATCATCTTAATATCTGCATACTTGGCTGAGAACACTTATCAAAAACACCAATGCTTAAGCCATTTGAAGCTTGTTGTATTGTTAAATCCAATAAATTGCAAGAGACACCAATAGAGTCTCTGTCTAGATATGCAAAGTCAAAGACATCAGGATATCAGGACCTATCAGATAATCTAAAACCTTCTTGAAATGGTTAGCTTAGAATTAGACTAAAAAAGAAAAACTGGACAAGAATTAGACTTAATGAGAAGATCCAAAAAGCAAACTCGCCCATGAAAGAAGTAGAAGTTAGCTACAAGGAATATCATAATAGGAAAAGAATAATGTGTACATACCTGGACACCAGATATTGCCTTGACAACAGTTGATTTCCCATGTGCCACATGACCAATTGTACCTGATAATATCAAAGACCATAGCATCACTTTTGGCAATAAGAAACTGATCTCTCCTCTCCCCTGGTTCTGGCTTTACCAAATTCCAGAAGACCTCTTGAAGTGAAGAATAACTTCAGGCAAAACAAGCCTAACTTGTTGTGGCCAACAAGACCTGACTTCATCCACATACCTATCCCTCTGCCCTACAGCTGCATCCACCGTGTGTCTATAGTGAAGGAGAAGAATCGAACTACAGACAACTTCAGCCAACTTTTTGTTGCTCTAAGTATCTTTTGCAACAGAAGTGTGCAAGAAAAAAAAAATCAGAAAATTTACAGAAAAAGCTCGAAAAGAAACCTTGCGAAGAATGTAAGCTTGATTGCTCAAGGAGCACATGGAGCCTCCTTTAACAAGGAAAAAGCTTACCACCGAGTAATCCGGACAGAAGGCCAAAATCCATCGACAAAAGCGACAACTGCGACATAGAGAAGACCAGAAAGACAGAGCAGTGGAAGAGTTACCAATATTGATGGTGGCCTGCCGGGAAATCACCTCCGGCGACAAGGGATGCAACGTAGCCACGTCCAGTTTACTGAGATCCTGCTCCATCAGCCCACGCTTCGCCATGTTTGCGAGCTTCCAAGATCACACTAGCTCCTCAACCTCCTCTCTCTCCCCCCTCTGTCTCCTCCTCCTCCGCCACCCCGAGTCCCCAAAAACACCACCCCTGAAAATCACAAAGACGTCGCACTAGCTATGGCCTGAGCCCTCAAAAAAAATTCAGAAAAAACTCCCAGCTAAACTTAACGCAATGCCTCTACTCTGAAAGAAAGCCAGAGGATTTGGACACTGAGAAGTGCAACAGAAGGATAAGGATTGCGAAGAGAAAGCTCCAACAACGCAACCAGCCAGCCAACGAGACACGGAGGAGAGAGAGGAAAGAAAAACAGAGCTGGGTCGTTTCGTGGGCCTTCAAACCCTAATTTGTTGCCTCTGGGTTTTTTAAGGGTTAGGGTTAGGGTACCAGGGTTCAGATCCTAATTCCAAATGGTCCCCCAAATCCATGTATAACCTGCGGTTCTCATCATTTCTATGAATATATACCATGAATAGCGTTTCTTAGGATTGAAGAAAAAGATTTCCTCTGGGTTGGGTTGAAGAGGAAATTTGAGTTTCCTCCAGTGTTGGACTGGTATATAGGTTGTACTCAGATATCAACCCGTGTATCAATATGAATATGAACATACCTGATCAGTCGGGTATGGTTTGCTCATCGTATTGCGGTTGAAACCATATTGTCATGGCATGTGAAAATTGAATATTTCGACTCATATCACATCCAACTGGTAACAACATTTTAAGTACTTTGATTTATATTCATACACAACTATTTATGAGTATCAATGTCATGGTCTGTGTATCAACTTTTTTAGGGTGTGAGTTGTAAATTGTAAGCTATATTGTTCTTCAGCATGGTGGGAAGTTGCTACATTATAATTAAGGGCAACTTTTCAATGTTGGCAGGCTCTAGCCCTAATCAATGATGCATTAGTGATGAATATAAAACCTCTTCAAATCAAAGTTGTCATAATATATTTTACTAATTATATCACTTATCAAGTGATGATTTTTTTTTCAACTTGAGATCTACATGTGTAAATGAATTTTATGCCTTTTATAATATTAATAATATTAAAATTTTCCAATTTGGTAGCCTTAGCCTTTGAGCAATGACGTATTTGTGATGATTTTGGGACATCTACAAATCAATTTGGTTGTGACCAATGTTTTGTTGGGTTTTTTAAGGGTTCATCAAGGATTTTTTCCTTCCAACTTATGCAAAAAATTACACTTTTTTGTGGCACTAGACATTAAATCAACATATTCATATTGATACTATGTACCTCTATGGTATCACACATTTCAATAACATGATACTCATACCATTGTGTGAAAATTGTAAACTTTGTACATAGTGATACCACCTGGTATGAGTTTTCATATTTTTACCTCAATACTTGTATTGCTATGGTATACAATTTTTTTAAAAAATCAAATACTCATACCAGATGGGTATGTTAAAAATCCAATACCAATCCAACATTAGTTTCCTCCTATGTTATTTCTTATAATGTATTTTCAATTGAGTTTTCTTTTTTTTTTCCCCTTCTTTTAGTCATCAAATTCATGGTTCTACTTTTGGGTTTAACAGACTTTACATGTAACTTTAGTGCTTATGGGGAAAATTGTATTGGTGAAACAACATGCATGCATGCATGCAAGGAAGGGGGATGAATTCAAGGATCTAATCATCAGATTCTATGCACCTTACACCATAGATGTAAAACATGAAACTTTTGCATCCCCTTTATAAAAGTCAAAATCTGAAATGTCCAATAGTATAAGAATTTGTATCAACAATCTTGCATCTTTGTGAATATGCTAGAACTTAGAACTTGTAAACAACAAACAGAGCAACTTGATGAAAAGTTGTTGGAGGTTATTGTTAGCGCATGTGCATTTGTGTTTCTTTTTGAAAAAGTTCAGAGAAGCATGGTTCTACTAAATTTTAGAGGCTTATTTGATTGTGTATGTAGTTTTGGAGGTGTTGAGTTCATGCACTAAACTTAAGGTTGGACTTATGAAAACATTCGTGTTATGGAAATGCAATAGTTAAAAGAATTTAAAGAATTGTGTATTAGGATGCATAACTTATGAATAGTTGAATAGGTTTTGTGAAGGAGTTAGCAAAGGAGTTGAAGAATTGTTGTTGATAGAGAAAAGCAAGGGAGATTATTCAAGTGAATTGTTGTTCTTGAAACTATTATTTTTGATGTTAAATGCAATGTCCATAAAATGAGACTTCTTGTTTAATGTTTTCTAAGGAGAGAGTGATGTCTGAACATTTTTGTTCATTGATGTAATCTAAATTAACATTTTTTTTAATCAAATAATCTCACATGAAATTGTTAAAGGTCAAATCAATAAATGATTTATTTTTGGATGTATGATTTAAGGGAACAAAATCATAGTTTTAAATAAAAATATTTAAGCATGAATCACTACTAGAGAGGTAGATAGTTGTGACAAAGTGCAAATTGTGCGCATTTGACTTGGCATTTAGTTCCTTGCATTGTGTGAGATGTCAAGTTCAATCAGAACATTCATAACTATTCAAACCTAGGATGGATCCTTGCAAAATTATTATGTTTTATTATAATAATCAAAGAGTTAAGTGAACATAAACAATAGAAGGATCAATGTGCAAAAGTATTGTGTAAGGCTACAAAGAAGGTGTGTTTCATTTAATCCACAAGAATGGTAGGAGGAACTTGAAGAGGGTTTAGCTAAACCAATGACAAAAAAATTTAAAATCGGAGAGGAGTAGAAAAGTATCAATAATAGTGAAAATAGGGTTGCATGATCTTCACACTACCCCATTTCTTAGTTACAAACCCATCAAATGCATTTCAGTAAAAAATTGTATTGATAAAAAATAGGCAACAATTTGAAAAATACTTGAAAAATGGGCATCTTATAGACCAATAGGGCAAATAATACAAAGGGTGTAAGTTTTTCTTCATGGAAAAAATCCACCCACACTCAATATGAGTGCATCTAATAGTGTTTATCACATTTAAAATAATGTGTAAGTTATTTTTTCATTTCACCTATCTTATTATTTAACAAAGTTATTTGTTTGTTTTGTCATGTTGAGCTTTCTTAAACCATAATGGCCCCCTCACATTCTTGGTATCATTGGAGAAGTTTTAATGTGTAGAAGTGACCAAAGATGGTTTTATAATGTTTAAACCATTGTTTTATTTTTTTTTAATTTTTTGAGTTCAACCAATTCATGATTAATGATTAAATAAATTTGATTAATCTTTTGTCATGTTCTAATTTTGAAGTTCAAAGGAAAGGATTCACTTGAACACCAACAACAAAAACACATTATAAAAACTTAGATAAAAAGGAAGTTTAAACATAAAAAGAGAAAAGAGATGAAGAATGGCAAGGTAAAAACATGAATAAAAAGCAATGTACAAAGGAAAAGAGAGGACAATAGGAATTTTTAGAAAAGAAAAAGGGTGGGTGCCCATGGTGCACTTTAAACCTCAAAGAAAAACTAGAATTAAAATTCAAAAATAGTTTGATTCAATTTTAAATTGAAATCCAAATTGGAATTGATGTTCAATTATAGAAAATCTAGTGTCAAAATGGAATTAAAATTCAATTCCCCACCCAATTTAACCATATGCGTGTTATTATGCATTACAACAAATCATGGTTTTTCAAAAGGTTCAACTTGACTAAATTGTCCGCATTTACCAAAATGATGTCCACTTCGGCTAAAGGCATGGGGCATGAAGACACATGGTTCTTTTGGTTTTTTTATTTATTAAAGTGACCATTTTGACCAAATGTTAAATCATACATGTGGTCAAAAGAGACAAATTTTTAAAATGGTCCATCAGCATGCCCATGTTTTAATCAAATTGGCCATATTAATTTAGTTAGTTAACCTACTTGCTATGCCTATTAAGCTACCTACCTACCTACCTACCTACTCATTTACTTAACATATACCTACTTACCAAAATATGTCTTATTTACTTAATATCTACCTACTATCTACCAAAGTTACCTATTTATCTACCTACATATTTATATATACCTACTTACCTACTATCTACTTACATACCTACCTATATTTTACATAAGTAGGTATGTACATCTAAAAACATAAGTAGGTAGGCATGTGTACCTGTCTATCTACTTAATTAAATACCTAATTATTCACTTATGAAAAAAATTGAAGTTCAAATGTTATTATACACATTGACAAAAAAATTCATTGAAGTTCAAGGAAACATGTTAAATGCATTTGATATCATATTGTTTTACAATGTGGTGTGGTGGTTTGATGGCCAAAACATTGGTGTGGAACCAAACAAACCAAGGTGCAATCCCCATTTCCAACATATACTATGTGGAATATGCGTATTTGTATATATACCTTGTACATGTGTGTAAATGTATAATATTTAGGTGGGTTATGGATAAGTAAATAGGAAGCCATAGTGGATGGGTGGGTAGTTATTCATTATTCATTTATTTATTACATTTTTATATTTTAAAATTGAGCCTTTTTTTTAATTGAATTTTTTTGGTTGCCCAATTTTTGTCCAATTTGATTAGTCAAAAAAACCATTTTATGGTCAGTCAAATAAACCATGATTTGTTGTAGTGATGGTTTTGATTGTGAAATGGTTTTGTAACACCAAAAAAAGGTTGGAAAAAGGAAGGAAGGATAAAAACACACATATCAAATAAATCATAGCCTAAGGGTAAGATGACAAATTTGGGTAGGAATAAATAATGCAACCTTGAACCTTACCGTGAGAACTTTTTGACCAAGGATTAAGGTTGGACTCATGAATTATGTAGTAACTTATTTTCAAACTAAACATAATTCAAACATGCTTGACTTGATCATAGGAAGTAAATTTCAAACAAGAAAGGACTCATCCATAAATGGATGTTAGTTTTAAAAATAATAAGCGACATGATCCCATTGGTTTGTGGTTGATGAATGTGGTAATGTAATTGATGTGGATGAATGGGGATAATAATCCATCAATTCCTATGGGCACGGCCTTGGCATAAAACTTTTTAGTTTTTGATAATTTCATGTTGCTACCTTATGTGAGGATGTGGGAATAGCCTTGATGCAATGGGTGTTTGTGACAATAAACGTTATTGCCCTTATGATGTTGGATTAATGTGTATGATGAAACTCATGTGGTCAATAACCTCATAGAATAAGGTTTTTAAGCATGTGTGGAGAGCTCCCCATTGGGTGTAACCCACATAAAACCAAGTTTTAGGCATGTGGGTAATCTTAGCCCAATATTCATGAGAGTTTAATCTCTTTTGTTGTCCATGAGTCTTGGCAAATTGTGTGGGTGTTGGGGTGTACATTTTTGGGCAAAACTATCTATGTACAAGTAAAGAGTTAAATAAAGATTAACCCCCATTGGCTTGGACCCCTTCTAGGCTACAATTCAATTTGAAGCTAGGCCCCAATTTTAGTTATTGGAACAAAATCAAGCAAGTATGTGCTCCATAGTAGCCCAAACTCAATTTCACAAAATTTGAAATTGAACTTCATCTAACATTCCTACATGCTACATACATGTAAAAAATCTTTTGGGGACAAATTGAATGGAGCTTGTCATATGTATCAACTATTGTTGGTAGGTTTTGGGTAATAAATAGGTTTCGTCTAATTGTATCCAAACCAAAGGTTTAAAATTTTGATTTAAAAAATTCGAATTTTAACCATGTAATTGGCCTAATCTTGCTAAAATTGAATCATGAACCTTAACCAAGATGTTGTACCTTTTCAAATAGGTCCAAATTTTTTAGCAAAATATGTACAAGTCTTTTTCTTAATGATATGGTTTTTTAATTAAATAAAAATATTAGCCAACTTCTTTAAAATAATATCTTGGAATTCATTATTCATGATTACATATTTTGATTATGTTTTTAACAATATATGAATTTTTATCTTCAATGATCATAAGGGATATGGTGTAAGAAGTTGTGAGATTAAGTATTATATAGATTCAAATGGTGTGTTCCTCCCATAATAATTCCTAATGTTTCAAAATGAACAATGAATTACAACTAATAGAAAGGCCACATTTTTATTTATCATTTTGTTTCATTTGAAAAAAAGGGATGACACACATTAAACTATATTTTCCAAAAAATTATTACAAGAATGAATTAAACATATATATATAATATATTTGAATTTTCTTACTGCATAACCTTTTAATGACCATTCTTGGGGAAAAAATAATTCAAACACATGGTTTGTAAATGGAAAAATCTTTGTGGCTAATACAAGAATCAATAAAGAATATTTTTCATATTTCAAACCTTCATTTGATTTATGAATTAATATTATATTTTTTTCCCCAATATATCATAATTTTATTAATAAAATTTAATTTGGACATATGAATCCATATAATTTATCCACATAAAATATTTATAAATGTATCATAAATCAATTATATCTGATATATATATTAATTATTTTTATATTAGTCCTATTAAGTATGATGTATAAATTTAATCTAAATATTTTAATGAATATTTTAATAATTATAATTACTAAATTTAACTAAAATTGGAAATTATAAATTATATTCATTTTTACACATATAATTTAATAATTTTTTAAACACACATATTATATATATATATATATATATATATATATATAATTTATGATAAAATTTTAACTTAAAAATAAATGATGTATTTTTCACATCTGACACTTTTATTTCATTTTTAAATTAAAATTAAAAAAATTTATAATATGTAATTCTTTACCATTAAATTTTATTTCAAGTATAGTAATTAATTTATTCACATATAGTATTTTTAAATGGGTCATATATCAAGTATATTTCAAAAAAATGTAATACAAGTTCTTATATCACCTATACATTTATAAATATTAATCAAAATTGATTCCCTACATGTCCTAGCTCTTTATGTCCATCTATTAATGATTAATAATCATTGTTTAATCATTGTGAAGTAATTTTATGACCATGTTGTCTATGTAGTGAGACATCATTTTATCCACGTCATTTGCATAGTCATTTTCTAGTTATATTTGAAATGACTTTATCTTGGTCACATTTTCACAATGATATCTCGAACATCCACATCACTTTGTCATCAATCATGTATGCCATATGGATGAAAATTTGCAATGAAAAAATGATATCATTCTTCCTATTACCATGCCATTATCCACTAGTCAAATGCATCAACAACATATGACTATAATTTTTTACATGTAATATTTGAAGCAATATCCTATGACTATAGTTAATGATATAATTGTTTAAAACATGTAGTCATTGATTTCTTGGTTGTAAAGGACATATTTCTTTTATTGTTGTTTTAGTTTCTTTGTTTGTTATTTGTTTTTGTCTTTTTTGGGGTTGAAGTGATTTCAAAGGTTTTTGCAATTTTGCATATCCATATTAGGAGGAAAGACAATCTTTGTATTTTTGGTTTCGAGGATAGTTGGACGACCTTTGAACACTTTGTTTTTTCAAACTTATGTTGGAAAGAGGTTTTGGAAAACAATGACATAAAATTTGTCACAAAAAACTATGTGTTTTCAAGTGCAATCACAGTAACACATATCATAACAAATGTAATTAGTGCTTGGATTTTCATGTCTTAATATCAAAAATAAAATTAATGATAAAAGTTTGTAATGTGTTTACATGACAAATTTTTAATGTATTATTGGAACACATGCAAAAATTTGGAATGAATTCAATGATTATAAAATTTTCAAACAAACTTTTAAAGCATTGTAACTAGTGTTTTCATTATTTTTTCATTTTTTGAATGACTTGAAATGGATTAAAAATGACATATCATGAATAATAATTGTCCACAAGTTTATAACACATGGCATAGTGTGACATTTTTTGGTCATGAACATCTTTTGCCCTTATAAAAATCATGAAATTCTAATCCATCCTTTTTGGTATTTGATGTTAGTCTCTCACATCATCTTTGCAAATAAACCCATTGCTTTTGAAATAACCCCAAAGCACAAGTTAATATTTTTGCACCCTAAATGTTATTTTGGGTGTTTTTACAATATCATTCAATTGATCTAATAAATTGAGTATAAAGATATTGACATACATAGACCTTCAATATGTAATTTTAACTTAATTTGTTAATATCTACATTATAAACTATTGACAAAAAAAAATAATGTTTTACTCAAAAACCTTTTAGACCTTCATGGTGTTGAAAAACTATTCAAGTTTTTTAGCATTTGTATTTGGAACCACTTTGTTGTGCCATTGTATATGCCTCTATGGTGTTGAAATTGGTGTGTTTCTAATAGTTGTTAGCTTGCACATGGTATGAATAATCTTATCTGCCTTCTAAAGTTACAATTTTTTTGTTGTGCATTTATGTAAAGGTGCACATTGTGGTGAGCTTATTTTGACATTTATTCTTCACATTATTTAGTAGTCACCAAGTTATTACGTTCAAGCTTTCGTTGCCCATGTTTTACATTTACTCACATCTAGTAGTCCCATATATATATTGTAAAATATACTGACATGAGCCTAAAACATTCATTGGGATTTTTCCACTAGATTATGAACATTAAATGCTACTTCACCTAGCCACTTTTAAAGAATTAATCTTTGTGTAGACAATTGGATTCACTAGCCCAAAAACAAAAATGCCAACTTGGCATACCACCAAAAGCACATGATAACCATTCACCTTACTTGGAGAAAAAATTAAAAAAAGGATGTGACTAGTTGATATGAAATATAGTGGTTAGTAATTGGACTAAAATGGCATTAGTGTTCAAGGAGTAATAACCTATGTACCAAACTAGGTAATATGGGGAGGTGGTAGACTACCTTCAATACTTAAGCTACCATGAGTTTTTTCCTTTGTTGGTGCAAGGATGGTATGAGTTGGAGGTGAAAGTACATAACGAGGGTGTTGAAATTTATAAGTTTCCAACCAATAATTTTTGTATACCCTACAATAAATGATTCCCAACACAATGGTGTTAATAATTACAAATGCCATCAATTAATAGTGAGAAATCAACTTATTGTTAACTTGCAATTAGTATGGAAAAAATGTAAATTATGTGAATTTATTTCACACAATCTATTTATTTTACATACATAAGTAATATTTGACAAACAATTTTTTTCTTTTATTTATAAAATGATCCTACTTTTTGATTCTTTAAGTACTTATGTCCCAAAATGGACATTTGCTAATTTTATGATTTTGCATGCTTTCACATGTCATTTTAAAAACAATATATGTAAAGGTATCTTAAGTAAACCCATAGTCAAGTAGTTAGGGTTGAACCATTATTAAGTTCAAATAAGCTAGCATATATGTTTAGGTGGTTTTATATCATGTTTTCACATTTACCCATGCATAAAAAATTTCAACCTATTGACAATGGATTTTATAGTTTTCATTCTTTCTTATTTTGTGTTTCACCATGTGACATAGATTGTGGTAAAAATCATTGTAACAATTTCTTATACATTATAAAGAAAAATCTAAATCTATATATTTGTCTATGATATCTATGAATCAACACAATATGAAAATTTCAGCATTGAAATATGATATAATTTTTTTGAATATGAAATGTATGAGAACAAATCTTTAAAAACAATTGTCAATAGACAATATCTCATAGTAAATATGAATGGATTACATGAGTTTGAATAATTAACAAGTGATGCATGTAGATATTTTTGTGTGATGTATAAATACCTATAGGCTTGCAAAATATATAGAAAAGAGGTCCTCTATATTTAATATGTACTTTGAAAGACGTGCACACCTTCAAGATTTGGATACAAAATCTCACTTTTAAACTTTGTATTGGTAATTCCAAATGTGCATTATATTGAAAAAAGTAAAATGATCAATTATAGTTCATATTGATTTGATGTTTCCTCACACATCCAAAAGAGAAAATTAAGAATTCCAAGACAACTGTTGCAAATATGTTAATGAAATGTGAGTACACATGGTAATATTATTTCCTTTATCCAATTTCATTGCTCATCAATGAAATCAATATTCAAGGATATCAATATATTATATCATTCAAGATTTTAATTTGACAAATCTTAGATACGATTTACAAATTATGAATATAATGAATGTTTAAATATATTCCAATGGATATTGAATATTGTGGGTTTAATAATCCAAGAGGTATATGTCAAAATATCATTTTACAAGATTTTTCTATTCATGAATTTTATATAGAACCCAAGATTTGAATTTAAAAAGTTTCTTGGGCAAGTAATGTCGCAACCCTAGCTTTGGGTTTGCGACCAAGGGGTTGTAAGGTTGCGGGCTAAGAGGAAGTCCGGGAGTTAAGGCAAGAGGAAGGAAGTCCGAGAATTAAGGCAAGAGGAAGGAAGCCCGGGAGTCAAGGCAAAGGCATTGCAAAGGTGCGGGCCAAGAGGAAGTCGGGGAGTCACATCACATAATCTCGGGAGTGTAAGAAAGTGTGAGGGAGTGTGAGGGAGTGAACACTCACACTCCCAAGGCAACTTCCACTTTGGGAGATGGAGTCCTGATGGACTCCCGAAATTTCAGAGAGTGATTTGAAGGGTCAAAACTCAATTGCTTGTGACATTTTTTATATCATTGGAAAGCTCTTGAAACGTAGATGTCTAAAATGGGCTCGCATTGCTCATTCAGACATCTGAAACACAAGTTATGGCCAAAAGAAGGGCTGAAAGTCAAACTGCCAATTTGACTCCCGACCAGAAAAAGTCAAGAATTGACCCGATTTATTTGTCTACAAATGACGTGCGACATACCGTTGATAAGCTCTCAACGAGAGTTACAACTTTGCTTCAGGCCGCACCTCAATTGAAGGTCTTCTTGTAAAGTTATGGGGCTCCAAAGTTGTGAGAGTCCCAACTGGCGGGATTTCGGGACTCCCACTCATGA
>Ga0209611_10002055_pt1 | contig 35184 bp, 49 predicted proteins | sample S1TSphgellanicum_3_FD_187693 | JGI IMG/M metagenome (GOLD analysis project Ga0209611, IMG submission 187693) | Host-associated microbial communities from peat moss isolated from Minnesota, USA - S1T2_Fc - Sphagnum magellanicum MG (SPAdes) (version 2) | ecosystem: Host-associated > Plants > Peat...
ATTCAGCATTACCCGCAAATGCGCCTACAAATGTGTTATCTGTTGCAGAAGCCGTAGTCAGGGTAAGATTACCGGCATTTGAGCCTAAAAAGGTATTTCTAGTCCCATAGTTAGAGATAAATGGCTGGCCACCTAGACTATATAGTCCCGCCGTACCCGCCATGTTGGTATTTGGTTGAGATATAGAATTATTAAGAGCAACCAACAGATTATCACTACCGTTAGGATTAGCGTAGGTATTAATATTAGTCGCCGCCCCTCCTGTTGATGTTCCACCCTTAACAGTAACTATGCCTAAAGCAGGAAAAACAGTGCCGTTATCAGTTACAAATTCTTCTGCCGCGCCTGCACCCGAGGTAAGTATCTCTATCCAATCAGCAACATTACGATTAAGGCCACAAAGGAAGAATATGCGAGGCGGTACGTTATTTTGGAAGTCCTCTTCAAGTATCCAGATGGCTCCTATTTGAAAACCGACAAGATCATTTTGTGTTGGGATGCGTTGTTCTACTACAAGATACGGAGCCGTTATGGGATCTATGCCCATATAGGCGAGGGTGTTAATACCCGAAAGGCGTCGTGCTTTATTTGTCATGAGACTCCTAATTTACTCTATAACTTATGAGAAATATTCTACAACAATAACGCATCCTGCCCCGCCATTACCACCGGCTCCCGATGTAGTTCCATTAAGAGAGCCGCCGCCTCCGCCGCCTCCTCCTCCTGGAAATCCACCCGTGCCTCCAGTTCCAGCAGAACCGCCAGTATGTTGACCGCCGCCGCCACCACCACCAAGACCGCCATAAATTCTGCCACCTGTTGTTAAATTTCCGTTAGCGCCGTTACCTCCTCCGATAGTACCGGATTCAATGCCTCCAGCGGCTCCCGCAACAAGGGTAGTTGTTTGATAGTTATAGAGCACACCGCCACCATTACCCGCCTGTTGTGCAGTGGTACTATTAGCCCCAGAACCACCACCACCGCCGGTCGCATTAAATGCCTGCAAAGTGGCAGCTCCCGTAGAAGGTATACCAATGGATGTTGCGCTTGTACCAGCTCCTGTATTACCACCTCCACTGGTAACGGGGTCATTAGAAACGGAATCTTCAAATTGTGTCAAATAACTCTTGTATGAACTCGAGCCAATTGTATATGAACTATTAACTGTTTGACCAATAATAAAATTACCCAATCCAGAATAACCACCAACGCCTCCAGGGTTGCCATTGGTGGTAGTTGTTGTTATTCCTGCGGCACCGGTTCCACCAGAGCCAACAGTTACCGTTTCGCCTGATGCATTAAAAAATCCTGTAGGCATGCCAAGCATTCCAAATTGACCTGCTGCACCGCCTCCACCACCATTTGCAGCAGTTGTTAAACCCTGTTTGCCCGAACTCCCACCATTGCCACCCGACCATACATAGACCTCTACATAAACAGTATTCGTGTTTATGATCCATGTTCCATTACTATTAAATTGGGTTATTAAGGGCTTCGTCACCGATCCTCCTCCTGCGGCTTGAAATGTGGGTGCCATAGCAGCACCATTTGAAGTAAGCACTTGGCCAGCAGTTCCAACGGTTGTTGTGTTTAATTTAGTGCCATCATAGTAAACAACCCCATCCGTATTAGTCATAGAAGAGGCATTAGTGCCTCCTTCAGCTATTGGAGAGGGCGTTATGCGTTTATAACTCATAGTTTTTCCTACCAGACTTCATATGATGTACCATTAAAAACAACTTCGCAGGACTGGTAGTTGGTATTCATAACAAACGTAGTCGCACCATCAATAGTGACTGAACCACCAACCGTTGTTACGGTGATATTGTGAGTAGAAGCAGAACCTGCAGTGTCTTTAATCACATATACGCGACCGGTTGAGGGTGCATTAGGAAGTTCCACAGTAATAGCGCCGCCCGAACTAGTAACTCCCAAATAATAATCAGTTGTTAATGCAACATACGGTGACGTACTTACTGCTGTATAGGTAATAGATGTGCCTGCAGCAGCTATAGTTATAGTTCCAGCGCCATTAGTAACTGTTATACCCGATCCTGCAGTAATCGTCGCCAATACCGGAGCAGCCGTTGAAGATCCAATAGGAATTTGTCCATTGGTTGCGGCTCCCAGTGCCGATATGGCTGACGTTCCGTTGCCAAGCAGCAATGAATTAGCAAGAAGGGTCTGTGCACCCGTACCGCCTTCAATTATTGGCTGAGGACTAATTCTTTTATATGACATATGTTTCCTATGCTATTTGATAGCCCATAAAATAAACTGCTATTAATCCAGCAATATTTCCCGATAGTTGTGTAGGCGAGCCAAGTGCATGATAGTATACTTTCATAGTATCTCCCGCAGTAAGGCTTATAATGATAGAAGTTGTTGTACATATCGAAATAGTGCCACTTGTGGTTTGCTGATTTAGGGCGGCAGAATATGCTGTTGAGTTGTGTGTAAATCCTATATAATCACCAACAGTTCCAGATCCTCCAGCAGGTGCTACTTGCGTGGTAAATGTATAAAGTCCATTTGTTGGCGCAGTGAAGAGTTTATTGCCATCATATACAGAGCCGTTGTTAATAACGGTATTTGTAAATGTACAATCAAAACTACCCGATCCCAAAGAAATCTGGCCTACTGACGAAGCAAAAAATGAACAAGTAGCCGCAAGAGGCGTCCCACCTCCCGGTTGAAATGTAGGAGCAACCCCAGTTCCATTTGAAGTAAGTACTTGACCCGAAGTTCCAACAGCAGTACTTGCCAGTATCGATCCATTGTAATAAATAACACCATCGACGGTATAAGTCGTTGCGCCAGTACCACCTTCAATAATTGGTTGTGGACTGATTCTTTTATATGCCATATTGTTTCCTTAAAACACTAAATAGGTAGTGCCATTAAAAAGAACTTGAATACTTTCATAGGCAGTATTCATGGCAAAACTTGTTCCAGCATCTATATTCACCGCACCACCAACCGTCGTAACAGTAATATTATGCGTAGCCGCCGTCCCACTAATATCTTTTATGATATAAAATCTCCCTGTTGCAGGAGCGTTTGGTAATTCTATTGTTATTGCACCACCACTACTATCTACTCCCAGAAATACATCTGTCGTGAGCACTACATAGGGGCTCGTGTTAACGAGGGTATACGTAAAAGATGATGATCCACTAGATGATATAGTAAGGGTATGAGTGCCTGGATTACCTACAACTGAAACGCCGCCCGATCCCACTACATTAATATTATAGGAACCATCAGGCGATACTGCCCCGCCACTATTGCCCGTTAAGGTATTAACTGCTGTGCCCGGACCAGGATTTCCTCTCTGAATCTGCGATATATGACTCATATATGCTCCCGTTAGTTTGTAGGCGCTCCGCACCAATAGGTTACGTACACAGCTCCAGTCGTTGGAGGTGTGCCACTATATTTGCCGTACACAACCGTACCAAGCTGCATAAAGAGACCATCAGCACTTACCGTTCTATTGGTAGTAAAGTCCATAACCTGTATCGCATTGGAGGGAAGTACCCATTTATTATTGATACCGTCATCAGAAAAATATATAAGAGCATCAGTGCCGTTATATACCTGTAGCAATCGAACGGGTGATGTAGAAGGAATGCCAATTGCGAGATATGAAGTTGTTATATCGGCCGCCACAAGTGTGTTAAGAACAAGAGGAATTACGCGTAAGGTATCATTGGCCGCCATCAGATGTACCTCCACTGGTTTGTTCTTGTCTTTTGAGCAATTCTGCCTGCTGCTTGTGCATTTCAACGAGATTCACGAGGAACTCATGGGCAACATCATATACTTCACCATGTGATGCACCATAAGGCATCGTAAACGTATAGATTCTTTCTTCTTTGGTTATCTTTAGTTCAATAGTCAGTCTTTGTTCCATATGATTCCTTATTGAGATACGACCATAAAAGTAATAACAACATTAGTATTAAGAGCAGTTGCGGCGGCATTATTATACAGGGTTACGGTGAGGGTATTGGCAGCTACCTGTGTTCTAATTACTGATATTTCCGCAGCAGCGCCACCGGAATTTGTTGCAGTAACCAGTACCCCTGAGTTTGCGGTTACCTTATTACAGGTAATAACTATATTTTGGGTAGCGTTACCAAGAATTGCCACGCCAGTTTGAGTCGCCACACCAATAAATGCACCATTAAAGTTAGCGGCTGCACCCGCGGTAGTTACTTCAAGTGCTTCAAGAAAGATGTCGCCATTTCCAGCGGTATTAAGCGTAATGCTACCACCCGATGTTTCGATAAGAATATTACCAGCATTACCAGGGTCATTGGCATTGATAATTATGGCATTACCGCCAGTATCATCACTATTAATATTAATAACGCCCGTACTTGTAATGGTAGTGCCACCTGTATTTGATTCAATGTCTATAGCAGCACCAGCACCAGCCGCATCTATGGTAATAGTATTCCCTGCACCATTTGCCTCAAGTGTTAGGTTGCCCGTTACGGTTTCAACGGTAAGATTTGCTCCTGTAACCGTAAGATGAGAATTGGTAGTAGAGTCCATTAAAATAGCACCCGTAGTATTTACGGTAAATGCACCGGTCCCAGTAAAGGTAAATGGACCTGGGTTAACGGTAATAGATGTAAAAACACCCGCCCCACCAGCAGTATTTACCCAAGTAGCAATATTATTACGCACTGATGCCAAAATAAACACTTGATTAGTAAGGGCATCAACCCAGACCGTACCCACTTGCGCTTTATCATTAACACCCGGTATTCGCTTTGCAACAATAGGATAAGGCGGTTCGATAATAAGGCCTTGATTTTGGCCATAAGCAACGTATTTGAACGTAGAAACAGACATGTTATTCCTTTACAAACATTACCAAACAGTGTAGCGTTGTTGGTATATGTGTTAGTATATGTGTTAGTATAAAATAGCCTTCCAGTTTCATCGTACTACTGCATATTCTTCGCGCGAAGAAGTGAAATGAAATAAAAAATGATGATTACCTGCTGTTTTAAGAAGGGAGAGTGTGGTGAAGAAAATAAATATAGCTCGTGGTAACATGGCACATGAAAAAAAGAAGCCGCATAAGATCACATTTAATACGCCTGAGGATATGTATGATGCGTTACATCATGCATCTGCTGCAGGAAATATATCGATGACTAAGTACATAATACGGTTGCTGTATGTAGCGTTGATGAGAGATGGGTTCTTGCAGGATAAGTTAGTGGAGCATAGAGTTGATATATTTATGAAAAGTTAAATGCCGAAAGAGAAATAGGAATTATATGAAACTGAATAGAACCTTAAAAGTAATAATGTATATTTTTTTTTACCCACTATTACTTTATAAGGTCATATATTTTTTTGATAAGAAATATAACTTTTTATAATTGACCAAATGATACTTTTTGACCAACCGGCGTTCCAGACTTAAAGTTATGAGCAGCTTCATTTAATTCATCATTCAAACGCTCTTCAACGAGTAATTCTAAATTTGCAGGACGCTTCCCCTTATTCTCTTTTATGATGTCCTTCATAGCCTGTGTACGCAACCTAATTATTTTATTAAAAGATCGTATATTTCTTATAATTTTTAGTTTTCCCGCATCACTTTGAGAAAGTGTAGGTATGGTTTTCATATAGTGTTCTAAGTCAGTATTAGTCACCCGAGGCCCAAAAACGTCTTTAATGTTTCTAACAAAGTCATTGCTGAGTTTTTCGAATTCCTCGGTATCTTTTGATGTAAAATTTCTTTGAATATCAAGGCCAACTCCTCCCAAAAAATTCAACACGGGATTTGCAATTAATCCAGCTAATGGTCCTACTATGGGAGCTTGTTTGCCAACATCTATTTCATTAAGGCTTTTAAAAAAATTATAAAATGAACTTATAGGAAGACTTCCATGATTAACGAGCTCTTCCATTCGGTCTAATCTTAAATCATTATCCTTAGCAACCTTATCCCCCTTAAGGGTGTCTTGATAATATTTAAGGGTTTCTTTGGCCGCTACATCATCTTCCTTCTGCTGTGCCTTTGTTTTTTTAGACTCACCATTTTCTGGAACTATGGTTTTAATCTTTAATTTTTTAGGACCCTTATCGAAATCTTGCTGAACTATTTCATTTATTTTTCCATCAATATACGACTTATCAACAACGGCCTTTTTTCTAGGGCGAGTCTTTTTGGTCTGATCGGCATAAGATTGTTCGAGTTGCTGTGTTTGTGGCTGGACAACGCCCACACTCGGTTGGCTTACATCAACTTGCTGTTGATTAACACCGATCTGGGGTTGCTGCTTAGGCTGGAAAAGAGCTTCTATAGAAGGAGTACTCAAAGGAGACTGCCCTAAGCCTATCTGCGATTGCTGCGGCTGACTATTGTAATTAAGCATATTTTGTAGGCTATTTTGGGCGAGGCTACTGAGGCCTTCTCGCAGTATGTCGCGTAGATTTTGTGGATTGTATGCCATGTTATATTCCTCCAAGAAGCTTGAGTAATAGGCCTATATTTTGCAATCCTCCACCAAATACACCGCTGCCCGTTTCTTGGGTACCTCCAAACAACTGATTAAAGACAGGAGTGTCATAATTACCAAAGAAACCTGGCTTCCCTTGTTCTTGATAATGCTGTTGCTGTGGCATATTGCCCAGTGAGGATAAAAGGCTAAAAAGATTTTGTAGGCGAGAAAGATCTTGCTGCTGATTCTGTGTTTCTAAAACTCCTATATTAGATTCTAGATCTGATCCTGCCCTTCCAAGAGCATTAGCAAAGGCACTCGAGCGCTGGCCGCTTCCACCTAAAGAAGTAAATCGCTCTGCTAGTGATGGTATTGTCTGCGTTTCAAAATTTCTACGTATACTATTGGTTATACCCGATATATCGCTCGGCTTAGATAAATTACCTAGTAACCCGGCAGCATTTTGTAGCGACTGACCCTGAAATGCTTTTTGCTGAGGATTATAGGTCTCAAGCGATTTAACTTGTGGTCCAGATCCAAATAATTGTTCATAAAAAGATGCCATACGATCTCCTTAAAATTTAAAGTATTCCCATATGATATACGAGAAATTAAAGTTCGACCTATTAGAGGTAGTTGTTATAACTACATTCGTTGCATTAATTGATACCTCTATTGGCGCTCCTGTTGCAGATGGATAGGGCAATTTAATATAATTAAATCCAGTTGTATCACTTGCCCCTCCGTCTATGCCGACTGTCTGCCATGAGCTATTTGGTGTTAATCCATGAGGAATGTTCTTTACTCCGGCATTAGGCAATTGACCGGTAGATATAACTAACGTATAAATTTGCCTTGGTTGAGCACTTTGTGGTGTCTGCGAGTTAAGTGTTGGATCAGGGAAAAACTGTTTACCAGAGACAAATTCTTGGTTATAGAGATAGCCCGATACCCGGTTATTTACGCCAAGCGTCACTTGGTTAACGTTTTGATATAATCGTATCAAAAGCTCTTTAAATCCTGGTGGCTGTATATTCAGACTTTGTAACTGTTCTACGTCCCATGCATAGGTTGATGGAATATATGCACCAAAGTTTTCTGGATTCGATATAGCCATAGTTATCCTAACAAGTCATCACGGGTAGGAGTACAATTGAGTACCATACCTTCAAGGTTAAATCCTTCTAAAGAAACTGCCGCATTCATCATCTCTTCTTGCGTCCAATAAAGTCGTATCTGTATAAAGCTACCATCAGATTGGCAATAGACGCGATGCCATAGTCGCTGTTGTTGTTGTTCTTGGGGCACTAAGGCATACGGGCTTGTTTCAAGTATATTCGTTCCTAAGGCAGCTCCTGTAGCTACTCCCTGCGGTACCAGTCCAAGCTCAGAGCTCGAGGCAAAGTAATCGATGGTTATTTCACCGGCTGCAGTACGAAGTACGCAAAAATCTAAATAAGGAACATAGAAGCTACGACCTTGAGATACATACGGATTCCATTGCTTAGAGTAGATGTCTATCTCAGAGACGAGGAACATAGTACCCCCACCAGTATAAGGACCAACGAGGCCAGGAATAATAACCTGAATAGTGTTAACGTCAACAACCATATATACCTGATAAATACCCGCCACAAAGCCTGTAACACCATTAAGATCGAGTATATACACATAATCTGACTCATCCTCAAAAGTAGATAAGCTATGGCTCATAATAGTAAGCGTTACTATATCACCCGCAATCGCTACATTAGTAATAGTGAGAGATTGAGCGTTGGTAGGCAGATCACGGTTCAGAATAAGTACATACCCTTGTTGATTGCCTGCTAGAACTTGGCGTTGCTGGGCCTGAACAAGCATATCATTCCATGTAGCATCATACTCTTCCCAGGTCTCATTAAGATCTGCCCAGGTAACATCGGTAGACTGAAAGAAATAGCCATAACAGAGCCAAGTATCATCAAAAAGAGCCCAAGTTTGATTGGCATAATTATAGACCAGTACTTGATCTGGATAACGATTGGTATTAACTGATGGTATTTCTATTGAAGGAAATGACCAATAGACCAGCTCAGAATAATAATCACGTATACCGGCAACACGCTTAGATCCATTCTGCAGTTTACTAATCTCAAATATTTCATCGGGTATATTATTGTCGATTCGTTCTACGTTTGATCCATTGCAGGCGTGGACGCCAGTATCGCCTATCGCCAATACTACCTTATCAAAAGGTACCGTCGAGAAGGTACCTAAAGCACCGAGCTCTTGGTTAAGTTGTTGCCATACAAAAGGCAAGACCTGATTGCCCGTGTATGCAAGTTCCCAGGTAGACCTTTCAAACTGTACGATCAGTCTATCTTTAATAAACTTAGCCGACACGATCTGTTCTTTTGTTGGCGCATCTATAAACCCTGCACCTGCTGCGTTAGTACCACCAACTACAACCCCTGGCTCATACCAAGCATTTGTAGCCGTAGGGGATCCATTAATACTATATCTACAGCGGTTGGGGTACGCGTGATTCTCCATATTAGAATCAAGGAACTCAATAGTATTGAGCATGATAAGACGATTCTTAAATGGCAATATTATGAGTGCTGTTTGAATAAACGAGCCATCAGCTAAGAACGTAGTTGCATTGCTATAATTGTTCCAGTCAGTGCCATCATATGCCCATATTGGATCATCATTAGCGCCGGGAGCACCTATTGTTGCATTAAAATTCGTGACAAAAAGATACACGATATCGTCGGCAGGACCATCCCAATTACATGTCCAATAATAGTTGAGATTAGTACCGTGCCATTGCATAGTGCCCACAGAAGTTGAATTAATAAGGACCCACTGATTCGTTTGCCATTCATAAGCAAACTGTGTATCAAATGCTACGGTAGGTTGATCATTTATGGGGCCAACTTCATAATTACAGATTCCCAAAACGGGTTGCCCCGAGTAATAATAGACAGGAGTATTGGCTGGGGCACCCACAAACACAAACTGGCCATTGGCCGTATTAAATGTCTTTGTAGCTGTTGCACCTGTATCAAGCATTTGGTTGTTGCCGGCAAGATATACTGTGTATATTTCACCACCTATAGAGAACTGTTGGCCCAAAGTACTATACACAGCGCTAGCACCAGGAACAGTACCACTAAGATTCCCTGTACCATTTGTAGTTCCCACTTGCGCACGAAGGCGCGATAATAAGGGGGCAGTCATTGTATTCGTTGCCCCATTCCCCATAAGTTCAGATCCCACTCGCTTTCTTACCGTTCCTCTAAATACATAGGCATTATAGAGCTGATAAAAAGCGTCTTCGGGTATTTGCCATTGAGGTATACCATTAATAAGGCCTGATTTAAGAGGTGCTATAAGAAAACGATCATATGCCATATTACACCCCTGAACCTATAACAAGATAGTTAACTATAAGGCCAGCAGTATTTGAGTTTATAGCAAGACTAAATATCCCTGTAAAATTAGCCGAAAGAGTAGCTGTAGGGGCAGGCGTTTGTCCAAATGACACTTGAACAGACAATAATTGAGTAAATACCGGCCCTTGATTCCCACCTGCATTGAGATTTACTGTTACTGGACCCGGAACGGCCGTTGTCGCCCGACCCCATTGCATTAGAATGCCAGAAGGTAAAAATGTCCATCCGATCGCCCCTAATGAAGCGCCACTATAATATCCCAATATAGATGCTGTAGACGGAACGCTCACGTCAACAGTGCCAACATTTGTCTGATTCTCTTTACGTATATAGAACTCATTTTTGGTAGCAGCGTTAACGGTATATGCTTGGTTCCACAGATCTATTTCTCCCAACGTAAATGCTGGAGGTGCGCCCTGTACGGGCATTTGTACATAGATATGCTTACCCGCATTGGTTAGATCAAAACTTACATGGTTAGCATTTGCCCAAGTGTAGAGCGATTGAAAGTTACCCAGTATCTGACCCTGCGATTGAGATATCTTGTCACCAGGCTGCGGAATATTTTGGTTGAAGCTCATTAGAATGTCCCCTGTCCCCAGTTATATCCTGGGCTACTATTATTTAAAGCATCTGTATATATTGTAGCAACGCGCTCATTAGTGTTCTGTACAATAGTTCTCCGCTGCACCAGAAGCATTTGTTCTTTAAATTCGGGCATAATGCGATTGACACTATCCAGATCGCGTCTATCCTGAAGCACTTTTAAGCTCGCGCCGTAAGATATAAATTGCCACCACTCTTCAAGCTGAGGAGACTGCCCCGCCTGTAACAATTGCGTAGGCCTTACATACACTTCTATATCTACAGGATATGCCTGATCAGGTACCGGCCTAAAAGTAAATTGGTTCTGGAAATAGAGTACTATTGTAGGTCGAGATGGCTGGTAGTAAAACACATGAGCATTGATATTCTGGCCTGCGGCAGGAGGAGTAGGAAAGTTAACAAAGTACTGTCCTGTAAGATAATTTATATTGTTTATAGCGGCCGGAGGCATCGTAAAATCAGGATACGTATTAGGAGGATACAGATAACCCAATTCTCCATTATAGGGAGCATCCTGCATAACAAGGGCATTGTTGAATTGATCGGCAGATGTAATAGTCACATAGTTACGCAGTATATTAATATTCTGACTATTAAACTGGCTGAGTGGTGAGTTAAGGCTATTAATAAAGCCCGTAAAAAAAGTAGTTACACCATCCCCAACTGTCAATGTCATATCCGATCTATTCTTAGGGTACCACCCAAAAAACTCACCCTCAGACTGAGTCATGTTGATCTCTACACCGTCTACATACACTGGTGGGTGAACGGTAAGAAAGTTTTGCTGGAACTCAAATAGTGGGTCGTTGATTATTTCATTTGATTGGTACACATCAACGCCTGGCGATGTATAGAATGTATATTTCTGGCGCAAGTTAAAAAGCCGTAGATGTTCAGGAAAGTCGTATTGTATAAACGTATTAACATATTGATCTATATCAGCATCTGCAAGTTGATTGGGTGATGGCGAAAGTGTTAATCGCCTTACTTTGGTTCTTATAGCTCCAAGTGTACTATCTGCCATAGCTCCTCCTAATATGGTGGCAAAACGTTGCGAGTTGCCTGTGTAAGCTTATTATTATTTTCTCCCACAGGAATGACTTGCGCTACCGAATTTACCTGTGGCGATGGATTTGGTGGCGTTACAAAGGCATCAAACATAGTGGTATCTATGGTTATAGTAAACTGCGTAGGGGTGGTAACGACTATTTCACCTATAAGGGTATTAGCCTGAACCATACCCCATCCTTGAGGGACAAGCAGTCTCACAATATCACCAGTTTGATAACTATGCGGAAAAGTGGTTGTTACAAGCGCATTAGTTGCCTGCGTAATAGCACCGATATTACGCATAGCAGGAAGAAATACGGGAAATGGTATATAGTATGGATTCGGTATTGGTCCAGGCATAGTTTTCCTTACGACATATGGCCTATCTTCTGTGCGGTGTAGATAGTTGCTTCACCTTCTGGCGTGATATCTTCTATATCAACAAACTCCAAACTCTGGAAGCTACAGCGGCGTATCTTTTTCTGTATCTTAAATTGACCGCCAAAGCGTCCCATTTCATCCATGAGATAATCATGTACCGGGTACCAACAGTTTTTATTGAGATGGCGCGCTACACCAAGGGGTAAATTATATACTTGGCCATCTACAAGAGTAAACGATTGTACTGGTTCATCGCGGTACTTTTTATATACAAAATTCATTGTACCACCAGGAACCTCATGGAACCTAAAGATGCCACGAACTATTTCTTTATCTTTTTGCATCTCAAATGCCCAGTCTTTACCTGATCGTCGCTCTGGCTTTGATGGAGTAAGATTACGGGGATTAGTGTGTGATTTTTCTACTGTTTCTTTTTGTGACATAGTCTCTCCTAGTAAAGGGGGCCTTTAAGCCCCCTCATTATCAATAAAACGTGAAGGTATTACCAGCCATCCAGAACATAGAGTCACCAATACCAGTGTTAGTATTGAAGCCTCCAGCAGGACCTGCGTTTTGAGCGCCGGCTCCACGCAGACCACCACCAAGCTGCATACCTATAAAAGCAGTATTTAACGTTGCATCACTGAGGATGTTAACGTTATTAAGTAATGCTATAGAGGTATATTCACCCATCGGTGTGGTTTGAGCAGGAGAGAACGGAACTAAAGCAGCAGGTGGATAGTACGTAGGACCAGCAAATGCCCAAGGGCCATATGCTGATGTATCTATATTTACTGTAATGGTAAAGAGTGTTGTAGGTTCATTACCGGTTACAATAACAGGAGCGTTACCCACAGCAACAATAGTTGTTTGCATACCATCAAGAAGCGCATAATTACCCCATACTTGAGTGCCACCAGGGAAGTTAAGACGTATTTCTTGGCCAACTTGGTATCCACTATTAACAGAAGTATAGATAACAGGTGTCACTTCAGCTGACATATAGGTAATAGCTCGATGGTTTGGATACCATTGAGCTACAGGAATAACTCTATAACTACCCGCGTTAGAAGCTACAGTACCTACGGCGTTAACGCCACCAAGTGTAAAGCTTACTCCAGGGTTAACCGCAGTAACTTGGAAATCGATACCTGCAAATTGCGGCTGGTTATTGAGGTTTGCCAATCGCACAAACTGTCCTACGAGAGGAGTAGTCGCTGTCAGAACAACTGGAGGATTAGCAGCGCTAAACCCAGTAATAGCATATGACACACCAGGAGTAGCAACAGATGTATTAATAACAGTAAACCCGTTGCCAGCAGCAAGTTCACCAACAGTAACCGAGTTATTAGCTAAACCACCATTCTTAGTCCAGACAACACCCTGGGAAATAGGCATGCCTACTTGCCAGAAGAAATCATAACCCAAAACGGCAGCGGCTTGCGTAAGCGCTGTTTGATTAAGCACTCTCATCCAACTTACACCCGATGGTATAGGTATGATGATATTAGCACCTGTTGAAGTAAATTGACCTTGTAGAGTAATAGTATTATTCATAGTTACTCCTTAGGCTTGTGTAGCACGTAAATTGATTACCCAGGCATCATTTAAGATACGTGGGACCTCAGCAAACTTGTACCCAACAGACGCATTGAGAGCTAAAGGACCATCATATATCGGTGGTCGGTATATAAAGGCCGCACTGTATCCATCTTGTTCTACGCAGGCATATGCTTCCATACCAACACAGAATATGTTGTATACGGTATTACCATTTGCAGATGCAAAAGGAATTGCAGAACCAATACTAGAAATCAAAAAGCGTAGGTTGCCAATTGAGCCCCCAATCTGTTACTTTCCTATGACTGCCCATTACAAATCGGGTCAGCGGGTTACCCTCTTCCTAGGAGCCGATCACCACGGCTCGGAGTAACCTCTCTATGTTTCCATAGAGTTCAGACTATCGCATCCTCTTTCGAGGTTTTCGGGTTTAGTCGTTCAGGCTGAATGAAACGTTCTCTCCAGTATTTCAAAAGATCATCGCGATTTAATTTATTATTAAAATACAAATCAGTATCAACAAATCTATAAATTCTGTCATGACATTCACCACAGAAAATATATTCATCAAAATTACTAACGCGTAAAATAATAAAATAATCACAATCTAATGCCATACATTTGATACGTTTCTTCATTCTTGCCCCTTATTGCCGGTTAGCGTATAGCCACTACGGTTTCCAAGTCAATTACCGAAAATTTATAGTGAGCTAAGGTTAACTCACTTCGTAAAGCATTCATAGGTGATGGATAGTTATTCTTATGAATAAATCCAGCAACTGCATCTAAGTTACCAGTAAGTTGAGTACTGCAAAGAGCAAAGTACGCATCACGTACAGGAGCTGTACCGAAACGGTCTTCGCCCTGAATGTTATCTAATACAGTATACGCATTGTTATCAAGCAATGTTCGCACTACAGTATCAACATCAGGTCGTGTTATTTCAGTAGGATTGTCCATTTTCTATTACTTTATTGACTTATATCGAATAATATGCCATTATTTTATCATGATTAAAAAAATTAAAAAATTTAACTATGCATACATAGCTGGATATATCGACGGAGACGGATGTTTTGACATTGGAAAACAGTATGTTAAAAATCGTCTTAGTCCACGATATCCTGCTGGTATAATAGTATCTTCTACTAATGATAAAATAATAAATTGGTTTAATAATACATTTGGAGGATCGGTTCGCTCTTATAAAAAGAGAACTTCTAATCAAAAGCCTATGTATTACTTTATTTTGAGAAAAAATAAAAGTATGTATTTGATTCCAAAAATTCTTCCTTTTTTGGTTGAAAAACGAGAAGAAGCATGTTTGTTTTTGGAATTTTGTAAACAAACAAACCCTATGAATAAAGAACATCTTATTAATAAGCTTAAAATAACCAAAAGTGTGGGCAATCTTGTTACAAAGTATCATAAAGAAGAGTTTGAGCGACTTAAAAGTACAATCAATCCTACGATATATGATTTTGCATATTTGGCTGGATTTATAGATGCAGAATGTTCGTTGAATATTCAAAAATATAAGCCAAAAAACAAACCAAATTATGTTTATAAGATTCTGTTGCAATGCAACAATACTAAAGCACCCGCCTTTAAATGGCTTATTGAAAGATTTGGAGGACAAATACATTTTATTGATCGCAGAAACCATGGAAAAGCAAGAAAGAATCAATTGACCTGGCGTTTGTCGGGAAAAGCTCTTTCTCATATTCTGCCAAATATTTATCAATTTCTCAGATATAAAAAACCAGTTTGTAAGCAATTGATTAAATTTTATGAAACAACTCTTAAGAATGGTGGTGCGCGACATACGGATCAATTTAGATCTGAATATGACCGCACTATAAAAATCAGAGAAGAGATTGTAACTAAAGTTCATCAATTAAACTCCAAGGGCATAAAATCAATATAAGCGGGTGATCATTTCTGTCACCTCTTTATGTTTCCATAAAGATTCGACTATCACATCCTCTTTCGAGGTCTTTCTGTTTAGTCTGTCACGCTGCACAGCAAATACTTGCTTGCGCCTTGTTGTCTCCAGCATTACCTGGTAAGAGTTCCAAGTCCATTAAGAAAGATTTTACAACGGCAACAATTCTACCGTTGACACCAGCGGTGCAATTAATAAATGCGGCAGTTGCAGCGAGCATGTCTCTTGTGAGAGTATCCTCTGTCTGTCTCAAACTTACACCCAAACGTTCCGCTGCCTGATTAAGCACTGGATCTTGGTTTTGGAGCGTAACTTGCTCATTTAATATTATATATTGACCATAAAACGAAACGGTTGCATCGATATCGATAGCAGTTAGGTTCACTGAAGGAGGCGTCACGCCAGTATTTCCCAAAGGAACTAGTGCTGTTGGTAGGGGATTATATCTACGCATTCTCAGCGTAACACCACCATTCCTAGGCATGACCTTAAGTTCAGCTGGTATCTTATGGATCATGTTTGGAACAGGAACCGATAAGAGTTTGTAGCTAAAACTTTGTTGGACAGGCGCCGGAAGAGTGGTTGTAGTTGTAATAGGCATGTAATAGAACCTTACATTATGCTATTTCACATAAACACACGTAAGTTGGCGAGACTTGTATCAGCCGTTTTGTGCATACTGCACGATTTGAGTGGACGATGCTCAAGTTCAGTCCTAGGGTTTTGTTGAAGCGAGCGTCACTTCGATACTGCTCAGAGAGAATATACCACTAAGAATAATGGTGTGTGAAGAGGTGATATAAAATTCCCACGGTTGCGGGATTATTTCTTTCTGCGTGACCAGTATTCTTTTTCTTCTGGTAGCTCTAGATACTCTTTTAAAAACATCCAGTAGAGTATATTAAAAATGCAAGTCCCAAGCATTATATGATCATAATTGGTCATTTTTACTCCATCTAAATATATAAAGTTTCGTTATTTGCACTATCCCGAGTACCGTTAATTGCAATGCTAATACATAATACCAATACCACATATTGTTCCTTTTTAGGCTCAGTCGCCGACATTATGCCGACAACTGAGTTAATTAATTTACTATATAGCACCTGTTGCAGTACCTACAGCAATACTTCCACCGATAGCAACCACATTTGATAAAGGCTCTATAACAAAAGGAGTAACAACACAATTTAATGTTGCCGATGTTACGGTGCCGACACCCGGACAAACAATATCACCACCAACTTGTATACCAAAAAGTACACCTTGCCAGACGCCGTGAACTATAGCCTTACCACCCCAGAATCCTATCCATGCACCACCAAGTCCATTTTGCTGGAGTTGAATTTCTGATTCATCGAAGTAGTATTTACCATCTTCGCCTTTAATAATAGATTTCTTATCATTCATATACTTTTTAGCAAGAATAGGAGTAAATTTACCTTTCTTATTAAAATCAAATGCCTTAATTTTGGTGCTTTTTTCAAAAGATATATTCGAAGTGGAAGTATGAAACTTTTTGATTTGCTTTTTATTGATCATTCCATTCATAGAATCACTATGTTTTTTATCAAAAAATTGGGGTTTACATTTGCTTACTATTGATAACTTTTTCATATCCATAGCTTGAGATGAAACAACAAACAATAAACAGGCTGATATTAATGTACGTACAAATTTCATATGGTTTCCTACTTAGATTCTTGTTTAATTTGGTAAATATCGTTATTAGTTTCTTTAATTGATGGACAAAATAGAGTATCAACTACTTTAAAATGCTTAATATTAGCTGATCCTGTTAACGATAAAATTCCATTAATAGCAGAACAGTTTATATTTTGATTAATTCTTGTAATAGGGGATATTTTAGGTTTTTTATCCATGGCACTCAATGCCCCTGGAAATAACAATAAGCCCAGAATAAATGATCGATGACCCATGCGAATACTCCTGTCCCATAAGGACCTTTTAACGTTATGGTGTAAATAATATGTTACCACGATAGGCCTATCTATTGGCATACAAACTGTGTACAACATTACCACACATTATCATGTTGTAAAGCACAAAAAAAATACTTTATTCAGACTGAATGTCGGCAACGTATAGCAATGTATGATAATTTTTGGTATACTTCGCTCAAAATGGCCTAAACTAAAAGGAGTAGCAATGAAAATAAGTGACTATATGAATATTAATGAAGCTGCAAAATTTTTAGGTATTTCTAAAAATACTTTGAGAAACTGGGAAAAAAAGAAGAAAATATCTGTACATAGAAACATAGCTAATGGGTATCGTCTTTATAAACGAGAAGAGCTCGAGAAGTTGTTGCAGGAAATAATTACATATCAATAAGATCTACCATAGGAACCATATTGGTATCAATCTTTCTATCATCGTATCGTATACCTTTATCATCTTCGCTTGGATCATAAATAACTACCTGGCAATGGTTATCTAATATAAAAGAAGTAAATATATGAAAATAGCCCAAAGAACCAATGAAATTGTTGCTGTAAAATCTTTTGGGAATTACAGTGCCAGTCATTGATAAAATTTCTTTCTTAGGGATAAATCCACACCCATTTTTAAACTTTTTTTCATGAAGCGCTGGAATATAGAGGGCATAGCCTTTTCGCACAGCAATACATCCGTATTCATCGTCTATAGAAGGTTCATATGTCTCTATAATCTTACGAAAGAGATCATCAACCTTACGGCGTAGATCCATGTTGCAGTTTGGGCTATAGCTCATCTGGCTTCTCCGGGAGCTCCATCCAATGGGTTATCTCATTTAAATCATAATAAAAACCATCACTATTAACTATATAATAAGGACCATCTGCTTCAAAAAATATATCAATTCCATCATCTGTATGCCCCAAAAATGGTCGATCTTGGGGTGGTAATTGTTCGATCGACTTAATCCATTTCACGGCGGCCCTCATATTTGTTTTTTACATCCAATGGTAATTCCGGAATATCACGCCAATAAGTCAGAACATTAAAGAACTCTTCATCAGATGGTCTATTCTGTATTTTACAACCGGTGCAGCAACTTATATTAATATACAATCCCGCTTCCGGATCTTGATAGCGCGTTGCTTCATCATTCCAATAGCACATCAAAATAATATAAACATTGTCATACTTGGTATGCAAAGCTAAGAATTCTCTATCTCTTGGCGGCAATTGCTCACTAGACTTAATCCATTTCACAAAGTTCCTTAATATTAGTCGGTATGATAACTCGTGTTTCATCAAGGTATACTACAAAGTATATGTTTCCATCCTTATCTGCTAGTTCTATCAGGAACTGTATATCGTTCTCATTAAGTTCACTTATACAGTGTTTGTAATAGTTATCTACCGTCTTCCACTCGCCAAAGAATTCCTCACTATCGAAAGCGGTAATAGGAGCAAAAAGAAGGTAGCAAGTAAGATATAGAAAATACTTCATAGATAGCATTCCTTTGATATTTTGAAGATTACCGTTCAAAATAGTATATATTTTTTCTACGTATAAAAAACCCCCAGGCGGAGATGACTGGGGGTATGAATAAGGAGAGAGCAATGAATATTATCGGTTCTTTTTAGCTTCTTGCATTTCCTTAAAAAGATTCTTCTTCAATTCCGGCGTTAATCCCTCTGCAAAGGCATTAGCGCGAGATAATGGAGATTCACCTGATTGTGGCGATACAGAAGTTAAAGGACGAGGTTTAGCAGTATTAGCCTGCACTCTATTTCGGTCGGCTGCATACTGTTCATCGGGCGCTATATTCAGCTTCTTGATCAGAGTATAGGCTGCTACTGCTTGTGTGTATACATCAGAGTTTGAATTAATTGATGCAGCTATTTCAGGGTACTCTTCCCGTAAACTAGCTATCGTATCTTTGGTCACTACTTTATCAAAATCCCCGAACTGAGCCTTAATACGAGCCTCAGCGGTCATAGCAGAATTAGTCTGCTTATAGGATTCTATTTCTTTTTTGAGATCGCGTAACTCTTGCTTAACCTTTTTAAGATGCTTCCCCTCCACAAGATCATCATCAGCAAAACCAGGGCTATCATCAGCAGATAGAGTGTTGGAGCGCTGTTGTTCTTGCATGACTCGGGCAAGTTCTCTTTCCAGGTAATCTGTGCGTTCAGCTTTTTCTCTGAGGCGCCTAATGTTTTGTTCATTTGGATTTGCTTGTGCAGGTGGCGTGGGCTGTGCCGCAACATCCACTTGTGTAGTATCATGAGATTGTTCTCCGTTCTCCGATACATTATCTATAACTTGATCTAAGGTTTGTTCTTCCATGCTTCTCCTATATATCTAAAAGGGGTGAATCTACTTGCTCTTTATTCAGTTTTTTTGAGAGGCGATAAAGTGTTCCGTCAGCAAAATCTAATATGTGTTGGAGTAGTTGCCGCTCTTCGGGTACTACCTGTAATGCATTTTCTCTATAGGTAAGACACGCTTCTCGATCCGGTATACACCAGAGATACTCAATCTGTTCACTCTCATGGTTATATTTATATACTGCCTGATCGTAATCAGGAGTCGGGCATGAATCACGCGCTATGAAATAATTACGCAGAATAGGTTGTAGTAACTTCTCGCGCTTCGTTATAACGCAAACAAAAAAGGACCGTGGTTGTATCTTTTTATAGTTTTCGACACAATCTACCAGCTCATCAATATATTTCTTCTGAAGTTCTCTTTGTAGTTCTATTGGATCTCTTGATTCGGGCTCCTTCAGGAGAGCATCGTATGCAAGAGATCCTAGTGTAGTGGTCTTTTCCATGTATCTCCGCTTACAAGGCTTATTTACCGCAGGATGAACATTTCTTTTTCATTTTACGTGCTTCGCTTAGAGCTATTGCTTCAGCCTGGTCACGCTTTTTAACAACAGGACCCTTCTTAGAACCAGAATGAAGCTTACCTTCTTTCCATTCATGCATTACTTTTTCAATTTTTTTCTTGGCTTTAGTCATCTTTTTTTTCATTTTATTTCCTTTTAAGTGGCATTTCTTTAGAGGGCATGCTCATGCATTTACCGCAGTCACATTTCATGGTGTGTATTTTTTTAGATTTAGGTTTTTTTGCTTTTTGTTTAGCCATTACTTTCCTTCACGCTTGTCATGGCGCTTTTTAAGTTGGGGAAACTTTTTGTAAACAGAGGCGCGTATACCTTCTGGATTGGGAGCATAATGAGCATAAGATAATGCCGCGCGAGCGTGCTTAAGAGTATTAATGGGAAAACTATACTTAGAGGTCCCACCCGCTTCCCCTGCAAACTCCGAAGGCTTAACCGATGTATAGCGTCCTGTATTAGATCCGCCCCTTTTTGCTCTGAGTTTTTCTTCTTTTTCTCGAGGTACTTTAACACCTTTTGCGACGGTAACTTCTCGTTTTTTTTTCATGGTCATTTTCCAAGGTAGTTTATGCTGTTTTATGGTTAAAAAACAGGGTAGGGAATGACCCCTACCTTATAAATCTGCTATCTTCAGCATCCAGCTCACGTCGTTGTCGTCGCTTCTTTGGTGTCTCTTTAACCTTCTGCATACATGGAGGAACACCGATGATCTTAAATGCTATTTTAGTGGCCTTTTTATTGGGCCGTGGCATAGCAGGCATCAGGAGTCCATATTCATCATCTTTTGATGACGTCGACCGCGAAACATGGTTTGGTACTCCTGCTGGGGTAAGTTTGCTATGGCACGCTCATCTTCATGAACCAAGTTACTGTCTAAGCGTTCATTGCGACGCCGAGGATCACCCGCCTCATAAAATATGTTACGCATATCGATATTTTGGATCATATTTCCTTGCTGCATTTCCATAGCCCGCTTACGCAAAGCCTGGGCATCCATGCGTTTATCAACAGGCGCTTCACGCATAACAGGAGAATTATCCTTGTTAAGCTTGGCAGCGTGTTGCGGGAATTTTGGCACTTTTACGCGCATAGATTCTCCTTAGAACATTTCAGGATGAGGTCTTTGCTTCTTAAACTTAGCATCGCTTTTGCGCTGTGTATCAATACCTGAAATGGTGTCATCAAGGTGATAATCAACATAATCATAAGCCTTAGGCCAACTGCGCATAACAACATGTTGTGGCATATTTGCTATAGCGTGGTGGTCTTCTCCAATCATATGAGAATTTTCACGATCCTGTTCAGATCTCATTGATTTACCAGCATACATTTCACGACCACGGTACTCTTCTGTGTTACTGTGTCTTTTGCTGTTGTGATACTTTTTCATAATACCCTCGTAGAAATGGGCTTATGCCCAGGTTAATAATAAACTACCTCTAACTACGCAGGAGTTAATCCCTGCAATACATCTAATGATCCCTCTTGTTGTTTGTTTGTAGGTGTTCTCTGCGGAACACGTTGAGCTGGATTATGCTGTACACCGCGTTCACTTTCCATCGACAAACCTTTGGCAAGAGAGATCAAATTTCCTAAGTTGGCAATATCAATGCCTTCAAGCTCTTTAAGTGCTTTAACGAAATCAAGCAATGAAGCATAGTGGTCACGTTCAGCTTGTGCTTTACGTTCGATAGCCAAAGCCTGATTCTCTTGTACTCTACTCATACGCTCAACGCCAAGCCCCTGATCTGCGGTTGCTCGTGCTTGAGCAAGTTCAGTACGGGCCTGTTGTTCTTGGAGGGCTGATTGCATCTGCATCTGTTGCATTTGTTGCTGCTGCTGTTGGTTTTTCTGCATGATTTCAATGAGTTTTTTCTTATTTTGTAGAGTAGCAGATTCAACCAACGACTCATCAGGAATGGGCACACCCAGTTCCCTAAGCTGTAAGAGCTGAGCAAACTCCATCTGTTTTTGGGTAGCAGTGTTAAGACCATCCTCAACCACACAGTCATAAATACCAAAAGCCTTGTTGTAGAATTGATCAGAGGGCTGTTCCTTAAGGATCTTTTGTATCTTGCCCGGAGTATAATTAGACTGCACTGCTTCAATAAGTATGCGGCCAAGTAGTTTTTGCGACTGATCTAGTTGATCAAAAAGCGGCTGTAAGGTAGTAAGTCCTGCACCTTGCCGTAGCATAGATAACACGCCTGCCTTATCATCCATAGCGCTGCCCAAAAGCTCTTCGTTCACACCCGATATTTGGTTAATTTCGTTAGCCAATCCCTCAGATAATTGGAACATAGAAGGAGGTATTTGGGGTGCTGGTATCTGCATCACATCAGTCATTAATGCACTATCCTTCAGCGCCAATCCACGTCCTTGATTAGAGAGAAAAACGTCCTTAGGATTAACCAAAGCGTTCTCTTTATAGATCCAGCCAGAGTTGATTTGAGATTCAAGGATATCAAGCTCAATTACTTTGCGGCGTGAGTAGAGATACTGAGCGTCACGTAGTCCACGCACCACACCCTGTATGCGCAAATAGTAGTAGGGCGACTGTGGATTGTAGTAGGTCAGCACAGGGACAAATGGATAGCGATCTATACCCAAAGTATTCGGACCGTCGTAGAGCACCTTACCCTGTACAACGATGCCTACTTTAACTGTCGGTATGGTTGTTTCTATAACGGTCACTTGTGGATAAGTTCGAAGAAATTCCTTCAAGCGATCTTCATCCTGAGAGCGCCACTCAGTAGTTTCGCCCGTTTGTGAATCTACCAGTAATTTTTGTTGCCTAAAGTCTTGGTAATGGAATTCATCATAAGCCATGAGATTTTTATATGACCAACCATAGTTTTCTGGCATGTATTGGAACTTTGCGTCTTTTGAAGGAGCGGACGCATTAACCATGATGCTCATAATCTCATCTTCTTTGTCAGGCATAAGCGATATAATCTCACGCTTGGTCATATACGAGCGCTTCCATATGCCACGGCAATCAGAGAGGTCTGCTTTGCGGAAGTAAGGATCTATAAGGAACTCATTATATTCACACTTGTTAACGCGTAAGGTACCTGAAACAGGATCTTTGCGGAAATCATTCCATACTTCTAGTAGAGTCATGCCAGTCGTTAATGAACCGTAAAATGCATCAGATATTGTTTCAAGTATGCCATCTTGGTGTGCTACATGCATAAGTACTTTAGTGAACTGATCTGCCGTCATATCATCAGCGTTCTCTATGGGAACAGCAATCATAGACTTGCGGGTACGTCGTTGATGGCCAGATATCATGTTAATAACACGCCGTATGCGATTAAAATTGAATAACCTGCGACGATTGGCGGGAACATTGGGGTAAAGCTCAGACCAAAGATTAACTTCACCTGAGATAAATCTATTGTCGATATCAGCTTCTGCCCAAAAGGACTGATTAAGCGTAATACTTTCAGAATAGAAGTCTGTCATTCGGTATAAGAGTGGACGATCTTTCTCATCCGCGTATTCGGGCATGAGTTGGGGAAATATCATATTGCTACTTCCTATGGCATATAGAGGGATGGAGCTCCATAGGAAAACATAGAACTAAAAATAATAAGAATACAAGAAGTGATGGAGAACTATTTTGGTAACCTGTAAAGGAATCGAACCTTTTCCTCTGGGCTGAAAACCCAGGGTTCTACCAATAAACTAACAGGTCATGAAAAAGACCCGGGAACAAAAATATAAAAACCCGGGCCATGAAGTGTGTCTCATTGAAGAATAGGTATGGTAGCGTGCACGCTTTAAGTCAAAAAACCCGAGTTGGATTCGAACCAACGTCCCGATCGCCCGAAATTACAACTAATAATCTCGTATACCTGGCAACCACTCTACCGCTGAGCTATCGGGTATTTTTTCCGTCTATACCATTCCCAGACTACTAAAAAAGAATGGTATTATGCAAGAAGCAAAAAAGGCCCCGTAGTATACACTAGCAGGGCCTCAACTATAAGGAAATCTAGTTACCGTTGTTGATGTACTCAGTGAGAGCGGCTACGATTATTTCTTTTTGCGTTATCCTTTGTTCAAACGCCATTCTCCTCAAGATTTCGTAGAGCTCTTGAGGTAAAAAAACACTAATTCTTATTTCATCCACTCTGATCCTCCATTATAACTAAACATGATCTTTGAGCTTTTTTTATAAACTGAGTGAGCATTATAATACTATTTCTATGTATGAAATTTTTACGGTAAGCCAACATGAGCAAAAAAAGCTTTATGAGTTTTATAGAGACATTCATATTCCAATATAAGTCTTTGATCTATTGTTTTTTATGTAATTGCTCGTAAGATCCTAGAATATTTTATGATCTTGTACCATCCATATGAACTATATGCTAAAATACTATGATTTTTTACTCATAGATAACAAGTCTCAATTAACTCAGAAGACGAACTCATGGTATAGACTGTATAAATTCAAGAACTCATGCTCATAGCTCATAATGACTAGTCAACAAATTTCGGACGCGACTCGCATCGCTCTCGTGGCTCGCTCCAAGCCCGGCAATGAGTGTGTTTTTCGCCGTATTTACGTCGCGATCATGAAGAGTTCCACAACTCACACAAACCCATTCCCTTACCTTCAGACAAGTCAATGATGCAGGACCCGAAGGTGATCTACATACCGAACATGTCACGGTGGAAATCATTGCATTATCTGTACCGGTTTTGCTTGCAAATTCTATATATTTTCTCTCATTATTCTCACTTTTATAACACATCATAAGGCGTAGCTGGTAGTTAGCAGAATCAGCAACCAAAAGGCCTAGATTACGAGCTCTTTGCTTGAGATCATCTTTATTAACTACTATCGTATCATACTGTTCTACTATTTTGCGAGACAGCTTATGATTAGCATCCTTACGGCAATTGGCTATACGCTCATGGAGTCGAGCTACTAACTTTTTATTACCTCCACGCTGTGCCTGGGCCAATCTGTTAAGGTGTTTTTGTAACTGTGCTTCGCGCTGAATAATATCGCCATTTGATAATGCCATGCGACCATCAACGCTGAGCTGTATACCGATTAATTCACAGCCCTTATGAGCAATTCTGTTTGATTGAGCATCTATAAATAAACAAAGATAAAAACCCGAAGCACGCTTCACTAAACGAGCACACTTTACCTTACCTATAGGTATTCGCTGCTTATGGTATTTTAATTTGCCCAAATAAGGCAATTCTACATAGGTGCGATTGATATGAGCTTCTTTTATTGGATCCGGAAATGAAATAGAAGTAAGTCTATTTCTTTGCCCCTTTAAGCGCGGCGCTCGAGCTAGCTTTTTAAAACAACGCTGCCATGTGGTATGTGCATCTTTGAGCATCGCTTGAATAGTGTGTGATGGCATACCTAATCGCTTATTATGACCAGCAAGAATATTAATAAACTCAAACTTATTGTAATAAATATGATCCGCAGCATCCTTCTCTATCTTCTTTATCGCCCAGTTCCATATGGACGTAAGAATAGGAAACCACTCATTGATCATAGTTTCTTGTTCGCGCTTAAGTTTAAGTTTTAACTGTACTTGTATCAAAGAGGTTGAGCCTTTATATAAGAATAGGTGAGCCTGTGTTTACAAATAGTATGAGCCTTTATCGCGATTCTATGAGTATCTAGTATGACAATAATTCATTAAGCTATGAGCCTGTATGCTGAATTAGTATATTGAGCAACTATTTACAAAGGTTATGAGCTTTTCACTCTCATTGAGCCATCGTATATCTATAAGGTAGCTATATGAGCAATGTTGGCATAAATATATCACGGCATATTGGCATGTCAATTATTATTGTCTAAAAAATCCAGTAAACTGCTGATCTCCATAAGTAGCTTCATGATATCTGCGCTCTAAATCTTCGGCTGATGTACCTTTTTGTGCGTGGCGTAATCCCATAGATAAATAACGAAAACTATCGGCAAAATGACTATATTGATCGTGCACTGGTGAGCCCTTGTACACATTGTGCTTAGTATCGAACTCCTGTCTATAGTTCTCTAATGCTCGCACAAGTGGTCTTGTTGTAGCCTCATTAAACCAACAACGTGGCAGTACACTACGAACCACTTCAATGCCATCAACGATGGGTATATTATCAACAACCGTGAAATTAACCCCTAGATCATATGCCTTAGCCCAACGGGTCATGCCTGATCCAAACTCCATTTGCTTCATATCGTGAGGAGCAAAATGCTTAGCATACGTATATGGCTGTGACTTTATAAAGTTGATGTAATGCTCCAGTCCTTCTTTGTTCTTTTCGTAGACATTTAAAATACGAACCGTCTGGCCAATAACCTGGAACATAATAATCGAGGTACTGTCCCGTACACCTATATCCCAACTTGAATATACCGGATGGCTTGGCTCCCAAGGCACATCAGTTATCTGATTATTAAGCCGCAATCTATCTATATACTTCATATAGTATGAGCCCTGTATACCCATATCAAACGATGTATAGTACTCCTGCTTGGCAAGGTCCTCTGAGATTTCTCCTAGGGCTATTTCTTTTTGTATATCAAAGAGGGAAATGTGCTTAGTGCCTTCCACCGTAAGATGCGAACAAAACCACTCAGGAGACTCTTTGGCTACTTGATACATGGTGTAGAGATGGTTATGCCCGCGTGGTGTTGATATAAACAAAGCCCAGGCATCGGCAGCTGTAAGAGCAGGCCTCAAGTATGAATAAGCCCGTGGATCTTGCAGGGCATACTCACTAAAAATAATTCCATTTGCACTTATTCCCATAAGCCTATCATATGAATCACTGCCAGCAAACTGGATTTGTGATCCGTTAATGAGCGTGATTTTCATCTCAGCTATGTTCTTTTTCTCTATAAGCTCTGCAGGTATATAATCCAAAAACTGCATACCATCAATAGTCATGCCTTCGAACACCGTTCTTCGGGCTTGTACGCCTGTTGGAAGCAAATAAAAATAATTTCCTATTTGTCTTAATGCTGCTCTGAGCATTATATTTAGGGCGCAAATGTCCTTGCCTGCTCTACGTGGCCAAATTGCCAATAATCGCTTCTTTTTATCTCTCTCTAATGCATTAATAAGAGGTATCTGAAACTCTCTTGGCTTAAATCTATCTAACTTAATACGCGCTTCTACATTCTCCGCAACATAGCCGCTTATTTAGCTTCCTTAGTATATCCCATTAAGTCGGGATGTACCTTTGATAACATTTCTAAATGAGCACATTCAACACATAGTCCTTTATTTTTCATAGATTCAAAATAACATTCTTCGTCGTCATTCATATATAGATTGCATTGCGAACATCTTTTAAATCGTGAAGGCTGTCCAGGCGTGTAGTAGTTATATCGAATATTATTATCGTTATTTTTTTTCATTTTATTTAGATTCCCTATTAAGTACCGATTCTTGAAAGATATACCAACATATACCAGGATGATCTGTGCAATCACATGGTTCAATCATCTGATATTCCAATAAAAACTTCATTGAGACCACTCCTTTTTGATGATAAGGTATAATAACAACGAAAACATCTTTCACTGCAAACGGGAAACAATAACTTTTCTGTAGATGGCATAGTTATTAATAACCCATATGACATTTCATAGCACATCAAACAATGCTTCATTTCTTCCATAATCCCGTCAATCCTACCGCTATAGCATCTGTTATATCATCTCTAAGATCTGACTCTAAACCTTTGAACATATGCCATAATACTCTTGCCACTTGTTCTTTAGGAGCCCCACCAAAAGTACATATAGCCTTCTTTACCTCAGTAGGAGAATATTCATACAGCACCAAATCGTTTTGCGACGCTAGCAGATAGAGTATTCCTCGCACATAGCACAACTTCATAAAGGACTGTATGTTCTTACCCAAAAATGGCGTCTCGATGGCCATATGGGTTACTTCGTCGCTAAGTATCTTGGCAGCAAAGAACGTATGTATCTCTTCTAAGCGGTCAGGAATGCTCGACTTAGGATTAAGTTTAAGACACCCATATTGTAATAGCTTAGGCTTCTTTGGGTCAGTTAACAATGAAAAGCCCAAGTACTGAGTTCCTGGGTCTATACCTAGTAAGATCATTATTCAATCACCAGCTGTGCTAACTGATCATCGTGTGGCACATAAATAGGCTGCTTAGTCGATCTGTTCACAGTTGCCCAATACAAGTTTAATTGTTAATGGCTGTTCACCTTCTACATGTACCCTGCAACTACCAAATATCATCTTGAGCGTTGCTATCATGCGCTTGGCAAGTTGCTGCCGCTCTTCTTCACTTAAGCTTTCTATATACTCTTCTCGTTCATTATCAAACATGTCAAAAAGATCATGGAGTTCTTGTATATGCTCATAGGTCATCTCTTCGTCACTCATCTGGAGTTGCATACTTATCCTTCTTTTTGGCTACGATCACCTCAGTAGAGCCCTCAGCCACCGTATTATAATAACTAGGAGTCTCTACCATAACCACACTTGGTCTGCCTGCAGCCGCCACTTTCTCTTTAAGACTCGCCTGCCACTCAACATGCCTACGCATCTCAGCGCTGTACAAAGGAGCGGTCCAGCGAACTAGACCTGAATCATATTTCTTGGTCAAGCCGCCATATTCTCTACGCATAGCTATTATCATTTTTGCATATTCAATAAATTCTACCCAAAAAGGATACTTTTTAAACTCTGTCTCTATAATGCGAGGCGTTATACGTTCGCGAACATAGAACTGCTGCAGAGTAAGAGCATCATCATTTTCCTCAAAATACTTATATCCTTCCTCGGTGAGGCGCCGCACTACCTTCTCCATCATAGGCATAAATGCATGCACATATTCCTCATTGATGAGCAACTTCTCCGTAATATGCTTTTTATTTTTGGATAGAGTAGTATTAGTTGGTTTTTCGCTAGAATCAAGGATGTACTGCTTCTTTGAGTAAGTTACGGTAGATTTTCCCTCAGTCGCACCGGTCGGATGAGCATCTTTCGTGGCTTGGCGTAGACCGCTGGCAAGCTGTTCTGGGCTAGGCCGTTTAACAACTTTTTTCTTCGTTTTTACCAAGTATTCTCTCCTCTACTGGTATAGAACTAATTACTTCGCCTTATAATAGCAAACCAGTGAAATAATAACGAGTGCCCCAGCAACAACAAAGATCGCCATACAACCACCGAATCCCTTACAAATAGAGAATGGCTCGCCAGAATGAAATTGTGTTAGCATAAGCAAATTTGCTAGCATCCTACAGGCCTAATCGCTGCTTTAACTTAGCTCTTCGCTCGTCGACTGACATTTCTGAACAGGGCGCTACACTCATCGTGGTGAGTGTTTTCATAAGTTGATCGACGCATTCTTGTTTGACCCGTAGTCGCTCCGCTTCTTGCTCAGGAGTTTCATGGTCCATCCATGATCTTGCTGCTTTGAGAGTATCGCTTGTTGTATCTCTTTGAGGTTTATAACTAACGTTACGGGAAGGACGCTGGGCATAGTACGACGATGAAGCATACCCCGTTTGTTGTGGGTATCTTCGCTGTTGAGCTTCGTGAAACGTATTCTCCATAGCACCATTGCTTATGAGTTTCTTCATGGTATCAAAACCTGCTGCGGCAAGAGCAGGCGAAGCACCTCCGCTTACTTCTTTGGCAGGAGCAGCATCACGCATACGCTTTCCTTCAACGTAGACACTTGGAGCAAACTTTATTTCTATACCAGTCTGCTCAGCTATCTGGTGGGAATAAGCGAAGGTAACTTCTTTGCCCTGTTCTGCACAGAGGTTATTGCAAAAGGCTACTATCCACGGATAAGGTTTATGTATCGGCACCTTAGAGCTTTTTAAAGCCGTCAGCGAAGCATCAAGCACCGCATCAGGATAGGAAGAGAGCCATATACAACCCGATGGAGTGAGCGATAAAGCCTCTCTCAAGGCCTTAACAGAGGGAGATAGGAAGTGATCTAGCAACGAAGGGTCTGCTTTCATACGTTCTCCTAGGTTTTGTTGATAGAAAAGACGGCGTGCGATGCATTCTTCTCTTGTTTTGGTATTTTCTGAAGACTTAGCTGTATAATTAATATTATTATACATATCTCTTAGTTTATCTTGTACGCCATCTGCCGACGCAGAGCAGCTATTGGTGTCATACATGGCGAGAAGTAGTGCTAGGGGGAGATACCAACAAGATGGCATAAGTGATGCTAGCTTCTTCCTGAAATTAACATCTTGGAAAATGGGATGAAGGTAATAGTTGCATGTACGTTCTTTATAGGTTCCTTTTACAAATCTACGTACTTTGCGAATAATGCCCATACCTTCAAGATCCTGAAGGATGCGATGGGCTTGGCGTAGTGACATGTCTGCCTTATCGGCAATAGTTTTCTGGGCAGCATACAAACTATCATATACATTGCCATAGCCAATCAGTGTATTAAGTACACGAATACGGCCCTTATTGTGACTATTAGAAAAGTATTCTATGGGATTTGCAAGCCATTTGGCGGCGTTTTGATTAGACAGGAACACAAGCTGAAAATATTTGTTCTTTTCTTTTTGCTTGCGTTGTCGGGATTTGTTTGGTAGATTTGTATTCATATAAACCTTCGTGATGGGTTTGTTAGGATTAATCGACGGTCCAGTCTTGGCGGAGTAGACGATCGAAATAATCAAAAACACAATAAATTTCAACTAATTGAGATGCATCCTGCATCTTTTTTTTTCTTATAGATTACCAGTTGAAGAGAAAATAGCTAGTACTAGATACTGGCTATTTTTTTTACCGATACATTTAGTCTGTCGCGGCACTACGGCCTACGCACATCTAAAACATATCCATAAACGAGAATATCCACAACTTACTTTTCTAAGCATCATCATTTTTGCAGCAATTATTAAAGTTTTGTTTAATAATTGACCATTAAGGCTTGCGCTATTAAAGAGATCTTTAATTTGCAACGGTTGTTGCAACATTCATCTCGTGACGTTTTGTCCCACCTTGAGCCCATACCATACCTTATCAAACTATGCCAAGAATATACTTGACATTCAACATATTCAAGTATATTCTGGTAGTAGATGAAAAACGCGACAGAGGTGTCGCATACAGAAGGGCGTCTATGGAAATCAAGAACAGCTGCATCAATTGCAGGGAGTCATATGTTAATAGGTCGTGCTACAGGCTTAATCCAGAAGTGTGTTCTATGGAGTGCGCGTGGACGGTGGAGGCATTTTGGTGTTTGGACTGTGCTGATGGCGAGCATCATTATGGTTGCTTTCAGTGCTTTGATGCATCACGTGGAAATGCAGGAGCAGCACTTACCAAGGCAGCATTCTATGACCAATAACAACACATGGCTTAATCTAGCCAACCAACTATCACAAACAATAGCACAACGCAAAAAATACGAGTTGGAAGAAGAAAATATCAAGGCACAACTAAAACTACTCCAGGACAATAAATCGTTTGAATGCGGTAGGTTTTCATTCGTGTGTGAAACTCGTAAGGGAACAGTGCAGTATGCAAAGATACCTGAGTTGGCTACTGTAGATCTTGAGCAATATAGAAGTAGTGAAATAGAAACCTGGCGCTTTAAGGTGCTGTATTAGGAGAAGACGTGAATGAAGACGGCATAATATCACTAGAAAAAGAACTTAAAAGAGAAAGAAAAAGATTAGATAGGATTGCAAAAAGCTTCATAACAGTCATGGAAAATCTCAAAATGGCAAAACTCCATGTTGAAGAAGCATTAAAGGCTCATGAGCAATGTTTAGGACAAATACAACATCTCGAATGGAAAATAGCATGCGAAAAAAGAATACATCAATGATCCCCTGCGGTGTATGCGAAGAATGCGAAATGGTCTGTATCTATAATAGATTATGTGATTGCCATTAGGAGAATATGAAGAAAACAGTAAACCTCTATATGGACACATCCCTTATAGACAACCTCAAAGATATAGCATACCGGGACCGCGTAGCTTTTAGTCATATTATTGAAATAGCATTTAGAACTTATCTCCAAAATGACTATATTAAGAACGGTGTTTGTCCACAACGTGAAAAAGATATGCCAGGGAGACCAGTATATGGTAGAAGAAAGCCGCAAGGCCAACCAGAATAAGAAAAGAGCTTATCCAAAGAAAAAAGTAGCTAAGCAGGTAGCTCTTCAGGTTACTTCACAGAAAGATGCACCTCAGGACGAAGTACCTCCGGTCTATGCCATTCAACGCATTACACAGGAACAGGCATCAGCCTTTTTCTATAACTCCATAGATCTTTTTAATAGGCATCTTTCAGGATCTTATCATGCGGTAAAAATACGCGCAGACAAAGAACATGAAGGGGATGCAGCCAAGATACCACTTGATGCAGAAATGATCAGCCTGATTAACCACGTTACGCTTATAAGTATCGCTATGGAACCTATACAAAAAGAAGTAGCAGAAGATCTACCTGAATATGCTGATCTGTATAAGTGGATGAAAAGTATCCATAATCTGCATGGTGTGCTAGAGAAAAAATTTGCTGCTGAAAAAAAGAAGGAAAACTAAGACATGCAAAGTGATAACCTTAATGAGCTGGCCGCTGCACTAGCAAAAGCCCAGGAAGAGATGGAAGGCGCATCCCGTAATAACGTTAATCCCTTCTTCAAGTCTAAGTACGCATCATTTTCAGATGTGGTACAGGCATCGAGACCATCGCTTGCTAAGCACGGTATATCAGTTATACAGCGTACCTATAGAGAAGATGGAACTTTAATACTTGAGACCCGCATGCTGCATAGCTCAGGCCAATGGATATCGGGCTACATGCCCCTTAATTTCCCCAAAGATGATGCGCAGAGTAGAGGCAGCTATATCACCTACATGAAGCGGTATGCATATGCAGCCCTTGTTGGTGTATACACTGATGATGAAGATGATGATGGCGAGGCAGCAGTAGCGCCACAGCGATCACCTCAAATGAGTAATGCACCGATACTCAAAAAAGACTATGAACGCATCAGTTCAGATAACATTAAAAATATTATGTTTGAGATTGGTGAACATACCGATATAGCTGAAAAGATATTGCAACAGTTTCAGATACAAAAGATGAGTGATATACCAAAAGAGTACTATCTTAAAACAATAGACAAGATACGTACGACGGTGAATCAAAGAAAGAATTCATAACACAAAGGGGGAGGCTTAACTCTCCCCCCGAGATGAAAAACGGGTATGAGTATACCCCTACTAAAAAGGTATATTTAGATTACCTAAAGGTTACATTCTTTGCAAGTTGTCTCGTGGTTACGCTTGCGGGGCATGCGGCATGATTCAAGATCGGATATGCGTGCATTGAGCTTCTGTATCTCATTAAGCAATAATACCGAAATATCATGGTACTTAACTGATTCAGGCGCACCATCTTCATTATATACTACAAGGCGCGGCATCGCTTCTTCTACTTCTTCAGCAATAAGACCATATTGCATGCGCTTCGTCTCATCTGCCTTGTAGTTAAACACTACAGGACGCAACTTATAGATAGCATCACTGGCATCATCCATATCGTCTATATTTTCTTTATAGCGAAGCGATGACGATACGGTACCAAGTTGACCAGCACTATCAACTAAGACTGCAATAGCATCGGCATTGCCCGTAGTAACGCCACGTATGCCCGCTATAACACACTTGGCTTGGGTGCCTTGTACACCTATGCGGGTAGTAGTATTTTCACCAACTGTTCCTGTTACTGATGCACCAATAAGAATATTATTGCTTTCAGCGCCAGTATAAGCACTACCTGCTGTATATCCCAGAAATGTATTATTTGCACCAGTAATGAGGCTATAACCCACTTGATGGCCAAATCCAGTATTGTGAACACCAGTAGTCAAATTATAAAAACCAAAGTTAGAAACCATGGTAGTTTGAGTAGATGTCGTAAGATTAGTTGCAGCAAAATTACCCATAAGAAGATTTTGCCCACCAATATGTCCTGCCGCAATACCCGTGTTATGACCAACGATAATATTATTATTAGATGTTCCCACTTGCCCCGTGTTAAGGGATGAGCCTGAATTGTGTCCAATAATCAATGCATCAAGTAATGGACCTGCATTTTGTGCTGCATTATTACCAATCGCCATAGACACACTAAGATTATTAGAATTCTGGAAAGCGTTATTACCAATAGCCATGACAACGGAAGATTGGTTTGCTGCCCCTGCATTAAATCCTACAAAAAGATTATTATTGGCACCATTTTGTGCATATCCAGCTAGATTTCCAATTCCTATATTATTTACACCAACAGTTTCAGAGTAAAAAGTATCAATTCCCACACCAACACCAGTTCCAGAAGTAAGGGCCTGGAAAGAACCTTTGCCAAGAGCAGTATTACTATATGAAGTTACATTTTGAAGTGATTGTGCACCAACAGCAGTATTGCCCGATACCCCAGCTGCGGTAGCCGCATTTTGCATAGCTCTAAAGCCAATACAAACATCGTTATTAGCGTTAGTATTTCCATACGCAGCATTATAACCAATTGCAACTGATGAAGAAATTGCAGTCGCATTGCCATAAGCATTCCAACCAATTGCTACATTGGCACCTCCGACCCCCGTAAATGCTCCAAGGGCATCATAACCCAAGGCTGTATTACCTGAAGATGTAGTATTTAATTGAAATGCACTTGATCCGACAGCAACATTTTGGTTACCGGTTGATTCAGCATTACCCGCAAATGCGCCTACAAATGTGTTATCTGTTGCAGAAGCCGTAGTCAGGGTAAGATTACCGGCATTTGAGCCTAAAAAGGTATTTCTAGTCCCATAGTTAGAGATAAATGGCTG
>Ga0209611_10002056_pt1 | contig 35177 bp, 26 predicted proteins | sample S1TSphgellanicum_3_FD_187693 | JGI IMG/M metagenome (GOLD analysis project Ga0209611, IMG submission 187693) | Host-associated microbial communities from peat moss isolated from Minnesota, USA - S1T2_Fc - Sphagnum magellanicum MG (SPAdes) (version 2) | ecosystem: Host-associated > Plants > Peat...
GAAACCATGAGAGTTTCTTGGGTGTTGTTTCTTCTTGATTTTTTCCCCTTTTCTTTCAGCCTTAGGTCGGATTTTTTTCCTGCAAATGGATCGAGATGTGAGGGGAATCATGTAGCATTCTATGTGAAGAACATTTCTGAACCTGTTTCTTCTGTAGTTACAGTAATGAATAACAAGTCTGGTAGCAGATGTGAACAAGATCATTACTGCTGTAAACCAGACAAGGACTTATGTATCATATGTTGAGCTTTTTCCCAAAGAAAGGTTTGCTGCTTGATTTCTCATTATGTCTTCTTTGTGAGTTTGTTTGTTGTTGGTGCTCATGCCTTGTATGTGGAGCTTTTTCTGAAACAAGTTTTTTCTGCATGACTTCCGACCATGTCTTTGTCTGCTTGTTTGTTGTTGTTGTTGATCATGCCCCTCATATGTTGAGCTTTTTCTGAAACAAAGTTTTTCTGCATGAATTCTAACCATGTCATTGTGTTCTTCTTTGTTGTTGATCATACCTCATATGTCATCTTGTTTTGTATATATTGCGATTTTGTCTGATGCTTTTTTGTGTCCAATTGCAACACAGTTTATTGGGCTTCTTTGAATTGGTTTAACTGATGCTGCATTCTGTTGTGTAAGTTGTTAGGATTGTCAAGTAGCAGGAGAATTTCAATACATGTCCTTCACTTGGATTGCAACCTTCCCTGAGGTTTTGGCAGGGTTTTTGTTTATTTAAGGGTGATGGCCATTGGAAGCAAAACATTATTGTTTGTCATCTTTTGCTTGGGTTTGACAATGTTAACAAAGTCACCAAGCTTCCTTTCACTTGATAAAGGAAGAAGGTTGGTGAAACTTTTTCTTTCCTAGTCGCAATAGGTGTGACTGCTGCATTGATCAGGAGGCCAGTACCGATAGTGGCCAGATGAGTAGTGTGTCAACCTGAAGAAGAAGGTCCTTGTCTTGATGGCAACAAAGGAGAACCATAGGTCATACAAGCAGACATTCTCCTTCAGCTGTGTGCAGTAATAGTATCAGCTCTGGCATCAATTACATTAAGACCCATTCTAGCAATGTCTGTGAATTGTGCACAAGATTTATTGATCAGGAAAGAGTTTGGTTGGGTTTTTTGTAGCCTCAATTGCAGACATCTATCATAGTAGACCCAAAGAAAATTTGGAGGGCATGTTATATCCATAAATATCCCTACTAGTAAAGAGGCATGATCTTGCACCTGCTCATCAAGCATGAAGAAGACAACTTCAATAGCTTCATCACCCAAAATTCAACAACCATGCAAGAGTGAACAACTTACCATCAAGATCATTTGTAATTGCTAATGGGTAGGGCATCTTTGAAAATCATTTGTAAAAGGAATGGCACTACACTCAAGGAAATCAAAATCAAGGTAATAAGGCATCCTTAAGGAAATCAAGAGCATCAAGGTCATGCCTCCATGTATCTGAGATCAGAACTAGGTGAAGCACTGCCTGGATTTTTCCTTTGTATTTTCAGCTCCCTTACCTGCCTGAAGAAACTCGTTTTCAGCAAGCGGGATCTTCTGCCATGGACGGTACTAGCCAGGCTGTACTGGGATCTTCTTACCAACGGAAGGTACCAGCCAGCCTGTCACGGTTTCTAAAAAGTGAAAAAATCCCAGCTCTACTTTACGTAGGAAAAGGACCTGAGTACACGCCCTTCTCCTATACATACTAGCCAAGTCCATAGTATTTTCAAAACTGCACTTTCAGAGGTTAATGTATTCATCTGGGAAAGAAGACGTGTCCTTTCTTCAAAATTTTCCCTCCATTACCATGAGCTCTTCCAAAATAGACTCTTTGAATAGGGACATCACAAAATTTGTTCCCACCAAGTTAATCATGAAAGAATTGGTCATGAACCAAATGCAAATGAGCAAATAAAATTTCAAAGATTTGACATGAGAACCAAAAAGAAATATTTGAATAAAAATGTGTTTGCATATTATATCTTCAGCATATACCTATGCACATTCAAATGAAAATGGGAGTGTCAAATCTTTCAGCACCCTTCTCTTTTAAATTGGTTTCAAAATGTAAATATAATAGAATTTTTCATTTACAAAATCTTACAAGGTTTAAGATTGACATATTTGTTTTTATTTTATTATAACCACATCATGTTTTTAGTTTTCCTAATTTTTGTCTTCAATGTGGATTTATTTTCAAAAGTACCAGTGAAATGATATGATAATAGGAAAGAGAATGAAGCCCATGTGGATTTTTTTTTATCTAGTTTTTAAAATAGGAGCTACGACCCTACCTACAACTCATGTTTGGCACTAATTAATTCCTAAGAGGGCCAACTGAAAAAAAAAATTAAAATTAAAAAATACTAAGAACAGTTTGCCGAAATTTTAGAGGATTAAACTCAGTTCAAAACACAAGATAACTTTGAAACTTACTGGTGGATTTAATATACTTAGAAAATATTGTTGAATTTCTGAAATATTCAAATTGAGGCTATTGAACCTTTTTTTTTCCCCTAAAATTTAATTATTTTGACAAGATTTGTTAACATGAGTTGTAAGTAGAGTAATCATGTCAAAAGTAGATATTTATTGGAGGAGGAGATTTTATGTTTTTATCATTGAGATTATAATTGAATGAATTCATAAAATCGTTTATATTGATCAATAATTGCCATAGATCAATAGATCTATGGCATAATGAATGAATCTCAATTGTATGAATGTATTTCAATTTATTCAACTCTCAATCATTAAGACATCCAACATAGGGGTTAAATCATTTTCAATTGGAGCTTGTGATTCAATGTTTTGTTTTTTTTTCCAAGGGTTATAATTTTTCCCTTGAAATCTTTTTAATCTAAGTCCATATGTGAGAGTAATGAGCTTGCAAAGTAATATGACTCATAATTTGGCAATTTTGAACCTTAAACTTAAAACCCTGGTTCTATTTGTGGTAATCTGAAACCCTAATTCTGAACACCATAATTTGAAACCAGAAACTTGAAAACCCTGATCTGAAATTTCTGGTTTCCGAAAACCCTAATTTGAAATCAAAATTCTGAAACCCTAATTTTGGTTATTTTAATTCTGAAATTTTAATTCTGGAAACCACAATTTGAAGCCAGATGTTTGGAACCCTAATTCTAAAACCCTAAACCTGAAATCCTAATTCTGAAAACCCTGAGTTGAAATCAGATTTTTTAAAACCTAAGTCTAAAAACCCTAATTTGAAACCCTAATCTGATAACCCTAATTTTAAACAAGAATTTTGAAATTTGAAAACCTAATTTTGGAACCCTAATTGGTATACCTACTAATGAATATAACCTTAAACCCTAGATCCTAATTTTAAAATAAGAAATTAAAAACATTATAAGAACTTGCATGCATTTTGTTATATGCCCTCATTATATCAAGAACAACTTCGAATGCCAATTCACGTCATCCAATATGATGCATGATGAACATATCTTTGCCCATATAGCCATGATCACCCACCAAGTATTCAAAGTACTCATCCGTGTGCATAAAATATTGTTGCCAATGTTTGTGGATGTTTGATGTGAATGTCCAACTGCCACAAGATAGTGACATTGTAATAAGACCTTGGGAACCCAAGGTTCAAATATATGAACAACCCCTGGTGGTTTAGGACCATCATGTTCTTCAAACAATAAATTTTCTTCCACCATTTAACCAACTCTGATGGGCCGGATTGTTTCAAGGTTTATGGATTTTGATGAATGTACCATTAATAAATCCGATATGACCTTGGAATTGCAAGAGTTGTGTACCCAAACTTGTTGCTCCTCAACAATAGGCCATCAAATCTCATCAACAATGGTGTAATTGATACAAGATGCAATAAACATGTCATCATCATTTATTACATTCTTGCTCCAATTCCACATGAATGCATCATACTTTGTGATATTGTCATGCTTCATATAAAGGATGAAGTTCAACAAACATTGTTCTAAGGTCAATTTAGATGGTTGGTTAGAAGTGCAATGTGCCTCCCTAATGGACCTCACATGACCAATGATAGTTACGACAACTACTTTTGCCAACTCCTCAAACTCACTCAAAGTGAAATCGGTGAGAGTCTTAAACAAACCCCCCATAGCCTTCATGGTTGCCAAAACATCTCACACCCATACATTGGGATCAACCGATTGCCCATCATCCTCCAATTTTGCTAATGTGAAAAAATCCCACGTGTTGACACAAGCAACAGCAACTTATACCATAATTTGGCCCTCCTCTTGAATCTAGTTAAGCAACTTTTCATGGTTACTCGAGGAACTCAAGTTAAGACTTGGGAACCCGATTTCCATATGTCATAAATGGAACAAGACACCCTTTACTAAAAAATCCATTAAAAAAAACCAGAGGAATAGCCAAACAAATCTAATGGAAAGAGAGTTTTTAAAAGCAAACAAAATGGTGGAATGAAGGTCACAAATCACAAATAAAATGAACTAGGTTGACAAAAGCATATGTGTCAAAACAAATGTCATGGTTTGGCATTTGAAAAAAAAACAAAAAATGAAATCCAAATGTCTTTTATACTCCAATTCCAAAACCCTAGCACCCATAAATGAGCCATGAAAACCTCTCCCCTCCATCCCACAATCTAGCCCAAGGTTCTACTCTTTTGGAAAAGAAGGGGGAAAAAAAGTATAAACCCCCATCCACACCCAAGCATCCACCAGCTTGAAAAAAGAATTGAAATTGTTACCCGGCCCCCCCCCCCCAAAAATCCATGCCCAAAAGCCCACCATGTTGAAGAAAAAAAATTCAAGTCCCCCTTCCCCCTCTCCATTTTAAGGAGGCCACCATGGAACAATGATTTTTTTTAATTCTTAATGTTACTGAGTTGGGGACCACTGGTCTAAGGAGGGTGATTTTACGTGATAGTTTTCAAAAGTCATGTGTCACTCACATGGCTATATGTCATTTTGGGTTCTACCAATATGGCAATTGTTTAGAAAAAGAATTCATTGTGCATGGCAATGTTCATTTGGTATGGATAGAAGCAAATGCGAACAAAATTTTGAATTAGGGTTTAGGACTTATGCTGCTAATGCTTAGGATTAGGGTTTCATGTTGATGTTGCTGCTTAATTTCATGTTGTTGTTGGATGAAAAAAAACCAACAAATTCCACATGAAATTTTAAATCAATCCATTATTCAATGCATAGGGCATCACTCTTGAATGTCACCAAATCCACCAATGCCTTAAATTAATCTTGGGAATATTACTTCTCAAGATTCACATACATGGTGTAGATTTCAAATTGACAAAACTTCACAACTAAAACAAAATCACATATGAAAACTTCCTTGTTTTGAGTAAGCTTGCTCAAATGTTGCATTGCTTCCAACATAGGCAGCACACACCTTAGTCCCATAACAATTTTCACACCACACAAGAGTTCATAATTAGTATGAACAACTGCATTACTAACAACATCATTAGTCATCTTGACCACCAATGTTTTATACTCTCCAAGCATTTGCTTAAAAGAGGCCAACATGGAAATCCACCTTGTTTTGATATTCTTCAAAAAATTTAGACCCTTAGAATCAATCACTTCAACCAACTTAATGTGCTCAAGGTGCCTTTTAGGGGATTGACTATAATAAGTATACATAGAAAAAAACAAAGCCTCAATCTTTGCAACTAGAGACAAGGATGAGAAAGTTTGCATTGCCAGTTACATTGATGTGCCATACAATGAATGCCAACAATCAAATGGTTGTACTTGTTCATGAACTAGACAATAACACTTGTCTTCACGCCTTGAAACATTGTTACACCATCAACCCCAAAGCATACAACCTTGTTAGCAACATCAACCACTAATCAACCACCCAAATCAGTAAAAGAATGAACAATAACAACAATAAGATTATTAAATGTGCTTTTGTCCACAACTATTTCAAGATTCAAAAGGACTAGCTACCTTCTCCAATTCTCAACAACATAGGCATGCACAAAAATCCAAGATTGATTATCCTAGGGTGAAAGCACACTATAGTGACCCCATTTGGGGCACTTTTGTGTTTAATGTTATAGTACATACAATATAATTGTTCCAAACGCATGTTACATTTCATTTTGGGTATCAATTTTGGTATTTGGGCCCTACAATTATTTTTCTTACAAAATTAATGTTATGTAAATTTTTTTAAAAAATAAAATAAATTTCATTATTTATATTGAAAGATCCATGAATATCTTTATAGTATACATTGGTATAACATGGCCACAATCTTGTTTTGATTGCAGTAACTTTGGGGCTTCATTAATCATTAAAACAATCAATTTGAATGGAATTTAAAAAATGGCCCATCTAGCTATGTTTGTCGTTTTTTATCTGAATGTGATTACTTGTCAAAATTTCAATTTCCCACACATTTATCGCATCTTTATTGAAAAAACTCATTTTTTGAGATGAAAATTTTCAAATTAATCATATGGTATCCAAACATGGTTCATATTATGTGAAATGATATGGGTCAATATACTCTCAACTTTCATAAAGACTAAAAATCATTTAATTTTTTTTTAGAATATATTTGTGTTTTTGAGTACATACGTACATTACATTCATTCCACAAATATATTCCAATATCCCACTTTATAAAATGAAATGAAATAGTTTCTTTTCTAATCTTTTGCCTAAATTATATTCTAACATAATATGCAAAAATATTGTGAAAGTCTTTCGAAAGTTTGAAATGGGATACACTCAAACATGCACATCCCTAGAAAGTAATACAATGTGACAATCCAAAAGGGGTCACTGTAGTGTGCTTTCACCCCATAGTGGTTACTTCATCACAATTGATGGAGATAAATATATTTTGTTGCAAAACCACTTTGATTTGTTTTAAAATCACATTGTGCATGGCTCTTGCCATACCCCACCCACTCGAATCTATCTAATGTTTTTTGGGGGCATTAAAGAAAATTTCAAAAATTTAAACAATTCTTTTAAACTTTCAAAATTTGTCATGGGCTTCCCATTTTTCAAAAGGTGGAAAATTGCCACAAATTGAATATATTTATCTTTTTTTCAACCTTTCCTCCATTCAAAACTAATTGAATAATTGACTATGGAACTTAAATAGCATGGATCCTTTCATTTTTCTAATGTTGGCTTTTAAAACTTTGGTAATACACATCCACTGTAACTCCCAAATGAGCAATTAAAGATGTCCTCTTATTCGAATGCTTCTAGAGACCATCAAATTTAAGGTTTAGAAGCTTTTCCTTACCCTCCACAACTAAATAAATCTTGCAATGCACTTGTTACACCTTACCATCAAGATCAACCATAGGTTCAACCCATGGAAACTCGGTTACCTAGTTGTCCTTGAAAACTCATTGAATGCTTTTTCTTTTCTTTAATGCTTTTAAAGAAGTTGCAATGACATGCACATTAGGAACCTCAACACCAACTGACATTGAACTAGAAGCACCAAACGTACCAAAAGTGGATGCACTAAGTGTGGTGCTAGTTGACTTGCCCAATGAAGTTCAAGTAGTAATTGGCTTATCACAATTGCCAACAACAACCACCTTTATAACATGATCAACCACAAGAAGCACGAAACTAGAAACAAACATAAATCTGAAAAAAAAACTTGTACTTGAAATTTGCATGAGGTCTAAGAGGAGACAAAGTGTTATGGCAAAACAACAATTAGAAAATTGTGGGAAAACCCTAAAATTCTCGACACCTCCACTCAAAAACACGTTGCTCAAATCAAATTGAAAAAAATCAAATGAGTTGGGATACACTTCAAAACCTTGAAAACCTTCATTCAAAAGCATGTTATTCAAATCACATTGAAAATCTTGCATTATGTTTAACAAATACATGTTTTTAAAACCTTCTATTAAATGGGGTTTGAAACGCACAAATGTTTGATGGAGTTTGAAATCTCAAAAAATCAATAATGAGCACAAACTATTGAAGCAGTGAACTACTCAAACAATGTTTGAAGCCTTGACCTAATCATTTGCAAGTTTTAGCTTGTTCATACAATCGAAGCTCCTCACAACTTGCTATAACACTATTGGAGTCTGGAACCCACCCAAAACGTAATGCAAATAGTTGTTGAGCAATAATGCGGAGAGTCATTGAACAATGATAATGCCCTACTATAGCAAATAAAAACTGCATTAAAACAATGCTTAGAGAATTAAGACTTAAAAGCACTTACCTTACCTCATGCTCTAGTGTCATTTCTAATGGTGATGAAACCTTAGCTTGCCGCAACAAAAGTGGCAAAGGACACTCGAGAGCTTGAATAAGATGGAAACAAGTTTTGCATTTAGCAAGCAAAGTGGCAACCAGATAATCATGGCCATTGTTTTTAGGTGATGAGGGATCCAAGCCATCCATCATTAGAGCAACCTCCTAGTTCAAATGATGGTTGAAATCTAGCCATATATATATAGCAACCCTAAAATTACAAAAGCCTTTCAACGACCCCTTTTTCACAATTTTGCAAAATTTCACCACCAAAAACCATGGAGACAAGAAAGGAATTTTTTAAAAAATAAAAATCAGCCCACCCACTTGGAAAGGAAAAACAATCACCCACACCCCCACCCCACCTATACCTTAGACTCTTACACAATGGACATGTTTCTTCCTCTTGCCATAGATGTTTTTAGTGTCTTCACCAACAATTTGACAACTTTCTTCATAAATGTGCTAACATGGCATGGACAACAAAGGGCACCGAAGGCCCTCCTTTATCAATGTTGTGTTCCTTGATAGAGAGCGTCAACGGCTTTACGGAAAGTGCAAGCCACCTCCATCTATGTATGGCATCTGTGTTAGTGCAAAGGCTGTTAATGCAAGGGAGGGTTCTTCTAAGCTCGAAGCTTTATTGGGTTACCTCTCCTTTCTTTAGTTGATATGCTTCATGTGACTGGTGGAGGTTTCAATACTTAGTGGTTCCCTTACCTTTGTGTGGCCCACCTCTTTTTGGTTGTTGCTTGCCTAGACTTTGGTCCTTGCCCCTTTGTTTCTTTTTCTCTCCCTTTCCTAGGTGCCTTCTTATGATGTTTGGCAAGGTTTCGGGTTTCATCATCAAACCTTTACCCTTCCCAAAGGAGAAAAACTGTTTTGGACCAGTTTGAAACACCATGTCAAACTGAGTATGATTTACAGATCTCTCCATTATCTTAAAGACATCTTAATCCTTATATTTCCCAATTAAAGCAACCTCCGGTATAGAAGCTTTTCTCCACAAGTACAAGCATCGAATGAATGTGAAATCAAATTAGAGCACGTAAATATATGTGGAACATGGACAACGATTCCAATTGCACTAGAACTTGCACCTTGCACATGTTGTTACATCAACAAATTAGAACATTGATCAAATTTAATGTTGTTACATGAGTACACTGCACCACTACCATGATATATTAGTAGATAACAACTTGCATGCAATGAATATATTGCAACAACTCACACATTAAGAACACAATATTGCTTACATGTTTTGATGGTTCAACAAAAGAAGTAATCTTATAATCATCCATATTTGTCATTTCTAAACAATCAAGACATTACAAGAGCACATCATTTTTTTTGCAAAAGAGTGCATTTGGTATCACCCCCCATTGATCACTTCAAAAAAAAAGAAATTTTCATATGGTGCTCAATCTTCTTATGTCTTTCCAAGGTCAAAAGCAACCCAACTACTATAGGGTTTGAGCTTAGAAAGGGAATAAACCTGCAAACTTTCCAACAACTATTAACAAACTCTTGCAGTGTAATGTTCACACCACCTTGGCTACAAGAACTTAAGTTTAAACAAAATCGGTGCACTTTGAAGTGTTTTTTTTTCAATGAGTTAAACCATTGGATCATTGATATAAAATATAGCTTTCATTGCTCTCAACGGTCACACTAACTTGTCAATGCATATACTGCTTCACCATTACAATGCCACAGTTCATTGGTACACAATTTTCATGTAATAAAGCATTCATAACTTACTTAAATTAACATAGCGGGAATGTATAGGGTTTACAGTTTTGATGGTTCAACAAGGAATCATGTTCTTTTCCAGGTTTTCATCTTTTAGAGTCTGATGCATTCAACCCAGATTAAGACCACTACAACAGTTACCATACAAGTAGAGTGATATTGAGTGCAAAGACATCTAGAAAGATTCATAGGATTTAACAATTTCTGAATAACCAACACTAGATAACAATCTTGTGCCTAGCAAATAGTTAAGAATGGTGATGCCTTACACCAAGGGATACAGCAAATAGCAATCTACAGTACCATTATCACAATTTTTTTGAAACAAGCTTAGCTGCATGTGATTGCAACTTTACTGATAGGAATATTGGTCATGATGTTAGGTGATATGTTCCATAATTGGCATTGAAAGAATTCCAATACATTTTTTTGATGCCAATTATGGAACATTTCAAAATAACCTCTGACTACAAACCTTTGCTTGATGACTAGGTACGATAAAAGAAATTTGGAAATATGTCCCTTGTATTGTTGGGAATATTTTGTCACAGGCTAAGTGAATAAATCACACAAACATAACAGATGGAATTTTGTGGTAGAAAAATTACACGTACTCTTTGGATTGATGATTATGCCCCACATGTGCAAGCACAAACTGGAAAACACGAGTCTCAGACAGATTTCTGTGGTGATTTATCATCTCAGCACAGATAACTAATTACTATGGTAAATGACATGTTTTTCATCAATGCCTTTCTTCCAGTTTCCAAGAGACTGATTCCTATTACATTCAGGTCAGGTTCTACATAGACAGTGGGATGAAACTGTCACTATCAACATGACCAAAGCATGTAGCCAAATTCACAGAGTTGTTGCTCAGCTAACCGCAACAGGATTCAGGTCTCACAGGCTGCACCCTATTCAGGGGCAAGCTCTCGACCATCCACTTTTCTCATCATTGCAACAAAACTTCCATGTATTCAAGCATACAGCAAGTAATAAAGCATGTTCCAAATGCTTAATTGATGACATCCAGTGGCATAAAAAAATTCATGTATGTACTCCTGCAAAAGTGAAAAGTTGGATCCAGAACATACCTTACAGGTGCTTGAGAGCACGGAGGAGCATTGACAGCTGACTTTACCACCAGACCACCGAACAATTCTAAGGACATTATACCAGATCCATATCTTTGCCAGCCTGAAGAGCATTCAGATCCACATTATTGAATGGGCAGGAGTTGGAAAATGTTGTAGAATAAGTTGAATCCATGACAGGGGCTCCCCCTTAAGGCCTACCTTAATGTGCTTATCCTTGATATTGCATGCCACAAATCTTGCCTTGATCCCAACAGGCACTGGAATGGCCAGTGTCACTTCTGCAAGGACAAGTTGCCACTAGTTACAGATCTACAGAAAACACTGGGAAGGACAAACAAAGAGTGTCAGCATTGATACAGACACATAAAATAGCCATTAGTCATGCTTTAGTCTCTGAAAGCATCCCTTACAGACAGTAGCAAGAGCTCCCTTGCTTCTCCTTTCATTTGCAGCAGTTGTTTACAATTCAATAGATCTTTTCACAATGATACTCAGCATCATGAATCCTTAGGAGGGAGTACATCACTCAAATGATCTCCTAAACTCTAAGTTTCATTCATCACACCCCTAACAGACTGCAGTTCGAAAAAAACTAATCATCTAGCCAATTGACACTAGAAGTAAACATCGACCTCCTTGCCATCATTCATCTCACTAATATGCTCCTTAGCTTCTGTTAGTGCAACCAGCCCAGATCCAACAAGGAATGTCAAAAGACTTTGTCCACTAGGAAAGCCACAGATTCTGCAAAGAAGCCCATGCACAGTTGCAATGAATTCTTGTGAGGATGGGATTGGTGGTGACCTCAAACTATTTCAGTAATCCTTGGAAAGAGAAACCTAATACAAAGTTCTGTTCGATGATCAGACTGATTTCAAGCATATCACCAGGAATCATAAGCAATAGGTTCATGGAGGAATGGAGAGCACACCTGGTCATATTTGGTGAAAAAGTTACTGGTGAGGCTTAATGTGGTTGCTGCCACTTCTCCATTTGGTTTTAAAGCTCGGGCTAGTGCAAATGCTCCCTTGTCCTGATATTACAGCATATGACAAGTGTCAGTTCCAAGTACAAAAACATCTCCTGCCTTGGAGGAAAACCTTCAAACTTCATCAAGATTACAGCAAAGTCATACCTGTGAAAAATGATGCACTAACAGCATCCTCCAGTGCTTGACAGGCTATGCTGCAAGCATACCCTAATTTCATTGAATCCAAGATCAAGCAATGCAAGGTGTTCATTGACTACTCATAAAAACCTCTGCACCTTGCAGCAGTGTAAATCAAGGATGCCTTATATGACATAATTGGGCATCAGCAGTGAGCAGGCATTTCAAAAAGCAAAACTCCCACCTCCGCAGGTGTTTTGCTTTTTGAAATGCTTACAAAATGCCCACCTCTGCCCAGCTGAAGAAGAACAAAGCCTTTAATGGCCAACAACTTGCAATGCCAGTTTCCATGTCAACCAGTTTGCGTATCTGACTATGCAAGAAAGGAGGATAACCCAGATAAATAAAAGTTGTGACCACAGCACAAGTTCAACTCTGCCCCTCTTGCCAGCATGGTCTGAGAATAAACATAATCCAATTCCTTGAAGGTTTTATCTCCAAAGGCCTTCAATGGTGTGTAGGTCCCCTCTTCTCAGTGACCTCCATCTCCTTCCCATTTCCTGCTCTGAATCAAGCCCAATCTCATGTCCATAGATTATTGGATAACAACTCTCCCACTTCTTCTGAACTGCCAGCCACACTTCTGTTCACCAATTCATGGACTCAAGACCCCAAAAAAGACCCAACCTAAAACCCTCTCATAACAAGCTCCAGATTGTTGAAAGATGTTGGGGACCACCTTCATGTACATCTGTCACCATGCAGGAGATACTTCGTCTCCCCACCCCAGAAATCCAGACCACCTTCAATCCTTTCACCAGAAAATAGACAAGACCCTCACAATACTTGTAAAAGGACATACTCCCAGCAGAAAAATCTGGCCAATACCTATGACATGGACCTCTGCTTCTCCCCTGCAGTGATCGGTTTCCTCCACCAAAGTTGTTATCTGATGGATTACCAGCAGCTTATGTCTGAGAGATACAACCACACACACAGAGTGTGCATGAGAGACTATAGGCCAGCCCTGCTACAATCCTTAACTTGGAAATATGGTTCTTCCCCACACAGAAGATCACAATGGCTAGGGTATGAAGCTCCTGTACACCAAAGACAACAACAATCACAACAACAGAAGCTCTCGTGCTTTCCTCACAACTTTCACATCCACTGCCAATCCTAACCTCATTCCCTTAAAGAACTTAACCCACCAGCATCAAGAAAACACTTCAGGAAGCTGTTATGCTGTTAGTCAAGAGTTGTAAACATTTCATTTCATTATGCAGCAGTTTCCAGGCCAATTATGGGCTGGAATCAATTTTGGTAGGACAAGATGACTTCTGAACCCTAAATCCATCAACCCTATACCAGCTCCAATTAACATCATCACTGGAGTAAGTGCACAACTTTGCACTTTGCAATTGGCAGGTGATTGATGAGTTAGCTGGCCACATTAGACTATGTAGTATAACTACATGTTGGACTTTATACTAGGACTACAAAACATGATCATGAAAAGGTTAATCTTGGCCAGAATCTTCACAATTACAACTAGGGTATATATAAAGACAATGGGACCAAAGAAAACACTATACATTACCTAAATGGATCATTTGAGCCACTTCAATAACACATGATATTTCATGCACTACCTAAATGGATCTAAGAGAAAATAAGTGAGTTCTTGTAGTTTAAAACATATTTATACTTTAAAAACAAGAAAGAAATGTTCCATCTCTTTCAACAAGACATGAAACAGATCTCACTAGCTTCCATAGAATTTTCACAAGCTATAATCTCTTGTTCAATTTGAAATGGAGTGAAATCTTCTGTAAATGATTTAGGTTGTCAACAATTGGAAAAAGTTTACAACACACAAAGTAAGGTAGAAATTGTAAGTGAATCTGAAGGGAAGGAAGTGGCAAAAAATAGTATTATGAGCACCCTCTCCCTCACCCTATAAGACAATGCTTTCAAAGACACAGAGACATCACACTTCCAAAAATACTAGGAGGCCGAATCCCAGCTGAAAAAAAGATAATTCTCATGAGAATCAAGAAATCTCCATACTCATGATTAAGAAAGCCAGAACAAGGTTCAAACTTTTCCTTGAAGTCAAAGAAAGACTTCCAGAGCCAGACTTTCAGCACCAAGAACTAACAACAAAGAAGGGAAGAACTCGAAGAAAAAACAGTAAAATCAAGCAGTACTAACAAAATGTTAGTCTCTCACCCTTTCCCACAGTTAGCAATGTTGCAACGATGGAAATTAAAACCCCACCTCACTTCCAAGAGACAATTGATTTGTCATTACAAGCTAGTTTTCATTGCAACTAGTTTTTAGCATTAAATACTTACAGCCGTTTAGGGTATCAGGGATTAAACAGTTGTTCTGCACAAAACAAAGCAAGGGTTCGATCAATCAAATTGCCAAACAACAGGCAAGGGTGCATTGTCCACCCCAACAAATTTCCATCTCTCATCTTTCCTCCTTCATGTAAGATGCTAGTTGCACATCTGTGAAGCAAAATTTCAAACTCTCTTCTTCAAAATTCTCCCCTTGCATTTGGACAATCTCCAGACATAGAAACCTCCAGCACATTGGCAAGTCAATGCAATGGCATCTCAAGCTCTGACTGCCTTACCAAAATTGTGATCTTGATGTAAACTGCATCAAGAACCTACACCAGAAATCTACATGACCAAGTGTCAACTCATCTGTACACAGTTTGCTCATCTGTCACAGAATTTCCCAACTTACAGTGGACCCAGGCACCAGACTTCAGTGGTGCCCAACTACCAAGTGTCGATCGTATCCCAAACTAGACTACATACCAAACCCAACTAATGACAGACTAAGGAGAGCTCATTTGACAGCTACAAGTTCCACATCAAATGTGAGCCATGCATTTCCAGGGATGGTTCCTTTAACCCCTTCTGATCCATACCTGCAAGAACCTCACACTTAATCATCAATACCATCTTCAGATACCTCATGACTCTGTCACCAACAGCCTTTGTTCAAAACTTTCACTTTGATGCCCTGTCCAATTGTCACTGCTGAGTGCATAAGAAAAGAGTGAGAAAAAGGAACATACGCCATTTGAGGAGGGATTGTGAGCCTTCTCTTATCACCAACTCGCATGCCTGCAATATAAATCAACCCATCCACCACTTTTACTATTAGAACTCTCTCTATTGACTACACAAACAACCATCAAACAGGTGAGAAAATGACTCCACAGACTGAACATTCCTATAGACTATCTAACATGCAACACAAGCAAAAAGCTCAACAATACTTGCCATTCACGCCAATGTCCCAGCCTTTAATGACGTCTCCAGCACCTGCATTCACTCCATTAAAACAGAATATTAGCCCACCTCTTAAATCTGCAGAGCACCTATTTGGGGGCCAGTGAGGCAGCTGATAGCCATCTGCAGCAATTAACCTACCTGAACCCTCAATAATGCACTCAGACAGGCAAGGACCAGCCTTTTCTAACCAACGCATCCACAGCTCCTAGTTTCTAACCAACACATCCACAGTTCCTAGTTTTGTCATTTCTATACTTTCGGTGTTTAGTCAAATCATGGGCCCTGTGGCAACTCATCAGACAGCTGCAGATACTTGAACATGCTTAATGCAACCCCTCGCCTGTGTTTGAACTTCAGCATGATAAGAAAGTTTGCACTGTCACTGCAGCTCACCTAATCTGAAGTCAAAGGGCTTCTTCCCAATGTTGGAGTCAAAGATCTTCCCATTGGATACCAGCTTTCCAATGTAGTGCATTGACACCTTCACATGACCACATTCTAGATGTTGGTAAAGTTCAACCATGTATATTTGGTTCCAACAACAAAGAAAAACATGAACTATAGTTTTGCACCCACAACTGTGCTTCAATGAGTATCACATGACAACCTTAGCAGCTAGATTGTAGCGCAATGATGTAAGCCCCTCCTGCTACTCTACCCAGATTTCAAGCCTTCCATTCTCCCAGTAAGGAACCTTGAGCATCTTCTGAAAGCTCAAAATCTCAAGCATTTGCTTGAGTTGTCTCATATCCATAATGGACTATGACCTAAAAACTTATGACCAGAACAAGATGACAGGAATTTCAAATGCATATCAATGGAGAAAATTGCACAAAATACCCTCTTTCCTGGCTTGGCCTGCTTTCCGTCAGATTTTCCCATTGTTATATCCTCAATATTTAGACCGTTTGAATGCTTTTTGACAGCTGAACTTTCTGTTTTGCTAGGTTTCACCACAGTGCCTTGTTTTGTAGCCACTCTCTCCTCCATGGGTGTCTTTGCTGGTGTCTTTCCATTCCCTTTGACAGGGACTGCAAGCTGCGGCATCTCCCAGCTTGCCTGCTTGTTAGGTTTCTCCACAGTGCCTTGTTTTGCACCCATTTTCTTCTCTGTGATTGACTTTGGTGTCTTGTTCACTCCTTTACTGGGAGCTGCAAACTGTTGTACTTCCCCATCTGCCATAAGCTCTGAGGTCTTAATGTTCTCCTCCTTAGCAGCCTGCTGCATCTTTACTCGCTTTTCTTTCTTCTTTTTCTTCTTCTTCTTCCCATCTGTGGAAGAGTCAAAAGCCCCTTCCATTTTTGATGGTATTTGTGTGCTATTCATCCTGCAGCAAGACACCCCACATAATCTAAGAAAGAAAAATTCTGTGTCTAATGCCTGCATGCTCAACCATACAAAAATGACAGAAGTCCAGAGCTCACAGTGGAAAGCTCAAACATGCTCTACAGACATGCTTGTTGTAAATCTTAAGGGACCCAGTTCAGAGACCCCTCTCCCACATCAGAGGGGCCCCAAAAGTGTATACCCAAAAACAGCCGGACGTTTACTGTCAGAATGCTTGCCAGGCAGAGCAAAACCATCTTCATCTTCACTGCTATCCCCATCTCCATCCTCAACTGTGGATTTCACTGCTGACTTGTCTGCTTCTTTCTTTGACACCTGATCCTTTTTTCTCTTTTTGGACTCAGTGCCATCAGTTATCATCTTGAGCTGCCCAGCAGAAGCAATATGATCCTCATTGACTTCTTCAATCCTCACTACAATGTACACACCATTACAATGAAAAGGAATTGTTGGTGACAATGCATGTCTGCCATGACACTGGAGATGGAGCTCACACACTCCAGAAAGAAGAATGACAAACCTTTCATTCAAACACAACGAGACTCCTTCAAGCTACAAATTACTACTATTCTGTGAAAGAGACCATGGAAACACCCATTGCCAATTCAACCATTGGCAGTTATAAGCAACTTCAGGCATAGACCACTATCAAAACCTCCTTTATGTTACAGAACAACTGTCTTTGTACCTACCAGAACTTTGAACAGGGATGTCATCATCACTGTAGTCATCAGTGTCATAGTCCTCATCACTTAGGGCCTCATCATCTATGAGGTCATACGTTTCATCACTATCATCATCACTGAACTCATATCCATCCGCTCTGTATCTCTGGTCAAGAAGTGCAAAATCATCCAGATGGGCTTTCACCTCAGCTCTCTTTTCCTATTTTCCTCTCTTTGCATTGGTACATTAATGGTTTCCAGTGTACTCCCTTGTACACCAGAAATCATGAACAAATGATCAAAACAAGCAGTGAATCTGCAAAACTCCCTGTACATGTTTCTTGCAGTCAGAACAGCTATAGCCATGGTTGGATTAAGCCACAACAAAATGCAGATCCAAGGTAGACGTCAAGAAATATTAAACATATTGGGACAAATAAGAGCAATTCCCAAACACTTCAGTTTGTTCCTCCTTTATGCTACTTAAACTTGAGAGGATACAAGAGATAATCATTTGCAGCTTTAGAGTCATAGTGATCCTCATGGGACTCATAATAGCCTGTGAGATGCACACTGGCATCACCTGAGACTGTGAAGACCACTTCTTCATCAAAGTGCAGGTCCAGAGAACATGACTCCAACACACCTGGAATCAAGGAACAGAGGAGAAGCTCTGGCCTGTCCCCAACTTCACACTTAACTACAGTTCTTTTCTTCCCCTTTGACTCCAGGCCCAAAGTCGCCTGCACATCAAATGCATGTGTCAATCCTTACAAAACACCAACAGGCCCCTCTCTCTTACTATCCCAGAGTTACTCCACTTCACATGTTCATGATGTGTCTCCATATCCCAAGGCTGCCCATAGGGCTTTAATGGCAGCAGGAAGTGCCACCCTTAAGTTCGGAATGATCAGATCACACAGGGAGAATGAGCCACCTAAGTCTACATGACAAGAAACACTAACCCTCACATGATTCATTCTATCACTGGAAGAAGTACAAGTTCTTGAACAAGTTGAATTGACAGACAAGGAACAGGATTTCTAAAATGGTTGTCATAAAAGCACATGATATACATTGTCAGTGAGGAGTGTTTGGGAGCAGATGGGTGCAGAAATGTACAATAAAAGCTTTGTAGCATTCATTTACAGTCTTAGAAACAATTGAGCATTAGATGCTAACCCAACGAGCCAGCATCTTCAACACTACAAATAACACATACTATGGCAAAATCTTCCAGCTAAACATTTGGTGGGAGCAGAGAGAACAAGAAGTGTGTTGATGGCTGATCTGCAGAGAATGAAAGATGCTCCATTCATAATGTCGCATTTGCTAGTGCATATTGAGAGAATCATAATCAAGGTGCAAGAACTAGGTACGGATCAACAAATTCAAATGGCTTACACACATGAGTAACATGGAGCTTGACGCCCTCAGGTTCTGGCTCAGTAAATGGCTCGTCAGGCTGAATTTGAATACCTGTACACCAGTGGCCCACAATGTCCAAGAATTGACTCATTAAGAGCACCCTCCAAACCCAAAGTGGGACAGAGTGACAAATCTGCAAAAATTATGGTGTCGTCTTCTCCAAATCCAATCAATTAATTAGCCACATATACATCTGAAAGAAGAGCACTGGTGAAATACTGCAGTGGCCTCTTCTAGCCTCCACCACATGACAGGCAAAGGGACCCACTTTTGTGTCTGCATTTTCACAGACTGTTAAGATAGTTAAGCTGTGCAGAAACAAACTCCCTGACCAGCAAGGCATCAAGTAAATACAGAAGTCTTTGGCAACTGACAGTGTCCACTTCATGCAAACACAATATTTTCAACAGATCATCCCTCACACCAGAATGTCTGCAAACTCCATAGACTGGGCCTCCAAGCCCTTGCACCCTCCTACAAATGTGAAACATTGCACAGTTCACTCCTGCAGATGCTAGACATTCTCCAGGAAATTCTCAACATGTGAAGGCTCAGTAGGATCCATTGGTTTGCCATGATCTTTGAGGTACAACACATTTCTCACAAATCTTCCAAAATCATCATTGCCTCCATTTCAAACAGACGTCAACATGAGTTGCTCTGCCTTTCTCAACTGTGATTTTCCTACAAAGCTCTTACATTGCGCCCAGCAGCAAGCAGTGTTCAAACCCTACTACACCCTAAACCCTAAACCATCATTTTCAAGTCCAGGTACAAAGCAATGCGGTCTGACCAGCTGCCTTAGTCACAGCAATACAGCACAGTAGCTAGATTGCTGCAAAGTCTCGGGATGCAACAAGATTCTAGGATTCAACATCCAACAAAACCTCAAAAAAAGTTGTTGGGTTCTTGATGACAATTGAACTACAGCATTACTATTGTCAGATGCACCGGGAGCGTTAGCAACAGCAGCAGCAGTAAAACCAAAACAAAAAAATTTGCCTACGGACTCGCAAACGTAGAAATCAGCCGCACAAGCATTACCGCGGATTAAAGAGTGCAGAGAAGGTATTGCAGGGACGCACGAAGAAACCACGTGCAAAACATACCCCAGAAAGACATTTTTCGACGAGTCAATTTTAGCGTGGATGCTGATATATTCAGAAACCACGTGCAGGAAAGCACGTACACGCTTCAATTGCGAAAATTCAGCTACATTGCTGCAGACCAAATCATCGTCTAGAGCGTGGGGATGGTCCCTTCTTGTTATCGCGCACAATTAGGGTTTGGCGCGCAGAGGACGACGACGGCGGCGGCGGCGGAAGAAAAGATGGCAGATTTTGTTTTTAAAAGTGTTGTTGTAGCGACGACAATTTTTATGAAATTCAGTCTGATCCAGCGTTTTTTTTTTGGGTGCAAAAATTTGCCAAAAGGGGCTACGAAGTTTAAGCAGGGAAAAACAAAAATTTATGTGAGGTCGTCTGCCAAATACTTCTAAGCCGGTGACGGGTGATTATCACTAATGCTCCATCATAGATAGCTCAGGATGAAGCAGCTGAATCTTACACTCAACAACTTAGGGTTTTGCAACCTGGCACCCACTGGCCTCCTCCATTTGCACCAACGTTTTGTTGCAAGTAAGAGAGTTCACCTTCTTGTACTCATAAAACCATAACCCATTGTCATCACCTCTACTATTTCAACTTCGATTGTTGGAAGGTTCACCACCATTATCATGGTGCACTTAAAGCATTCTGTTGTTTAACGTTCATTAGGAATCAAGATTTTGCAAATCACTCAACAAATTGAACTGCAATTTTAATGAAGTTGCATAACATTATCACTATGCAATCTTGATTTTGAAACAATGAACTTGGTGCCTTGAACTTTGAAGATTTGGAGTCTGCAACGATGATGTTGAACCATGAACACCAAGAATTTGTCATGCAATCATTGACTCCGAATAGTGAATGGCAAACTAATCTCAAAAATCCAAACCTTGCACATTTTGTCTTTGCATTTGAATTGTGCTAGCAATAACAAATTGCAACGGTTTTTTTAATCGCTTACATTCAAAACTAACTACTAAGCCTTAAAAGTTCAACACATCAAGCTTCGAGCTTTTTACCCAAGTCTATGATTCTATTTTGTTATGTTTAAAACCATCATTTGGTTTTTCAAATGGGTTTTTAAGGGCCACATCAATAATCTAATCGATTCTTGCGATCATAAATTTTCTTGTGTCTAGAGTCTAAACAACATTGGTATCTAGGGATCAAACCCCTAGGATTGCAACTTTATATCTTGATCAAATCATAAACTCATCTACAATTGAAATCCACTAAAATTGATCCTATCAAAGATTGTTGGTGGTTCACAATGTGATGCCGTACAAATTGTTCATAATCACGTCTATAAATCATTCATAATCTACATTCTACAAAAGTACTCACAGTCTACATATCATTTTAAAAACTCAAATGCCTTGAGATCAACCTTGATTCTCAAGTGGGATTGACAAGCATTCATATTAATTTATTGAACACTTTCAAAGTTCAATAATCAATCAAGATTCCACATTGATCAAAAGTGTTAGCATGATCAAAACATGAAAATTGAAACTTGAAACTTAGTTTGATTTGGTAATTTGATTTATGTTTTCATTTTTGGTTCTAACTTTCTTGTTTGTGATGTTTAACTTGTGACCACCAAGATTTTTTTATCTTTGCATGACAAAAGGATGTTGCTTGCAACCAAAATCAATCATTGCATTATGGACGAAATAAAATTCAATTATTTCAAAACACTTAAATTCTTTCCACATTGTGTATGTGTTTATATGGCCATCCAAGGGCCAACAAGCTTTTGTTTGAAATCATGTCCATTTTTCTTGAAGCTTTCTTATTGCATTTTTTTTTGTTTGTTCATTTCCAATCCATAATCTCTTGAAATAATGTCAAAACTTCAAACCCCTAAGAATTTTAGATTTAAATTTTTATTTGGGGATAGGATCCCCTAATTTAATGTTGATTTTCTAGTGCAATTGTCCTCATGGATGTTACTTATGTGGTTGACTTTTCTAGCACAATTCCCAATGAATGTACTTCCTTATGTTGTGCAATCTAATTGCATAATCTTGAACCTTGTTGTGGCAAAAGAAAACATTGAGATATAGAAAAAGAAAAAAATGACCTATGAATTGAATAGGCATTTCCAAAACACATGGGCAATAAATTTGATTTTCTATAAAAACATGAAGGTCATCCCAAGGCTTTGGTAGCCATGCTACAAGTGAAAAAAAGAAAATTGAAAAACAACATTCATGTTGTTAATGAAAAGTTATATTTTCCCAAAATTCCTAAAACAATGTTGCAACAAATCATTCATGGTGCATTTTAGATTGACATGAAAAAAAAACTAATCCAATTTGCTTTGATTTTTCATTTGCTCAATCTTGGCCACCCTATGACAAAATATAGAACAATTCATAAGTTGTTTATGTAATTAAAGATTCTTAATAATCCCATGACATTGGTTTGTTGGGCCGAGTTAAGAAATGGCAAATTGTATGTGTTAACAAGTTTTGAAAGAGTGAACAAAGGGTTGTGACTAAATGTAGGTTTGTTTCTTTAAGTGCATAGGAAAAGATTATTGATAACCAATCTTGAATATTAATTCATGTCTATGTGATGCACAAGCATGGAGAAAAATGCATGTCCTCCTCACTCTTCGACATGTTGTTGAAGGTGGTAATGCAAACAACTTGTCCTTTGTCATTACCCAATCCCTTAAGCAACAAAAAAGGTTAACCAAAGATGAGCAAGGTGAAAAGTTCATTTGTTTTGGTGCAAATAGAGCATTTTTTTCAAAGTTATCAATTGTATCACAGTGATGTCACAAGTAGTAAAGGAAAAACATGTTCCTTACATGATGAGGTAACATTGTATGTATGGCCCATAACACAAATCTTATTGGGCAAGTTTTGTTTAACTTGCTAATGGTGGCAAAGTTGGAGGATTTGTGTTAGTCATTATACTTTTACTTTTCAAGCTCCTTTAAGCAACATTAACTCAATAAGTTCATTGAAATTGTGAAAATAGTAAGACTTAAGATCTTGAAAAATGTCAAGATTTGATGGATATCAATGTTGGAGCCTTTAAAGTGAGTCATGGAAAAATATAAGACTTTGATTGTGAAAATGTCACAAAAAGACCCTTCAATTTATCAAGCAAGGTTGAATTTTGACATTCTTTTTCATATTCACATGCCATTTGACCTTGTCTTGTTTATTGCCATTGTTGGAGGTAGTCAATGCTTTAATCAAATTTGCTCACTTGGAAGAGATGTTTTCATTTGTGATTTTGTGACAACTATTTTTAAAAATTCAAAATTGTTATCTTCATGATGTATTTTGATCCTATGATTAGTTACCGATGTGAATATTTTCAAGTTTTTTTTATGTTGTGGACAATAGTTTTACCACCATCACGAAAGATTAATTTACCAACCTCAACACCAATATAGAAACCCTTGCATTTTGCAAGCTAGTCATTCATATTAAGCTCACATTTTTAATGTAATTGTTAAGGTTAATTAACTAATGTGCATGTTTTATTAACGTCCATTGCACAAGTAAAGGCCCAATGTTATATTGGTGTTAAAATGTTTATCACAAAATTAAATATGTGTTTTATGGAGTCTAAATTGATGAATGCCCTTGACATTTGTATATCCATGATTTTGGATGCAGCCTAATGATGATTTCTCTTTCTCCTTTCATTTTAATGTCATCAAAAGGTAATAATGTGAAATGAAAAAGGTGAAACCTTCATTGAATCAAGTTGCATAACCTTTGAATGATAATATCATAAACTTGTAGCAATTGGGTGAAAGCACATTTTCAGGGCCCTTTCAAACCTTTTTGGGTTTAATATCATTACACCAAAACTTAACATCCATGACTAAAACATTTTGCAACTAGTTTCCAAACATAGTCATGGAGTCATATGACATAATTGTATGTAACTTTAGTCATGATTATTTGAATTTAATCATACATGAATGTGATATTATGGTTACAAATATGGGGAAACAGAGGATGAGGGTATTGTGAACATGTTTGTGTTCATGTTAAAGGACACATATTATGAATGGTGTTAGAATTCTAAAAGTCATGTAAGTGTGTAGTCAATTAGCATGTTGACGCACTCCCAAGTCTCGGGTTGAACCCACTTGAGGGTCCAACTATGTTGAGTTGCGGAAAGTTGGGACTTGAGGGGGGCATTCCCGACTTCCAGCACTAAAGAGGGATAGAGGGGCGTCCTCAAATCGTCTTCTAAGTTTTCAAGAGTCCCGAAGGACTCCATTTTCCCACTTTTGGGAGTGTGAGTTGCATTCTCACACTTAGCCCCAAAGTGGGGTTGCGACACATGTAGATTTGTAGTTGAATAACTTATGCAAATTGTTATAAAATTTGTTTAAGAATCAAGAATGATTATTTACTAGTATCCTAGGGTAGGCCTAAGGCTACTTTTAGGTTATGTTACCTAGGGGCCAATATGTAAGTGGGATAGCCATGTAAGTTAAGTAGGTAAGTTAAAAAGCCCAGTTAAACCATAACTAGACCTTAGTTAAATTCTAAGTAAACCTAAGTGAACATATATTAGTAGGCCCCCATGAAGCCTTTAAAAAAATCTAGATGTATTTAATTAACCTTTAGTAGACCTAGGTAGCCCCTATGTAAGCCCTAGGTAGCCCTAGGCTTCTAGGTAGGTATAATTATCACTTGGTGACCCCTAGGTAGCCCTTACATAAGCCCTATGTAACCTAGGTAACCTTTAGGTATGATTTATGTAATCCCTATGTAGCCATAAATAACCTTAGGTAGGTCTTAGGTAATCATATGTAGCCATAAATAACCCTAGGTAAGCCTTAGGTAATCATATGTAGCCATAAATAGCCCTTATGGAAGCCTTAAGTAACCATTGGATAGCCCTTAAGTAGGCCTTATGTAATCCATATAACCTTTAAATAGTTATTACCTAGTTTAAATTGCCCTTAGTTAGGCCCTATCATGTAACCTAAGTAACCCCTATGTAGCTTTTGGGTAGCCTTTACATTTAGTTTTAAGTAAGCCCTGAGTAGCCTAAGTAGCCTCTAGGTAATAAAACTAGCCTTAATTAGCCCTTAACAAGTCTAAATAACCCCTAGGTAGCCTAGGTAACCCTTATGTAGGTTTAAACACACCTAGGTGGCACTTATATAACTCATAGGTAAACATAGGTAACCATTCAATAATTCTTAAGTAGGCTAAAGTTATCATTCGGTAGTTCATAAGTGGTAGCCTAGGTAGTTTGAAACTATATTTAGACAAGACTAAATAACCTTATGTAGCCTTTAGGTAGGCCCTAGATAACCTAGGTAGCCCCTAGGTAGTTTCTATGTAGGTCCCTAGGGGTAAGTAAACTAAATTATTTATGTAGCATGTTAGAATAAATGTTTATGATAATGTGATAGCATAAAAAGTTGTGCTACAAGGGTAGGAATTTGCCCCTCAATGTAGAGGTGAAGGGATTGAATTTTTACATTTGCAACTTGGAACCTACCCACCCTAGCCTATGTGGTTAATATATGTTGCTAAGCAACCTAGGCCTCTTAGGTCTCATAGGTTACCTAGGGTACTTAGGTATGGTTCTAGCCTAAGTGGCCTAGTTTACCTAGGCAAAGTAATCTAAAGTACTTGATATAGGCTGTCATTTAAGGTATTTATGTATGTTTGTAGGCCTACCATGTGGCAACACCAAATAGATTAATAAATTTCATATCTTATAATTAATCAATTAATCCAACATCCCATATTGATCAACATGGGTCATTGGATATGTGTTTTATGTTGTAGTCATGAAGGACATAGTTGCAAATGGCATTTATGACTATGGGCAAAACATAATTATTGGCAAAAATGATGTGTGCATATTGACAACATAGTGATGTAATCATCAATGGCATATATGACTATACAAACCCAATCATGGATGTAGACATCTTTGCCATGTTTTGGCATAATGTATTATAATATGTAACTCTCAAAATGTGGTGCATTTAATTTTGGGTTTAAGTTTTGGTGTTCAGGCCTTAGGATCAAGATTTTCATAAAATTAATATTCATATGAATTTAACCATTTAAATTCAAAGAGCATGGGTATACATAATATGACAAAGTTTTTACTTAATTGTTTTTTACAATGTAAAGACATATTTTTGAATGATTATGATGGAATCTATAATTGTAATGGTTTAGAATATGGTACTTATGAAATATTTGACACTTTTTAATTCATTAGTTGTGATGTGGATGAGAATATAAGGGAAAAAAATTGTGGTAAAAACTAGGTCCTTTTCATCTTGGGTGGTACACCTTAAAAGATTTTCACCTTCTACCAAAATATATATTAGAAAATTATTTTCTTTTTTATTTATTTTTAGATTGTGAAACTTTTTTTGTGTGTTGACATGGATTAAGTTCCAAAACACTCATCCAAGAAAAACACTGCAATGACATAAAAGGGGTCACCATAATGTGCTTTCATTTAGTCCATGTTTAAGTTCACTATGAAAGCATAAGTCCACAAGGCTATGGCTAAACCTTTTGATTCCAATCCAATGACAAAGTTGTGGGTGACAATTACCAATGGCTTATTGATTCAACAATTAAATGAATATATGAATTTGGTTGAAATAATAGTTGTTTTAAGTGTTTGGATCATTGGAAGATGAATGCATTTTTTTCATTCTTTCATTCATGAAAGAAAAATTGTGCAATTAATTAGGGTAGCATTTGGACACAACTATCCAAATTTTTTTTTCTTTTAAAAATTTCTTTTATCATGAGGCCATTACAAGTTGAAAAGATCACAAAGTGTGAATTGGTGCTACCATTTAAAACCTTGTGTTCATTAATTTTTTGTGGCCTTGTTTTTCTTTTTCCATGATTTGAACAAGCATGGTGAATATGTTTATTTCATGATGAATTTGATTAACATTTGGGTGTGATGGGTGTGACTTTGGGTTGCATTAGGTAAAATTTGATATGATATTGGGGTTCAACTCCCCTTCAAAAACATGTATTAATGTTTCTTGACTATACAATTTCCATTTTATTTTATGTGTTTTACTTTCCCTATATTAAACCTTAATAATGAACAATGTAACCACATTCATTATATTGGTTTTTTCTATGGTTGTTAGTTGGATTTAATTTTTTAAAAATGAATCACCACTTGGACTTATTTTGAATGAATCATGTATGCCAAAAACATAATAGGAGCCATTTAAGTGCATAGGAGGACAAAATTGTTGCCACTTATGCACATTTAAAATTTTATTAAAAAAACCTTGGTATCATTAATCTTATTGTGTTCAAAATTGACCTCTAAAAGGTGTTGGGTCCATTGAGGGGTTAACATTTTCCATGACACAAGATGAGTTTTTTGGACCAACCGTTTTGACAGAGACTATGCATTCAATTGAATCTACAACACCTCAAAGCTTTGAATTAACTTTGAATTAACTTTTGCTATTAAAAAAATGATCTTTAAACACACGAATATTTATTTACTTTTTTGAAAACCAAATGAACCCTTAAGAGCCTAAGCCAATGTTGCAACCATTTGATTTATATTTAAACTTTTTTCTTCAATCTAATCATCAATGAATTGAATTACACATCCAATTATTATGTTCAAAGTTCACAAACTCATATTCATTCCTTGATAAATTTTTCCACCCAAAAATGAACAAAGGATGATGAGATAGCAAAGTTGATTGAGTTCATATAAGATCAAACATTATTGCCCAAGGTTGGATTTGAAGCTTCATGGACCAAATTATTTTTTTGACATGGATGAATGCGTGCATTCTAGTATGATGTTCACAATGCTTAAATTAGGTTCTCACCCAAAAAAAATGAAACCAAAATGTATTTCTTCAATTAATTAAGAATGAAGCCTTGCAAGTTTTGTAGTGAGAATGTGAATATGAAGATCCTTGAAAATGGCCAACAAGTTCAAAAATAATTCATTACTAGACTTTTATGTCAATTCTTAAATGAATCTTCAAAGGGAAGGAAGGTTGGTTGGGAATGGAATTTTCCTTTAGGTAATCATCCCCCTTCATATGTGAGAATAGGGGTACATGGAGTTTTTTTGACAAACCCTTCCATAAATCCACTAAAATGTGTTAAAGGAGCAAATCGTTAGAAAGATATTTGATGTGTGCACTCAACCAAAATATAAAAATAAAAATGTTTATTAAACATTTAAAGGTTAAAATAATAAACTTTAAAGGTCTAGGAGTAAGTGAGACAAGGCCAATGATTTGTACATTTATTTTAGAAATATATTTTAATTAACATGTTATGTATTTCATCTTACTTTCTTCTTGTGCAATGCTTTGTTTATCTAGTATTTTAATGTTTTATTGAGTAACAAGTTTGAAATCTAAACTTTGAAGTGTAATGATGATTTAATGATTAAAAAAAATACAAATAAGATGGTATGTGCCTTGTGTGGTTTTGACCATTTTTTTTTTTTCCGTGTCTAATTCCATGGTTTGTGTTCAATAAATCCTAGACATTAATATCCAAAAAACCAAGATTCGCCCCATTCTTGTGGAAGACACTAAACAGGTGTGTGAAGGCATAAAGTTTTATGCTATGATTTTTTATTGTCCATATAATATTGGGTAGTTGCAGTTAAGGTGGATCATTTTGGTAGATAAAATGTTCCATATATTATTCCATTTTATAGTGTTAAAATTGTTTAAGCGTGAATTACGTGATGGAAAATGGATAAATTTGATCCATTGAAAAATCCACCCACTTATACACCTCTTTAACACACAAGGTACAAAAATGAATCTAACCAAAAATGATTAATTAGGGACTTTTGAAAACAAAAGCTAGTCAATCAAAAGTCCATAACTTTTTTTTTTGTTAAGGTTTTTCTAACAAAGTTTTTGAATCTAGGTTTGTTTTCTTTTAACATATGATGCATCATATATTGAGTCCTTATAACATGTTTGGGATGAAATTGCTAAACAAAAGTGCTTTTATATGTAAGTATAGGATGCCATAACTATCCATATATTGTAATTGTTTCAAAAGTCCATTTATGTATGTGTGGTGTATGTTTGTGGCATAAATTTATTATGGAAATGTTTAGCTTCAAGTTGAAAATATAAAACCATTATAAAAAATGGCATATTCATGATTTCACTAAATGTTTATTGCATCTTAAAACCGAGCGGGAAAGCCGAATGAATTAAAATAGACTGCACCCTATAGAAAATTGCAATGTGACACAAAAAGTGATCCACCTTAGCTTGCATTAATTGATCCTATTGTGATGAAACATTTTAGGATAAATAGCTTATGGTTGTGATAGGCTTATCAAGTAGATCGCTAATAACCAATTTTAAGGTGTTATTTTGACCTCCATCTAAAGCAAAAATTAGTGATTAAGTTATTTTTAGACATTATTTTGACTTTTTGTCATTTATGGTTAAGGTTAATATTTGGCCATGTTACATGATTTGTTTGTTTTGTGTTAGACTTGACACAACCTAAATTGATTCTGACATGAAATATTATAATGTCATGTCAAATGTTTTCAAGGTTATGGACATGTTCTACATATTAGTTATTTAATATAATATTTGTAGATGATTAGAATAAGTATATAAAAGGTCTTTGGGAAAGTCTTTAAGACAACAATGAAACCCAATAAACTTGTAATAGGGTGAAGTTTCATGGAGTCATAAGGAGATGCAAAGCTTAACTTTTGTTTTCGCAATAATGAAATACATGGGGTACATTTGTATGGATGTTTATCTTTCCTTCCCTTTTTCCTTCGCCTTACAATTTATTTTACCAAAGTAAATAGAATAGTTGATGGACCCCAACTTTTCCCTAGACATATGCAATGGGTCCAATTTAGCATCAATTTTGTCAAAAGAACTAATAATCACCATAAAATCCATAGACTATGACTATCTATAAACCATAGCTTCTACCTATAATGCAACAAGTCAAATGGCCACATAAGACTTTCATGCTCCCAAATTTAATGATCATCAATCTATTTTGAAAAACATGCAACCATGTTGTGTATAACTAGTTACATGATAGAAGATTGATAGTGAACATTTGGAAGTCCATGAAAATATCTTGTCCATTGTTTAATTGATTTTTATAGAATCTATAGTCTAAATTACTACATAAATGCATGTTTAAAAGGACTATGAACAATGACATTTGTTAGTTGTAAAATGCTTATGCAATTAGTAGTAATGAATTTCAATAATATTTCAAGATGATTATCCTTGAACCATGGTAGATGTCCTTTCAATTTATGCACATTCTAATAGTCAATGAACCAAATAAACTTTTGATTGTTTCCCTATCCAAAAAGCTTTGTGCCTATGTGAATTTGCAAGGTTATATAATTTTTACTATGAAATCCTTACATGTTTGTAGTTAATGGTTGGTACTACATGTGAAGTGCCATCCAAGAGAAATACAAAATCCTTTGCCTTTATTGAGAGGAGGTAAAGATCAAGCTAGTGTACCTATTAATATGACCCCTAGGGAAGTCACTTCCATTTCATTCCAAATGGCATGCCAAAAAAAAGGGTTGCATTTTATTGAATTTTTAAAATAATATATTTAAATGCAAATAGGGTACCTATAGTTCATTATGATAATATATTTAAAACATATTAGGTATATACCTAAAGTATACAAGGGGTGACTTCCCCAAGATCCGACTTAGAAGAATTTTTCCATTTGTAACAAATGTTTAACAACAAATGTAATTTTCTTTTTGTCTTTTGCTCCACGGACATTCATTTGTTTAAGACCCATTTTCTCCCAAGTCCATGAACCACTTGTGAACCATTTGTAAGAACAAAATGTGAACCATGTTTGATCTATATTCACAACAAGTGTTGGAAGAATATTGTCAAGTTTCATCGAAGAAATCACATGTTGGACCATCCTCTTCCTTTGTGATTCCTAGTTTAAAAACAATTTCCCTATGGCTCTAAAAGCTTTGTAGCTCTAATACAAATGTTCCTTGATAAAACTTTTTTTTTTAATAAAAAAGTTTTGAATCAACTTGTAGTTGAAATATGGAATAGATTGGCATTCATTTTTGAACAATTATTCAAATGAAAGATTGTACATGTAAAGAGCATATAATGGTTGTCTTGCTTCCTTCAACTTCTTCAATGTTGTGACAATCTTTTCTTGCACCTCTAGATAACATGTAAGAAAATTGGATAATGTTGTGATGTTTTGGTAAAAACATTATTATTGATCACACACATAATTTATATTTCTTCATGAAATTATTTCTAGGAGTGACCCATTCATATAAAAATCCTTGTGAAAACTTGTCATAAACATTCTTCATTTTCTTTTGGCATCTTATACACAGTTCATAAATTAATGTAAAAAAGCTATAAAAATAATGTGTATTTTCATATTTAAAAAAAATAGAAACCAAATTGAAGATGAAAACTAGTTAGCAATATAAGGACCTCAAACCTTCGCCTTCTTATTTGTTACCTCTTCTTTATTTGTTTCCTCTTCCTTTGTCATTAATAAATCCACATTTGTAATTTTTGAAAGTGTCAAGCTAATTTTTTCAATTGCGTTTTTTCCATTTTTTGACATGAACCATGTCCAATTTCATTCTGAACACTTCCATATCATGTAAAAAAGAAAATAACTTATGTCCTTGTTGATTGATACAACCATATTATCAATTTGCCTTCGCCTCGAAGCAATTGTTGTGAACATTTTTCATATAAACTAACAAGTTGCAAATATTTATGAAGATGTTTTACAAAGAAATATTTGATAATTTGGGTTATGGATAAGGATAGGGTTATTTTTCAATGTGTACCTTGTGAAGTGCTAAAACATAAAATATTATATATTATAATTTTTTTGAACATTTATGCAAAGAATGTTAAACATGATTTTAAAGGTATGATTAATTATTGATATTTTTGCCAAATTTGTCATCAACTTATGGTAACAAGAACAAACACCTCTAGCTTAAGCATGGCCAACCTTGTGTCAATATTGTGTTAAGTTAAAAATGATGTTTAATCTCCCCCTTCAGGAAAATCTCTTGATGTTTTTCATTAGGTTTTATTGACTAAAGTTCTATGCATAATGTTATGTTTGTAAGAATGACAAGTATTTATTGTCATAATTGTATGAAATGATAATATCTTCTTTTAACCTTGTGATAACCTAATGAAAAACATTACAAAATATCATCCAAATTTTCATAGGGCAACTTCAAGTTGAGGTGTACCACAAAGGAAGTCACAATTGTTGCAATTTACAAAATGATATTTTATTAGGCTTGAAATGGGTAGAAAAAGTTGTTTTTTAGCGAAATACATTGCAAGGAAAATTGTAATGTTACAAAGTTATTTTTCAACAATTGTTTTTCAAGTTATGATTATTTAATTTTTTTATAAAGGACATCAATAAAAGTAGAAGGACATCCATCATGGGGATTTCAGGAATAATTTTTAAAAAAAAATGGTCTTTCAAGTTCATACATGTGATTTGATTCATTTGAATAAATGAATATTTAAAAAATTAATTTAAATTTTCATCATATGTATTTTAATTATACTTTCAAAAAAAAAATCAATTAGATAAGAATTGCCAAATTTAGTACTACGTGATACACTTTAACATGAAGAAGACACCTTTTAATATTGAAATAACTACAATTCACCTCCTTGGTTGCAATAATTTTTTTTTCCTACTTATTTTCTTTATCATTTGTGGCTTAGGCTAATGGCCAGGCATGCACTATGGATGAATAATAATTGTAGACCAATTATGGCTTTTTGGGCTCATGATATAATGAACTTTATGCAAGGCATAAAGTTCGTTAAACCATGAAACATTATTCAGAGTGCATGTAATGATCATTTTTCATCCATTCACATTTGACTAGTCCCTTAGGCCTTCACCTTTGATGTAAAGTGAACTTACACCTTGACGTTTTTGTGTCTTTCGAGATTGCGAATTTCGATAGTCATGGCCTTTCAGGCTTTACTAGTGTAAATGGGGCCTACGGTATCCACATATGCTTGTTTTTCTTTTGGGAAGGAACTCAATTCTAAGTGTTCTTCACATTGAAGGATTCATTGGTGAAGGTTTGCAAGCACTTTTTTCTTTTTGTTCTTTGGGCCATGAGTTAGAGAGGTTTAATGTTTAAGGTAAAGCTTGGAGCCACAGGCTTTCATAAAATAAGAGGGTGAGCACAAGGTGAAAGCAAAGTGTGGGCTCTATCCCGGCATAGCCTGCACTCAAGTGCTATACCGAGCATAAAGAGGTGCATTGATTTCTCTATATAAGGACCTCCTCCCTTGAGAGCCACGAGTGGAAGTATGTGAGCCTTGCATCCTAGTCTCTATATTAAAAAAATCTTCCTGTGATACCCGGCGGGTATCAAGGAGTAGAACAGAAGAAAATGCAGCTAGTGCTTCTATTGTAAAAGCTTTTTGTGAGTTACCCCATTATTTTTGTACTATATAATTTCTTCATGGCAATTGAACCCTGTCATTGTAAATTTTTTAGGTCAATGTCATTTGATGCTTTTGAACTCATCGTTTGAACTATCAACACCTTTACATGCAGACCTTAGAAATCACGATCTAAAATGGCCAACCAAAACCTTTTGCATGCAAATCAGACATGTGTTCAACAACTGTAGAGATTTCAAAGTGGAATTTGCCTGACACACATAAAAAAGTGAAGTTAACAATCATAGGCGACTCTAAAGTGCACATATCTGGGCCTATTGTTTATGACTTTCAGATCCTTTTTTTCTATTGATAATTCAACATCTCATTCTCTGCCTCATTCACATGTCTGGTAGGTGTTCCATAGTCTCCTAAGAATGGACATTAGAGCATCTCCACCAGTGCTCAAAATGTCACTCTGGATAATAAAATTAAATGTCTAAGTTTAGCTTTTTGTTTTGTTTTGTTGTTTTGTTTTGGCAATCCCACCAATAAAACTGTAATTGGAACGGCATATACGTGGGAACTACTAATAGCAAACCACCTGGACCAATCCTTACGATCGACCAATTAGAAATACGGAGCCACAGTCAGGTCCAATTGATTACACTGGCTTTTGGAGGTGCACAACTGTGTTGCGCCTTTTACCAACCACGAATTTGGTGCACAAAAACCAATTTCCTGAGGTAAACCGGCACGTTTTGACCTTTTTGCAATAAATTTTACTGTCTGGAGTCACATACTGAGCGCCGATGGAGATGCTCTAAGTTTAGTGTTCTCCTCTTATTAAAGGATTCCCCACTCTGTGTTTCTGCGCTTTCGGGTGTGATCTTTTGTTTGGACTTGGGTCCTTTCTTTTTTCTTCTGTTGTTCCCTTCCCGGGTGTTTTTTCTTTATTTATTTATTTATTTATTTAAAGGGACCATAATCTCTCTCTCTCTCTCACACACAATCAAGTGTGGCAGGTTTTCCTGTCATCTTTGACCTTCTTTTCAAGATCTTTTCCCAATTAAGAAATCAGAACACAACAGATGGATGGAAGATCTTGTAGCAAACCCTACTTTTTTTTTCTTCACTCATCAATAAAAAAATCTATAAATTTTTTAAAAAAATCTATAAAACTTTATTGACTCTATGTGTCAATGACATGCTTGAACCTATTATCTAAACAATATAATAAAATAAAATAAAATAAAAGAATATTATTATCTAAATCTGTTTGTTTAACAAAAATAGCTGATGCATTAGAGCCCAGTTTTTTTTTTTTTTTTCAAATTCCTCAAGTAGGTGCACTGGCTTAGGATTCTCAGCATTAATTAATTAGCAGTAAATGGCGATTGTCCTGGTGGACTAGTAGATCTTTTTTGGAATCCTGCCTAGTTCTGGCGAATTCTAAGTTTTTTGGGGTCAAGATATGGCGAATTCGAAGTTTCTTTGGGTCAAGATGGGGCGATTGTTTTTTTAAATCTCAAAAATCCCTTTGTTGGATTCGCCAGCCCTTTCTTTTTGTCGCCAGATTGCGAAAATTTGCCAGAAAAAAAAAAAAAAAAAAAAAAAAAAAAAAAACAAAAAC
>Ga0209611_10002057_pt1 | contig 35175 bp, 27 predicted proteins | sample S1TSphgellanicum_3_FD_187693 | JGI IMG/M metagenome (GOLD analysis project Ga0209611, IMG submission 187693) | Host-associated microbial communities from peat moss isolated from Minnesota, USA - S1T2_Fc - Sphagnum magellanicum MG (SPAdes) (version 2) | ecosystem: Host-associated > Plants > Peat...
TGGGAAATTGCATTGTATAATGTGCCATCCATTAAACACCAAGAAATTTCCACCAAGTTTTGATTGGTATGGAACAAACCCTCAAGGTTGGATGCATGAGTTAGGTCTTGAAACAGATGTGCATGTTGGTCTTTGTTGGTCTTTCATTTGAACTTTTTTGTTGTCTGCAGTTGCCAAGGGTAGGTGACATTTGCATGGGATGATTTTTTAATCCAACTAAATTCCCAAATCTTCTTGCTAGTTGTGGTAACAACAGTGAACAAGCCTGAATTGGAGCTCATGAATAGGAGGTGCACATTCCAAATCCAAAGCTGAGTTGACCCTTACCATACACTTGTGCAAGTGCTACCATTAGTAAAGTGGCAGCTTTGACACGTGTTTCTCAAATAATAAATTAAATTTGAAGATTCCATGTCCAAAAAACAATTCCTGTATTTTCCTAGAGATGCTTTATTTTCTTCAAAAAAAATAAAAATAAAAATAAATTAAATAAAATTAAATATATATATAAATTATTTTATTTTTAAAATTATTTTTTAAAACGAACTTGCTCACAAGCTGGATTGTTTTTGCACAACAAGTTTTTCCCATCCTAAAGGCCAAAATGACTGATGAGAAAAAATGGAACACATCCCAAAACTGATAAATTAAAATTTTGACACATTCACATAACAAATAGAAAGACTGTGACAAGTTCAAAAACTCAAATTAAATTTTGTCATCCGTAAATGACAAGAATCAATACCTACAATATAATATTTTATCTATAGGGCTGATTTGGCATCATGTCATTAGAGACACTATTAAAAATGATGCCAAGTTGCTAATTAAGTGCATGCATTGGTATTTGGGTTACAAAAGTTAAAACTCTTGACACTTTAGTTGGAGTGATTTAGAGAAACTCTTAACACTTGTTAAGCTGAATGCTTTTAAATAATAAAATTAAATTAAAAAGTTCAAAATTTAAGTTTAATTTGGGTGCTTTCTAAAGTGCGATGTTGTGCATTACAAAATTGAATGACCAACACTATCAAAACTAACAAAGTCGTACATTTGAAAACATAGGCACAACTTGAATATTATGTGAAACTCACATCCTGCATTTTTAATACCTAATTGGGATCATAGGCTCAATAATTATAGCATGCTGAACAAAGAAAAACTCGACATCAGTTAAGGGCTAGGAGTTTTCCCCAAATGCAATAGAGAGCCAATCAGGCAATGGTGACATTAACAAGGGTTGGAGTCATAATAGAGGAAAAGATAAGTAAGTATTAATTTAATTATTATATCTAAGTGAGTTGGTTACGCAACATGCTAAATGACACATACATTTAAGAAATTCTCCACAATCTAAGCAATTGTCATGGCAAAAAGTCTGTAAAACTAACCAAATATATGTTTAAGTAGGGGCTAGACACAACACCAAAGTTTACTTCCTGTTGGTGTGTTTTCTTTTGGCTTGGGTTAAGAGTCCCAGCAGATTGCCAAAGGGATGGTGGCTGAAGCTCCATTCCTTTGAAGTCATAAACATGTTTCATCTTGGGTAATGCTGGAGGTTCCCTCCAAGAGAGGGGCATTCTTGAAAGAAGTGCCTGCCTGAGCACGCTTATAAGGATCACACTTATATCAGGAACTAGTTTGAACCCCGTGCCTAATGCACAGGTGTGTGTGTATTTGACAGTACATATTACCAAATTACAACTACAAACTACATTTTCAAAACCTCTCTATATATCACATTCACATTCCGCATGTATTCATCGAGACCCTGGCTGCTGAAAATCTTGATGTTTACACTGCTTATGACTGGTGAGATAGCAACATACAACTGACCATGGTAAAAGACTGAAGATGGCAAATATATCCCAACGTTGTTCAATTTTCAGGTTTTCTAGGTGCACGTCAGGGTGTATTTGGCCCTTTTGGTCTGGTATTGATAACAGAACCCCCTGGGGCTGGGCACGCCTTTCCTAGACAGCGACACATGCGCAGAGGGAGGGGGTTATTTATTTCTGCCAGGGTTTTTTTCCCTGTATGATGCCATCCATGGATGGATGATGGGACGTATGATGGGACAGATAAAAAAGCTTCATGAAAAACGACCACGACGTCCTTTACTATATGTAATGCCCTGCAGTATGAGGGTGTTACCCTACATAAAGAACGGGCAGAATTTCATTTTATTTTATAATTTTCTTCCTGTGATGCCCGAGATATACCTGCCAGGTGTCACAAGAAAAAAAAAAGAAGAGAAAGAGGTGAGGCATTTCAAAAAGTTACATGCTGACCGGGCCGGGCATGTCAATGTTCAAAATGCCTTGCCATTTGCGAAGGGCAGATTCCGATGGATGACAAACTCTTCAGATAGCCTGAAAAAAACCCATTCTCATCTATGGAGAGATCTATAGTCCAATTTTGAACAGAAAAAACAGGTGGCCATGATCTTGATAAACATCTCATGCACAGTAGGATAATGCATTTGCATGCATGCAGGGCTAGAGCTAGTTTTGAACTGGTTGGCAGTTATTAGAGTTTTCCATAAGGTCAGGAACACACGGCACCAGAAAAGCTGAGTTCGATCCAAAACCGGGTGAGATTAAAGAAAACCTGCAAAGAGTACATAAGCGTTCAAAGGCGGTGAAACTCAGAAAAGCACCAATTTTTTTGTGGTAAACTGAGTTTCATCCTGTTTTGACCCCTCTCTGTTTCCTTTTGCCTCAGCGCCTCCATTGCTGCTACATATATTTTCACTTGCTCTTATCTGTACAATTACTATAATTACTCTCGAACTTTGTGCATTACATGCTGAGTCTCACCATTTCATACCCAGATTCAATAAAATTTCCTTACTTTAAGGAACCTCACTCAAAGAGGGGATAGGGGTTGAAAGGAGGCCCAAAGATAGGGTGAAGACAGGGTGACTTTACGGAAAACTCTATTGGTTTAAGATCTTCCAGAATTGTCATCCATCTGCCCTGTTCCAAGGCAGTTTTTGATACCTCCTTATGAGTAGTTTGATACAAGGTTGTTGATGTTGCAGGGTGAGAATCACGTGTGGGGCTTTTAATCAGTTTCTTTTTAGGGAGTTTTACACAACCACTTAAGTGTTGTGGCAGGGTCAACTCACATGTTTTGTCAATGAGAGATTTGGCTGGATAAGGTGCCCTCCAGATACACTAGAAATTTTCCGGGGGTGCCTTATGGACATACATACATACATATGTGAAGAATTCTATATGGAATCTGACATGCTTAGTTAATCTGGTGGCTGAATGTAAACCTCTTCATTTATGTGCAAACGTGATTTTTAGATTAAACTTATCAAAATGTGAAAACACACATATGAAATCATGAACATATGATCTTTTGAAATTTATTAAAGGTTAGAGTAAAAATCATGGACTTGTTTTTTTATCCAGAAGAATGAATGAAAATAGTAGACTTAGTTCAAGAACGGTCCACATGTCATAGAGTTAATTGTAAAATCACCATGTCTTCGCACTCTCTTTGGGCCTGCTTTCACCCCCTATCCCATCTTTCAGTGGTATCACAAAGTACGAAAATTTTATTAAATCTCAATATGAAATGCTGAAACATAGCATTTAATGCACAAGGTTCGAAAATAATTATACTCCGTACAGGTAGGAGCAGTGAAAATATATGTAGCCGCAGGGGAGGCGCTCAGGAAAACTGAAAGACAGGATGAAACTCAGAGTACCATCAAAATCGCTTAAACTAGTCTGAGTCCAAATTTTTTCGATTTGTAAAATCTTGATTCCTAGTTATGCGTTTGATGCCCTATTATGCCGAAACTGATGGTTCTCACTCCCTAATCGCGAGACTTTACAGATAAGTCTAATGTCAAATGATCTTAGAAATAAAAATCTCGAAGTTACTGTTGCAACATTTGTGACTCAAATGTAAATACAAATAAGCTCACATGTTACAAGTGAAATGCATATGTTTTAAGTGGAGTAACTAAATTGATGTAATTTTTTCATTGTTACATCATTTAAAATATAGTTCAGATAAATACACACAGTAAACTAAACCATTTCCTTCATCATGACCAGCAGTGACAAGCTTGACCCCCCACTGACCTCATCCGCTCCCAATGTCTACATTGGAGGTAGATAAGTCTCCAATAATCTGCCCAACTTAAAGCAGACCATTCTACAAGCATGCATCCTGAATTTTCAGAATCAACAGCAATTCCCCATCCTGATATTGCCTAGCACTCCAGAGACAATCCATTATAAAACTGTAGATTATTAAGACATGACATAATACAGAGGAATTAGACTTAATGGGATTATGAAATAATATTATTATTGGAGAGCGGTTCAATGGATCTAGAAGTTTCATATAATTGTACTACTAGATCATTATAGAACGTGTTAAGACTTTAGAAGAAATCAGAAATCATAATGTAATATGAGTTGGTGAGGCCAACAAGTTAGAAAGGGAGTCATTGAACTACAATGTGTGGAAGCTTAAAATGAGAACCATTTGAAGTCTAGAAAGAACATGTGCGATACTGTTAGCGTGCATATCAGCCCAATTGTATTTCTTACAATAATCAGCGGAGCTCAAATGACTATTGTGATAGGTGAATAACAAGGCACATAATTTAATCTAGTCTTATCTGTTAGATGCCTTAAGGCCTTATGGTTGCAAAAACTAAAGATCCAATGATATCATGCCTCACTTTGCAAAAAAGATGTTTTAACTATAATGTATTTACAAAGGATGGCATTGCTATGAAGGGATTATGTGAAAATTGCAAATGAACTCAAACAAAGTTAGCGATACTAAGAAAGATTATAGAATGTTGATGCAACTAATTTTCAATGGATTACTCACAATCATGAAAGCATTCAAATTAAAAACATTATAAAATGAATAACATAGTTTGCAAAAGTATCCTTGGGTGGTACCACTAGGAACATCACATGTTCATTTTACTACACCCATCATATTTTTAAAAGATATAAGGAACACTTTGTTAGAATTTTGTATGAGTACATTTATTAGGTTGTATAAATTTTAAAGTTTTAATAATATAAAAAAGAATTGTATTTTGATGTTCCTAATCATTGCATTTAGAAAAATTTAGGAAAGTAATGATGTTTTCTTTCCTGGACCTTTTTTATTAAGAACACAAGTTTGAAAAAAACTTAATTTTTTTTCTTAAGGTTTTTTTGATGGTACTCTAATTGATTTTCTTAAAAATCTAACTAATTAAGTAGGTACAATTTAATTACAAATTTTCAAAGTTTAAGAACATGAATCTTGAAGGGGCTATGACAATTAGGAATATAAATTTTTATCAATTTTTATCTTTTTTGTTCTAATAAAAACTTGAGGTCATATACTTGTGCATGCAATGGATAAACATGACAATAAAACATATCTATAGTTATGAAAACTTTTTTTTAAAAAGGCCCAAAAATATTATTTAGTCACTTTTGGTTTTTTAATCACTCCTTGAGGTGGTTCCTTAGTACTAGTACCACCCAACAATATTTTCTCCCAAAATGTAATTGCAAACAAATCAACTAAGAAATGATGAATAAACTATTGGACAATTCAATTTCAATCACTACCATTTCAACATAGAAGAAGACAACAATGCAAACAATTTTGTTTGTTTTTTTTATTGGAAATAATTTGTTTAATCCAAAATTGGCACATGTATAAACTAAGTGTAAACTTTCAATGTTTTATTTGTTCACAAATGTTTTCAAGTTCTATTTTATTTTATTTTTTGCATTGAGCCTCTCGATTGGCCCATCAATTTGAATATTTGGGGACTTCCCAATATAGGAATATTCATTCCAAAGAAAGAAACATATAAATCCCAATATTTGCCCACATAGATAAAGATTTCAAAAGGACATCCTTGGGCAAAACATATGGGATGAAATGAAGTGCTATTGTGAACATGTTTGGGAATACATTGGGAACTTTATTTCTATGCTTTGGGAACAACAAAAATCTGAAAAATCTTGATAGTCTCCACCTCCCTAAAAGAAAAAAAACTAGGCCCCTTGGGTGCATGTTGGCTCACTTCATCAGTTGTCAAGAATTTATGTGCCCATGTGCCTATGGAGCTTTCAATTTTTTTGATGAGTTTTCTATAAGTAAACTGAAATTTTCATCTTGTAACTACATCATAAGCTTGTCCTTAGGTGCAAAGAAAAACAATTATGACCAATCACATTGTTCAAATTGGTGCCTTGAATTATTATTTTTTAAATAATTGAATGTAAAGGGCATTGTAAAGGGCAAATTTGTGTTAGGACATTCAAATGATTATTCAAAAAGTGGAAGATCAAGGACCTTGTTATTTAAAATGGAGTTTTGAACATAGCCGGGAAAAAAGAATGTTTGTGAAAAAGCAAATATTCATGGAGAATTCAAAAGGTATAGGGTTACTAAGAAAAGGTGGATTAGATTAGCAAAAATGTTTGAAAGATAATGGAACACATAGTGTCCTCATTAGAAACCAGAGATGATGATTCTCACAATGAGTTATCTTACAAACCTTATAGTAGTCCTTTTGATTTAATCTTGGAGTTTGGAAGAGACTTAAACACACATGAAAATGAATCGCATCAAAAGATGTTCAACAGCTTTCCTTGATTATAATGTGAAGAATGTCAATTAACTTTTATACCTTTAATGTGTTTAATGAGTTCCACCTTGACGCACCTTGCAATTTGAAAAACAATTCATGCATTTGTTATCCACTTCAATATTCAAATTTCAAATCTAACATCATGGTTATTTTCAATTTCCATTTTTTTGTTTGCTAGGTTAGATCAAGTTCTTTGCTATTGTTTGTATGCTTTGAAATATTGTTGCAAACATATCTTAAGTGTCTCATAGGTTCCTTCAATTGTGCCTAAACTCATTAGGTTTGTTGGAGGTTTTTGTGTTTCATAGCCTTAAAGACTTTGTTATTTATTTTAACTATTAAAATGATATGGGTTGTTTTAAGGCTACACTAGTGACCACATGATTCCATGGAGACTTCAAGTTCTAGGGCCTATTTTTATACAAATTTGCATGTGGTGTTTTTTCTAAAGTTGTCTAAAAATATTTAATTTTCTCATCAAGAGTTCAATATTCTGGCATTTTTCTTGTTGCTAACTAAAGGTTATTGACTAATAAACCATCTTTAAATAGATTGAACTAAATATATATTTTCTTATACTTAAAGTTTGACACAATTGTTTGTTTTTCTCAAGGTTATCTACAAGCATGAACATACTAGTAGTTATATGATTATTGTAAATGATCTTAACACATCAACCTTCTTTTCCAAAATTTGAATGTAATCATAAGTTGGATGTTTGCATTTGTAGGATGGCCTTCGACATTGTGAAGAAATTGAAAAAACAAATAATCACCCAACTTTGTGAAAAATCTACCCTTGAAAAAGTTATATAAGTTTCTAAATTTTTGTTAGGGTTCTTTGGAAATTTTTATTTTGAGGCTATTCATCAATAATTTTATGTTGGTCTTGGATGGTTGTTTGCAATGTTTTGAGATTCTTTTTGTAGGCATTGGATTTAGGCTTAGGTTTCATGCATGTTTGTTGACATTGATGGTCAATTGCAAGTGAAATCACAAATCCATAAAAGGACCTAACAAAGTGATCCTATATTAATCAAAATGTATTGCATGAAAGATGAAAGCACAATGGTGGACAATTTGGATTGTCAGAGTTGCATTTGTTTTGGATTGTAGATGAAATTAAAATGTAAAGCCATATTGAACATTAAGAGTATCAATTTTTTCATTATCCATGTTGCAATAAACTTTAGTGAGAATTATATTAAAAATTATGGATGAGTTCTAAAAAAAAATGGATGCATAATGGACTTTTGAAATGATGACATTATGTCTATCACATAAAGAAAGTGAAAAATGTGCATTCAAAAAATATGTCATAGTGTCAAAATTATATATAAAAAAATCCATTATCAAATGAGGAACTTTAAAGTACCATGCATTTGCCCAATGCAAGAAATTTCCATTTAATTTTTTAAATGTTATGATTTTCATCATTTTTTTATCATTTTTTCATTTCATATTGAAAATTTTAAACTTTCACATGGACTTTTTTTATTAATCACATATTTATGGATATTTATAAACGACATTCTAATATTTTCTATCAAAAATACAAGGCATAATTATAGGATTTATAGTTCAATAATTGTAGGAATTATAGCTTGTAGTGTAAGATGTGAAGATTTCAAAATGTCAAAAGTAATCCACTGAACCATGCTTTTACCTTGAGTAACAAATTAAAGCATAAGCATATAACAATTTGTATGTTGAGTAAGAACTTGGGTTGATAATTGTGAACATGTTAAAAAATGTAAATTGTGCACAACATTTCATCATATTGCAAACCTTCATGCAATAAAAATTATGAGGTTATCAATTCTTCAAAAACTACAACCCTAGATTTTTTAATATGTGTACAATAGATAGTTGCAAAGGACCAATGTTGATTATCAAAGAAAACCTCCTTGTTTGTTGTGGAACAAATGAAAGATTTAAGTTGTAATGTTTAGTGAGGTATAATTGCAAAATATGGGCCATTTAATTACTCATAAGAAATCTCAAATTGAATTAACCTTGCTTTTCACTTGTGTAAGAACCATTGGCATGGGCATTGATAAAATGGTGATATCATTTTATTTTAAGTTCCATTGACATTATATAGAACATTGTCCTTTTTCAATTACTTCTAAGTAAATAGAACAACTCTATAAACTATAAGTGTTGTGTTCTGGCAATTATGTACATGTGACAATTGTCTAAAGCATCCATTTGTCGTAGATTTGACTTTTTGTGTACATGTAGATACAATCAACATGAATTTCAATAAATCAATCATTATATTCATGTTCGTATGGTTAAATTTTCTTTAAATATACATGTGTAGGATAGTTACACAAGTGGTCAAAACCATTGTCTACAATCTTACCATAAACTAGTTTGGTAGTTTATTTCTTTATTTTTTCCAAATCTAAGTTGTATAGTTTGGTTGGACAATCCTTCGTATGTAATTGTGACTACACAAAATGTCTAAAATTTTGTAACAAACCCATAAATTGAACAAGTGTTTAGGGTGAAAGCACACTAAATCACCAAAAATTATACTCACATGCACAATCTTTTTGTAATTAATTTTTTCCTGTTTTAAGTAAATTTTGTTAGTTTTAGACATAAGCTAGTCAATTATTTGTTAAAATCCCAAAAACGTTGAAGAAGTTGAATGTATGGAATACATTTGTGACAATATAATATATGTCATAAAGTTTGAAAAATTGCACACATACTTAAAAACTACAATTGTGGGTGAAATTTTTGGGTGAATTGTTTTTATGGTGAATGGTATTGCTATACATGAATTAAATCTAGGACCATTTATAAATCGATTGTTTTGGGATGAAACTTGGAATTCATTTGTTGGGGTCATATATTTAACAATAAATGCATAATAATCTCTTCTTATTATGAAATAACCATTACCATAGGAGGAAATTTTATAGATTGTCATTGCATTATTTTTTCACTTTTCATTTTTTTTGTAATGTTTCATAAACCACAAACATGAAGCCTTATGATCATCAAAAAATTATAAGTTATATGTTTTATGTGCATTGATTTGATCCAATCTTTTTCATTTAACTATTGGATCAAGATTAATTTTAGTTCAAAGTTCTTTTTGAGTTACAATTTAATGTCATCATGTGAATTCTAATTTTTTCTGTTTAAGATCAAAAGATAACCATGGTTTAATTTCAACTTTGTTTAACTAGTGAAATTGTTTATAAAATTTTCAAAATATACATTTAAAAAAAGTTTCCCTAAGTAGCTTAATTAATTTAAGTAACTCCTAGGGAACCTTTAGGTAGTCAAGTTAATCTAGGCATTCCCTAGGTAAACTCCTACATACTTTAGTTAGTCTAGGTAACCCTTAGATAGCCCTTAGCTTTTAGATATCAAAAATTGCCTAGGATAGCCTTTAGATAACCTTTTAAATAACCTAGGCACCCTTACATTGGCCTTTACAAATTTTATGTATAAACTTAAACACCCCTAAGTAAGCCTTTACATACCTTAGGTAGCTTATGCAATTGCTCAGCAACCCATACATATCCTAGTAACCCCTAGACAACACCTAGGTAATATGGGCAACCTTTAAATAATCATATATATCTTAGATAAATCTAGGTAAGCCCCTTGGTAGCCCCTAAGTAGCCTATTAAGTAGCCCTTAAATACTCTAGGTACCCAAAGTAGCCTAAGTAGTCGCTTGGTAGTCCCATAGGTAGTTTAAGTAACCTAGGCAACCCCTTAAAAACCCTTAGGTAGCCCTTACGTTCGTAGTTATTTAGGTAGCCCCTAGGTACTTTAGTTAATCTAAGTAGCCTTAAAGAACTCCTAATTAGTTTAAACAATCTTTAAATATACCATTAGTGAGCAACTAGGTATTCCCTAAGTACTTTAAGTTAACCTAGGTAATCTTTAGGTCCCTAAGTACTGAAAAAAGTCTAAGTAAACTTTAGGTAGCCCCTAGGTACCTTGGTTAATTTAGATAGCCCTTAAGTGGCCTAGGGACTTTAAATAATGTCTAGGTAGCCTCTAAGTAGTTTAGATTGCTCCTAGCGTAAGCCTTTAGATAGCCTTTAAGTAGCTTTTAGGTGGTTTAGGGAGCTTAAACGATCCCTAGCAGTCCTTAGGTAGCCTACATAGCCTATAATAAATTGAGTAGGTCATTCAGTAGGTTAGAAAAAATGTTTATTAAAACGTGATTCCATTTCATATTACATAAAATAATATTGTTGCAATTGTAAGCACTTTGCCTTTCAATGTGAAGGAGGGGATCAAATCTTTACTATACTAACTTACCTATTTTAATCTAGGCTACGTGGTTTAGGTGCCTACTTTAGGATGAGGTGTCTAGTCTAAGCCACCTAGATTTTAGTTTAATCCATGTTTTTAACCTAGGCAACTTAGGTTAAGTGGCCTAGCCTAGGCCAAACTAGGTAAGCAACATCGTGTCATTTATTCAACATGGAGATTGCCATGTGTTCACATTTTAATTGTAAAAAAGCTTTTCAAGTTGTGACATTTTAATTATAAAACTAGTCACAAATGATTGTGTCATTTAAACATATGTCACTACACATATTAATTGTAAAAATCAATTATAAATGAAAATGCCACATAGGCTGGATGTCAAGTGGATGAAAAGTGAATATAAGTCATGCTTCAATGTGATTATTGTTTATACTTGGTGTCATATAATGTCATTTGTAACTAAAATTTTATGTGACTTGTCCAAAGCGACTAAAGAAATTTGTAGTCACATCTATCATTTACGATTGAAATCTAATCAAAATTTAGTCATAAATATACAAATACTTTGTAGTGGTTCACCATTATCACCCTTTCATTGCATGCCACTAACTTGTTGTCTAATGTTTTCCCTAATTGTTCCCATTATGAACCCAAGTCTATTCCTTATCACTCTCCTAACCTTCTCTCATTGTGGGTTAAGCCAAACTGAGATGTCACCCAAACCAAAATTTGTTTGAAACCTACATTTTTACTAGAATGCTTAGATTTGAACATCCAAGAACTCCATTCACTGATCTCCCCATGACAACTAGATTGACAACCTTGCTCCATATACACTAAGAATTAACTCCAAGTGCTTTGTGTGCTTGCAAGAAGATGTCACAAATGGCAACATATTAATAAAATTTGCTGAGGTAAATAATTCGTTAATTTGCCACCTATAGAGACACCCATGAAACTTTGTAAGCGAATAATACCTTGGAAGTGTTTTGGCATGATCATAGATTAAAAAATGGCTAGATGGATGCCAAAACATTAGGAAATTCATAGAAGGAGGTTGTCTTTCATTATCATCAGGTTCTAAATTTTCAAAACTCAACAAATGTAATCATTCAATCTAACTGGAGGCCAAATTTCATTGAAAATGAAGTCCTTATGACTTCTATCCGCATCTTATACCCTTAAGACCTAAGTTATATACATCATTATTCACTCTAAAGACATTATGAGATTTACATGATATTCATTAGATTGTTTCAATAATTAGATTGTTGGAGTTATTAATAGTTTAGGAAAATCAACCCCTAACCCAATACTTAAAGTTTTGAAATTTTTTGCAAAGGTTCAATCACTATTTAAGTCCTCAAAATTTTTAATTATATGCAGCTTACATGAATTAATACAAAGTTCAAACAACCTATGCACACTTTATTGCAGTAAGTAAATTTGAACATTTTTAATTACTAAATATCAATCACTATGTTTTTTTTTCAACATCTACTTTATACTTTGTTTGAAAGCTTTCCATCTTTTTCCTTTTTAATTATGTAGTTGTTCTGAATGCTTCCTTTTAAAAAACTACCTATGAAATAAATTGCAATTTTATATTTGATAAACACAATGTATTGGTCAAAATGAAGAAGTTTTGTTTTAAAAAAGTGTTGAGCATGTATTGACTTTTGGACATACCAACTAGTATTTGCATTGGATCTTGAAAAAAAATCATATATAAAACTAATATTTGTATTCAATCTTTTTTTTTAATTCACACCAACTGTTTGTGGTATTAAATAGACTTTTAAAAAAACATACCAACATGGTCTTTATTAGGGCCCAAGGCTGATTTTTTGGTAAGATGAGGAAATATATGTTAGCCCTAATATGAAGGTAGCTTGTAATCATTTCTATTTTTTCCCAAAAATATTTCTTCTGATTCCAATTAGAAAGTGGGATCTTGATTTTAGTTCAATTTTGGTTCTTAAAAAAGTTGAGAACCTAGTTCTAATCACAAACCCAGTTCCAATTTGCCTTTTACTAATTGGACCTGAAACTAACAATTCTAAAAGCATGTTTAATAGAAGCAGTCAAAACGAAACTTTCTAACAAAACCATGTAAGCAAAGTGAAATGGTATAAAATTGAAATAGTGATATTCACAAAGTTTAATTCCAAATATGGAACCCAAATTTAATGTAGGAGTGTGACATGGACTTGTGTCCAAGTTTTTCTATTGTGTGAATGTGACTTGAAGAAGGCATGATGAAACACAAACCCTAATGGATGATTTGCTGCACTGGATGTGACAAGCAGAAAATGCCAAAGGGAGGAGATGGTTGATAATCATGAATAATAGACAAATTGCTTTCTACTTCTTACTATTTTTCTATTTTTTTGTTCTTTATGTTGTTTACAAGTTATGAGGATTGGTTTGTGTTTTTCGTGGAGTGTTGACCCTCAAATCAAGAACTAGTGATGGAATGTTATTTCTAATTCCCTTTTATGGAGTGGTGAGGATGATGTTGAAGGACAAATGGTGCACCTAAGGTTGGAGGTTGAAGATAAATGCTAAACGATGATGAAGCTAAGACACTCTAGTTTTCAGACTTTTTCTTGGTTTTTGAATTAGGATTGTTGTTGAGAATTTTTGGGAATAATGTTTAAAGATTCAAGTTGTTATGTTTTTGTTGATTAGATTTCATGAACTCCGTTGTGCTAAAGTTGGTGAGTAAGACATTAGTTGTTAATGTGTTAGTAAGGACCTCATGATGAAAATGATGAAAGGCTCTAATGGGTCATTGGGTTTAGCCATTGTGGGAAAAATTAGAGATTGGACAAACCACAATGGCTAGCCCCAATGTACTTGAAAAAATGTCCAAATGTCCAATGTGCTTGGGATTGCTATTTGGAATTGGGAAAAATTGAATACTTGAGCATTCAAGAGCTTTGAACAATTGTTCTGCATTGGGAAATTACTGGGAAAATTGAAGGAATCATTGTAAAAGTAGCTTGTCCAAATATTATCCATCTCTTGAAGCAAATTCACCATTAGGTTTGGGTTTCTAATCTTAGTAGACTTCACTCGTTGTCGGGATATCCACATTTGTTGGCCATGATAGCCCATAGAGAGAGAGATCCAAAGTGAGTTGATCTGTCAAGGTCCATAACTTTATTTTTGTCATAGTGTCATAAATAGAGTGTTGGATGTATATTTAATGTGTGTTGTGTTGAATGCACCTAATTACAAGATTGCAATATTTTGAATGCATGCAATTTATGTGTACTTCATTTTTGGTATCAGAGTAGGTTGGTCAAAATAGAACTACAAATTAGATTAATATAGGTTTTGAAGATGCATAGAAGATGTAAAATTCCAGTATTAATGAGCATGATCAAAATCTAACTACACAAGAATATTTGAGCAATATACCATTCGTAGGTTTGACAGCCCAAGCATAGAACAAAATCCATATATAGGATCTTTAATACTACGTCTGCGCGGATTTGGTGTGGTGAGCATTGTGGGGATAAATCCAAAAGAAACATAGGTTGGAGATCTTGTTGTCAAAATTGATCACATCGGGTTTAACATGCAAGCACAAGTATGGATCAAAGTTCATAATGGAATTGGAGAGTGGAACAACATTGCACACTTCCAATGTAGGTTCTTATTCATTTCTTACATTCCTTAGTGTTGTTGTTTCAAGATTTGAGGAGAGAAGCGAAGTTCTTAGGGTTGGGGATATTTGGATACCCAAGGCCTATGCTTCTCCTAACTACTTCATTAGATTCTTCATACTAAAAATTAAGAATTTGCTCCAAGAAGGAAATAGAATTCTAAAGATGGAAGTTGGTGGAGGTACGTTTAAACTCATAAGTTGAAAATTCTATTTGAAGCTAGATCAAGGATTTAAATGGTAAATGGAAGGTGCAAATGAACAGTCATATGCCTTTTAGGTTTTTAACCTACTTAGTCCCATGGTTGAAAGAAGATAGAGTGACTTGTTTGGATGAAATGTTTCAACAAGATTGATTAATGGTGTTGATGACGAGCCATGAGTAGAAGAATCCAATCTAAGGTTTTTGCTTTTGATGAGGTGAAGTTTCTAACAAAGCTAGGGACAAGGACAATAATCTTGAAGGTTACAAGATTTGCAAGCATTGTAATTGTAGGGTTCGATCCAACAATTGTAGAAATCGATGATATTGCAGTAGGAGTTATAAATGTTGGCTTCTTTATGAGAGCAACTCTTTGGTTGAAGACTTGTTCAAATGTCAATGGGTGATAATGGTCCATCTTATAGATCTCAAAAATTAGGTTCTTCACAAGCTTTTGGCCCTTTGAAACGTCTTGAAGTTCAACGAATAATTAGGGAGAAAATTAGTACAATGCTTAAGGTAGGAGATATTTGGATTCCGATAGATACTGGCATCAGAAATTTTTATTCACAATTCTACAAACCAAAATTAAACAGTAGGATCAAAGAGGGAGACTGCATTTTGAAAATTTCCAATTATGGTAAAGATTTTCATATGTTTTGCTGGTTATATTGCATTAATCTATATGGCCATTTCGTTTAGAGATATGCTGGTAGAAGTGATTTGGAGTACAACATAAAAGTAAGTACAATAGGTTATAGTGTGATGAATATGAAGAAAAGGAAGATGAGGTTGAAATAGGAAATTAGAATTTTGACTAAGTGTATTTGTTGAAAACTTTTAGTAGATAGGATGATTAATATAAAGGTACAGATGAGCTTTTCTGGGGCAAAGATGTGGAGGATGTTTTTGATAAGACAGAAAGTCTTCAAATGGTTACGGAAGTCAGAGAATTGGATGAAGACAAATTCTTCAAAATTGCCAAGCTTAATTTGAAAAGCAAAGCTTAGGATTGGTACCGTAGGTTTGACCCACCTCCTAATGATTAGAGAACTTTGCAGACACTATTGCATATGAAGTATGAGGTATATGATGAAAATGAGTTAAAAACCAAGATGGATGTGGTGCATCAAAAATCCAAGTAGAGGGTTCAATTGTACTATAATAGGTTAAAACAACTTTTGTTAAGGGCCACATTTCAAATGCAAAGAGGTGAAGACACTTTCTAGCTACATTATGATCAAAATTGAGGAAGTTGCTGGTGGTTTGCACCTACTAAGACATGGATGAATTTTTATCAACTGTAGTAGAAGTGGAAAAAGTGTTGGGGGAAATAGGAGAGACACCATATGAACCTCTACAAGAAGAAAGGGAAGAGGAATCGGCATTAGAAAAGACCAGTACTGAAGCAGTTATAGGTATTCAATGATACTCTTGTTAACTACTTTGGATAAAGGACAAATGGCAAGAAAGGACCTAGTCTAAGAATGACTAACATCATCCAATGCCAACTTTGCAGGTCGGAAGAACATATTACATCTACATGTTGTAGACTCACTAATTTAAGGCCAAGGTGTGCCAAATGTGGTGGGGGGCATAAGACAAATAATTGCAATCTAAAATGTTTTTTTTGTTCAAGCATGGGGCACACATAAAATAGATGTTGGAAAAAAAATGGCAAGGGCCCATCTGTTTCTGCAAATTTCCTAAAAGTGTTGGTTAATGATGAGGAAGTTATATCTATATTAATTGAATTAAACCATCTATGCGGAGTTAAACACAATGTTTTCTTTGGAATTAAGATGCAAAATGTAGACTACTTGTTTAAGCATCCACATCTAGAGTAGAAGCAGAAGAATTACTTGAAGAATAAAATAGAAAATCTAGACACATTGGTGCAGATGGAAACATTAGATCAAAAAATTTGTCACATTTTGTTAAAGGAAAGATATCTTTAACACCCATGGAGACCATTTTCATTATTTTTAAGGAGTTGGAATATCTTAAAGGTCTAGTGAAATTGGCTAGAAAAAAAAAGGATGTCGAAATAGCGCAGTTTCTGTCAAAGATACCTTTACGATCAAGCAAGTTTGCATCAACAAAACTCACCATAGCAAAATTGTCCATCTAATGGTTGAAATCAATCGAGCATTAATTAAAGGCTTGGTTGATACTAATGCATCAATGTCAATCATGGCAGCCAGTATGGTAATATAACTTGGCATAATCATTTGGTTTTAGGTCACGAGATGTATAAAATTGCATTAGGCATAATCACTCAAACATTGGGAAAGATCATTGATATCCATGTCATAGTTGGCAAGGTGGTTTGCCAAATGAACTTCTTGGTTGTAAATATTAACAATTATGATTTATTGTTAGGGTTGGACTTTCTTACAAAGATCAGAATGGTTGTAGATGTTGAAAAGGGAGTCATACATGTTTGGAACAGACCTAATGTATTAGTTGAAGTTTTGCCTTTCAATGTTGTCAATGCGCTTCAAAGGATTATAAGGCTAGAAGAAGCAAAAGATGCTAAGATGAGAGAAGACTTCAGTAGAATGAACTTGGAATAGTTATGTGCAACTGAAGATTTTGCATGGGATTTTACATCAACACGTCCTGATTCTACCACTTGTATTGATGATTTTCTTTTTAAAGAAGACCTAAGTGAAGCAAAAGGAAATGCAAATGATAATCTTTATAAGATTTGGCCAATAGAAGAAATTATGATTGAAAAATTGAACAATCATGGTATGAATGAGGTAATGGAAGATGAAACACCAATGCAAATGCTTAATTTGGTGTTGCAAGAACAACAACAAAAGTTATTAGAAGGATGGGCATAGAGGATGATGATTACGACATTGGATTCAGCGTGTTCAGGAAGAACAAAAAACCCAATATCTTGCAAACAAGTGTTTTGAATCTCCATCTCATTTTTTTCTGATACTAACATCATAAGGAAAGGAATCCGAAAAGGAAGAAGACAAGTGGATTGAAATCAAGGCAATGATCAACTTGAATACATCTATTGATGAAAAGTAAACAAATGAATTGTGGCATTTATTGGAGTAGTTTCAAGACATATTTGAATGGCACAAGGGTGAACTAGGTCATTGCACCATTGGTGAACATACAATTGACACATAAGGGTTGCTACCCTGTCAGATGACACCTAGAAAGCTATATTATTGGCAAATTCAAGCATTGGTGGATTTGGGGAAAATGCACAAAAGTGCTTCATAATATGCATGTAGAATCATTCTACCAGTAAATAAGGGTGGTCATAGGAGGTTATGTGGAGATTATCGTCCTTTGAAAGCCTAGACATGATGGGATTCATTTCTAATGCTTCTAATAGATGATGTGTTGGATCTATTAGGGGAGTCCACTTGGTTTTCAATATTGGATTTTTAGTTAGGATTTTGGTAGAATCCAATGGCTCTGGATGACATTAAAAATACTATAGTCATCACCAAATTAAGTCTTTATGAATTGAACATCATGCCATTCGGGGTGAAGAATTCCATTAACACCTTTTCCCAGATTATGGCAAAGGTTTTTCAAGATTGGAATAGCCAATTTTTGAAAGTCTTTGTTCATGATGTCAACATACAAACATGAATTGGACTGATCATTTGTAACATATTCGAATGGTGCCCTAGAGATTGAGAAAGGTTCACTTAAAGCTTAATCCCAACAAATGTTATTTTGGAGCTCAAAGTGATGCACCCCCAAATTCTTTCATTGATTCAAATTCGAATCCCAAAGTGAAAAACAATGCAAGAAGAAGAGTTGGGGTATGTTCTTTCGCTCGTAACATTTTGGGGGTAAAAGGGGCGTGTTGGAACTTTGGGATGGGGATTAAGATGAGTGACAAGTGGGTCAATTATTCATATTGATCTGCACAAACCAAACAACAAGTTGGTTAATGTGTCATTGGAACACTTTTGGTACATGGATGAATTACGAACATACACGAATGCACAAAACTCACCACGGCCCAAATTTGGGGGAAGTCACCACCTTCCCCTTATAATATTCACCATGGGGACTACACCCAAATGTCATTTTTCCCGGGACTCCCAAGTTCGGAGTCCTAAAATTTTCGAAATTGGGATTCCTGTTACATTGGACACCCATAACTTCTTCTACAAACCTTCGATTGAAGTGAAATCTCAAGAAAAGTTATAGCCCTTGTCAAGACCTTTCCAATGATATATGGCACGCTCCCTGCATGCACATAAATCAGGGTGATTTCCAACTTTTAGTGGTCAAGAGTCAAATTGACACTTTGACTCCTGGCCTTTCTTTCAGCCATAATTTTTTTTTTAGTACTCAAATGGATGATGTGACCCCATTTTAGACATTTAGGTCTTAAAAACTTTCCAATGGTATAAGGATATTTTCAATCCAATGAATTTGGCTTTTCAAATTACTCTTTGAAGATTTGAAAGTCCATTAGGACTCCAACTCCCAAAGTGGGAGTCCACTTGGGAGTGTGTGGGCTCATTCCCTCACACTTTCCCACACTCCCGAATTGCATTCCCAACCTACACCTTTCCATGCCCTTGCCCTGGTTGTGAGCCCAAGGTTAGGGTCATGACACAAAGAATCACCTTTATGGGTCATGTTGTAAGTGTAGAAGGATCTCATCCTAACCCCAAGAAAATTGATGCTATAGAAAACTTTTTAATTCCAAAATTTGTAACCAATGTGAAAGCCTTTTTAGGACTCACTGGATATTACAAAAAGTTCATACTTGGGTATGCCAAAATTATAAAACCATTATTTGGCTTTACTAAGAAAGACAACAAATTCCTATGTATTCTTATATGCCAAAGAACATTTGTAACTTTGAAGAAGTAGCTTGTGACATCCATAGAGTTGGGGTAAATGCACAATCTAGTGGCTCATTTTAGGCAGATACAACTTTCACAAAAGTCACAAACAAATTTTTATCTATGATCCATATGGATATGATTTTAATTTCTAAGGCTTTCATTAGTGTAATCTTTGACTATTTAGTTTCAATCATTTATGAAACCTCTTAAAACTAGGTCAAAACCCGTATTGGAAAATGTTGTTGTTAGTTAGTATGGTGAAATCATTTTGAAAATCTTAAAAGAAAAACCCATAAAGTCCATAAAAATAAAATTCCATTTAGATATTTCAATTATGTACCCATTAAGCACAAAAAAATTCAAGAAACAAAAAAAAATTCATTACAAAAGGACTTTTGAAAACAAGGTCCAATTCTAACCTTTCAAAAGTTCATATTCACCATTTGGTTAAGGTTTCACAAAATAAGATTTCGCATTTAACTTTATGATTTAATTTTTCAACCCATGTTTAGTCATAATAAATAATTTGGAGTGGAATTGAATACGAATTCTTGAATTTTTTTAACCATTTAGACAATTGACTAATCCAAATTTTTTATTTCAAAAGTCCACTATTGATATTGAATGCATTACTTTCAAAAAATAATTGTGCAAATGTCTTCATAATTAAATTATTAGTTTAGAATGAGTCATCATTTAATGTATTTAAAATTAAATCATTCACCATAGGCATTTAAACATAAAACATTTGCAAAAATCAAGCTTGTGACATAAAAATGAACCACTTTACCTTGCATTTACCCATTGATAAGACCAAATATTTCACAACCATTCATCTTAGATGTGGACTGGTTTATAAAGGGAGTAGGTGCCATTTTGTCATAGAAGTTTGAGAGCCAAGAGCAAGTCATAGCTTATACCAACAAGGTATTATTTTTGGTGCAAAAGTGTTTCCATCCAATGGAAAGGGAGTGTTATGCCCTTATACATGGGGCATAATGCATTTTTGGCAATACTTGCACCAAACCTTCTTTCTTCTACGAATAGACCGTAAGCCCCTAGAGTGTCTTGCAATTGTTTCAAATGCATATAAACAAAGAAGGAGATGGATATCTATGCTACAAGACTTCCACTTCAAAATAATCCGTAGGGTAGGAGCTAAACATGCCAATGTGGATGCATTGAGTAGAAACTTAGTTGGCAAGTATGAAGCTGATGAAGACTTTGGAAATGAGATTTAGGATCTAGGTAAGATGGCACAAGATGTTTCCATGTCTTCCATTACTAAGGGAATTGAAACTATCAACAATCTTTTCACTGTGATGGAAGGGGATAAAACACCATACCACATTAAGGTCCAAGCTCAAAAGGGGAAAAAAATCGTTCTATACTAGGATGAGGAACAAGATCAAAGGAAAAATGTTGAACAATAGGGACCAAAATACACTTTACAAGATTACTAGAATCAGGCTCATGAAACATAGATCTTGGTTGATAAGGCCAAGACCAAGATTATCATTGAAAAGATATGGATGGGGATGAACAAAACTGGTGCTTGGACATTTTGGAAGATCCTTTGAGTATGAAATTATTCATTGGTGGTTCATTGGACATAAATGAATGCACCCCCATTGATGTTGAGAGGGAAAAAAGGAAAGTGATGCTATATCATTGGCAGGAGGATACATTCTATTTTCAAGATATATGGTTCCTAAGCCTAAGGACAAAATTTTGATAATGAAAAAAATGCACAATGAGATTGGGCATTGTGGTGAAGCAAAGATGTTTGCTGAAATTAAGAAGCAATTTTTTTGGCATGATAGGACAGACTTTGTTAAAGAATTTGTCAAAGTTTGTGATAGATGCAAATTGGCTAGATAGATTGACAATTTAAGGTTTTGAGTGGAAAGTATGAAAATAATACATTTGTGTGATATTTTCTATCAAGTAGCTTTCAATACTATAGGACCATTACTCAAAACATCTAGTGGTTATAAATATGTTTTTGTTGTTATTCACCACTATTCCAAGTGGTGTGAATCACGTATTGTGAGAGAGCATGACATAGTTACTATAGCCAGTTTCCTTGACGATGAGATCATATGCCAATTTGGAATGTCAAATACATTTTCACAAATAACGGCAATGAGTGGATCAAGGAGTTTGATGCTCTATGTCAAGATTATGGTATTATACATTAATTTACTGAACCAACATAGCCACAATGCAATGGTATGATAGAACGGTTGATATAAATTATTAAGCATGGCTTGACTATCTTATCTTCAACAAATATACAAGGATGGGATATTCAATTACCAAGAATATTGTTTAGATACCATTGTGGGGTACAAGCCAACAAGAGGTATTCGCATTACTTGGTATTGATAGGACGTAGTCCTAGACTTATTATTAACAATAGTTTGAATGGGCTGTGTGATGTGGTAGATGAACATGTAGGACTTGAAGTAATGGCGGAACAAATGATTCGAAAAATGTAGTTGGTTTTTAGTATTCACAAATCCTTGATTGAGAATGTTGAACAAGCCCAAAAGAAATAGAGTAAGGTTTATGTTTCTTGGAAGGGGTTACAAGGGTAGATGCAAGCTATGGTGGCCCACTTTTTGCAACCTTATGGACTTTTTATAGAGTGTATTATAAACGCATTGTAAAATCATGGACAAAAATATTTATGGATTAAAATTGCTAAGTTGAATAAGAATATTTATTAAGGGGAAAAATTCAATAAACGTACACCAATCATATAGTAATGGACTTTTAGAATGGACATATGGACTATAATTTGGGTTTTGCATTAACATTCAAATGCATTTTTTGTTATGATTTCATTTCAATATTTTTTATAAGGACTCAATATATGATACATGATGGAAAAATGAGTATGAATTGAAAAAAATTACAACGAAAAATTTTATGAACAAATAACTATGGACTTTTGAATGACCAAATTTGAGCCATATTTTCAAAAGTCCTAATCTTTGTCATTTTTTGTTGAATTGATATATTTTTTCCCCTAACATGTATAATAAAGAGGTTTTTTAATGGGCAACCTTTCATATGGACTTTGTTAATTGATTCATCACCACATACGACCCATTAAACATTGGTTTTTAACGTTTTTTTCCATTTTAATGTTAATTTTTCCATTTATATGGCCTTTTGGGACTGGGACTTTTGCCATTTTTGAGCCACCATAACTTACATCTACCCATAGTTGTTTGTTGGTTTTGAGGAAGGTGTGCAAATCAAGATGTGGAAATTAGGTATGAAGGAAAATCTTGATGGTAGTTGGGAAGGTCCTTATGTTTTTGTTGGCTACAAGGATGGCAAGGACATAAATGAATAAGATGAAGGAGGCCAAACTTGCATAATAAAAGACATGGATGATAAACATTGGGAAAGGGCAAAAAGGGATTTGTAGATCTACCATCTTGTTCCTTAAAGTTGAAATTTATGAGGACATAGATTTTCTTCAGAAGGGAGTGGTGACACATGTGACATGGACTTGCATCCAACTTTTTTTGCTATGTGATTGTGACTTAAAAAAAGCAAGATGAAATGCAAACCCTAATGGATGATTTGTTACATTGGATGTGATGAGCAAAAAATGCCAAAGGAGGAAATGGTTAATAATCATGAACAATAGACAATTTGCTTTCTACTTCTTACTATTTTTCTATTTCCTTGTTCTTTTTGTTATTTATAGGTTATGAAGTTTGGTTTGTGTTTTTCATGGAATGCCAACACTTAGATCAAATACTGGAGATGGAATGTTTGTTTTGTGATTATTTTTAATGGAGTGACGAAGATGATGTTGAAGGATGGACAATGCGTTTGAAGTTGGAGGTTGAAGATAAATGCTAAATGATGATGAAACTAAAACATTTTGGTTTTCAATTTTTTTTTTGGTTTTTCAATTAAAATTGTTGTTGAGAACTTTTGAGAAGAATGCCTAAAGATTCAAATTGTTATGGTTTTGTTGATTAGACTTCATGAATTCTATTGCACTACAATTGGTGAGTAGAACATTAGGTGTTAGTGTGTTAATAAGGACTTCAAGACGGAAATGATGAAAGGTTTTAATGGGTCATTAGGGTTGGCCATTGTGGGATATTTCTTTCAAATCCAATGCGCTTGGGATTGTTGTTGGGAATTGGTTAAGGGTCCATTCATGATTGGGGTACCAAAAAAAAGTGTCTTTAATTGAAAAAGGATTGTAAAGGACAACTTTGGATTTTTGTTTATATGACATTATTATAATTGTAGTGGATTGTTGTATGTCAATAGATAAAATGATGTTTTCTAAAATTAATAAAAATATTTGAAAATAATTTGGATACTATGTAAATGTCATATTGAGTCTCATAAACTAAAGAAATCAAGTGTCTAGAATAAATTTAAAAAAAAAGTAATCAAAAGGAATGCACAAAGTCCTACAATTGATTTCAAATTTTTTTTACAACAAAAACATGCCACTTTCTATGAAAGTACATGTTCATTGAATGAACTTGATGAAAACCAAATCATACAAAAATTTCAAAATCTTGAAATTTTGAAAAAAAATTATACAAAGCAAAGGACTCATTTTTTAAACCATTCGATAAAATAATTATGTTTAATTGGTTCAAATTGTATAGTTTTAGATGGAGGTCACACGTGTAGGAAATAATCTTGTCAAAAAACATGTTTGGTTGTCCATTGAAACTCATTTTGACATTTTCTAGGATTTTTTGCATTTCTAGCAATTAAACTAAAATATTCATACAAAACTATGTATGATATGAAAAGTCACCATTAACACATGAATTATTTTATATTGAACTATTCAAATTTTCTCATTTAAGTTTATTTCATGTAAATATAATTTGTAAAAAGTAACTCTAAAAAACCCTTAAGACTTTTTTCCCTTTTTGGTATCCCAACCTTGAATGGATCAAAAAATTGAATACCTTAGCATTTAGGATCTCCAAACAATTGCTTTGCAATGGGAAGTTACTAGGAAAATTGAAAAAATCATTACAGAAATAACTTGTCTAGATTTTCTCCATCTCTTGAAGCAAATTCACCATTGGGTTTGGGTTTTTGATCTTAGTAGACCCACTTATTGTTGGGATATCCACATTTGTTGGCCATGATAGCCCATAGAGAGAGATCCAGAGTGAGCTTATCCATCAAGGTCCATAGCTTTATTTCTGTCCTAGTGTCATAGATAGAATGTTGGATGTAGACCTAATGTGTTGATGTGTTGAATGCACCTAATTACAAGACTGCAATATTTTGAGTGTGTACCTCCTTTTTGGTGACTGGAGACAACATATCATTAATGTAAATCATTGCTTGAAACTCACCACATTGAAGGAATAACTTCCACCCCTTCAAAACACAACCCATCATTGTGGTTGACCCATTACCGGCAATCAGTTGTTGAGATGGAAAGATTTTGATATCTAGTTGCTACTAACTTCGCAAACTTTAAATTTCATTGTTCATTTTTACATTTTTCGAATTTGCAGTGTGTTTATAAATAAAGCTTTGCAGGGTTTTCTCACTAAGTTCTTTAGTCTAACAACCAACCACCAAAATGAGAGGTGGTTCTTTGTCATTCTTCACCTTAACTGGCATTTCTTTATTCCATTCAGCAAACTATATATCTATCTAAATTGCATCTATTTTCAACCATATTCCACCATGAAAGTTCCAAGGTAGGTAAGTAAGTAGCTAGTACTTAAAGGGACATTGCTTGTCCAAGGGTAAAAGCAGCCTTTTGTCCGCCAAATCTTCCAGCAAATAAGTATGATATAAATGGCATTGATCACTTTACCAAAACTAATATTGAGAGTAACTAGAATAAGGGTATATTGGTATATTGATATAACGGTATCACAGTAACTAGAATAGGGGAATTTTTAATCAGAGTTCTTGGTTATATTGGATGGATGCCGGACGGCGCGTGCCCGCTTAGTTCGAGAAATTGCGGAGCGTGAAACGGGGGTCGCACGCGACGGCTTCCGGGACGGCAGCCGCGTCCTCCGACGGCGGCACCACCTCCGCCGTCAGGTGCTTCGGCAGTTGCGGGATGCCGGTCAGCGTGAATGTGTAGAAGAATTTGAACGGAGAGATGTTGTGCAGCCGGACCACGCCTCGCGCTTCTCTGAAGAACCCCACTCCTCCCGTGATGGTCATCAACGTATCTTGGTAGTTGACAAATGGACCCTGCAGCAGAAATTCAGCCCCCGGGATGCATGCTCAAGATCATCTGTATTTCTTGGAATTCATATTGCGATTGTCATGTCTACAGGTACCACAGTACTACTATGTTTTCTCTAACAAAGATCGACACAAAATCTCCTTTGAGCGAGAAGTCGAAAATGGAGCTGCAGATGATTCTAGGTAAGGCTGATACTCTGAGCTGGATCGGGTTCGAAGTCTTTCTGTGATGCGCTCTGATCTCATGAGCTGGGAAGCTGAGAAGACTGATCATCACCTGAGTCAGTTATGAATTATGTAGTAAATTCTAGATTTAGGGTTTAGGTACCTACCTGGCCCGAGATGTGACCGAAATCGCCGAAGTACCAGGTCATCAAAGTCTCATAGCGATCGGGAGTGAAAAACTGTTGCCTCTTCATTTCCGGAGTACCCATTCCGGGGTAGTGCTTCATGAGGAGGCAGATGCCAGCCGTGATGCCCAGCCTCAGCTTCAGCGACCCATCATACAGCTGCATCATAAACCATGCACATGAACCCAGGTCTTATAGTGAGAGACTTCATCATCGACATGGTACAGCGCTCGAAATACTATTGTCAATTTCCTTTGCAATGCGACTGACCAATGGAGTCTAATACAGCAATCCCGCGACTCATCGGTGATATGTCCAGAGAATTCCACTCCAAGCTGCAATTTAGTGGGAGGAATCTATTGTACCGACCTTGTTGGTGAATGGAACTTGGTCGCCAAGGGCATGGACATGCGCCCCGGTGACAGGATTGACCCTGTTCACAGTCTGTGAACTGAATTCCAGAAATGCAGGGCTATCCCTATCGAATTCATTCAGCTCGTACACACTGAATGTCTGCGTTTCAGCTGCACACAATATAGAATATCGCAACATGAAGCTGAATTGATTAGCTTTTCCGTTCATCTTAATCCAGGCTCGCATTTTCCAGGGAAGGAATTAATTCCATGGAACAAAACACCACTTGCAGGGACGGAGAAGTTCAGACCAAGTACCTAGTTTGGGGACTGATTCCCAAAGGAAAAGCCTGTCGGCTGAATCGCTGACACTGCTCTCGCCGTTGATGTCGTCGGAAGAAGGTAGAGTCTCCAAATGTTGTATCAAAGCCTCCGCTGGGTTCTGTGTTTCAGGAAAGTCAGGCAGCTTGGACGGCGTGGTCACAGGAGCCGCATCAGAGCGCTGTGCTTCTAGGATACTGGAGCAAACCCTGGGTCGTCTAGTTCTCTTGTCCGAATCGTGCTTGACACTGGTCCAGAGACTAAAAGACTTGAATGAATGAAGCTGTTTATGGCTTGCTGGTTGAACCTGACGACTAATTCCGTCTATCCTTTTGATCTGTGACTGACTCAAACATGCTAGTTGCCCAGTTTGGGCGCACAAATTCATTGTTGCCGCCATCTCTATTGCAAATCAGATTTTCCTGTAACACTCTATCTTACTTCTCAAGTTCCGATCTGAATATCTAATAACCTATGACTGTAAATGATCAATTCACGAGCAATTCGGGAACAATTCATAGAACGTTGACGCTCCAGTTGCAGATCTGAACTGTGTCGATTGATTGAATGAAAGGTGGAGGGACTGAACCCGGTTTTATAGAGCACCGGCCATGAAAGGAACATGATTAACCGCCTCGGCCCTGAACGTGGAAACCAATTAGGCGGCAGATTCTGTGAATCATATGAGCAGCCACCCAGGACTACATGGCAGCAAGATTTGACTGCTATATATGTCCCAGCTGCATTTTTTACGAGGGGGAGCGCAGCCGTAACTGCTGCCGATCAACTAGAGCCTTGCAGCTCTATGAAATTCTAATGTCTGTTCTAACATTAAGTGGGTGAAAGCGAAATTATTCGGGGTTCGCAGGTGCTGCCGGCAGGAACCGCCGCCCGCCCTGCTGCGTTCGAACGAATTGAGCTCAATCGAATCCAAAGACCGATTTTTCCGGATACTGGCGTTCATGTACTATCATCTATCGTCGGCGCAGACACCGTGAAAAAGAAAGGCTGCAACACGAGCCGGCGCGGCGAATCTGGGTGTAGCCAGAATCCTGGAGCTACAAACTGCTTTAAAGAGGTGTTGGTGGCCCAGGTCTGCAGAGGCGGGCCACAAAGGGTGTGTGGCCTTGCCGACTAAGGCAAGGATATTGTTTTTATATTCATTATAGAGTATTGTAGCTTAAGGGATTTTGGCCAGTAGGTAATAGGTCTATTTTTATATGAGGATTTTTGAAAACTGATATTTTGGCTTGTGTTGAAACTTGAGATTATTTATAGAGTTATAATATCTTGAAAGATTTTGGTTTCTTTCAGAGGATTTTTTGAAGATCATGTTTTTGCATGGTGAAATATTTGAGTTTCCATAATTTCTTGTTTTGCATTAAGATACTTTTTAATGCAAATGGCAAGGCCACAGTGTGACACACCCCTTGTTAAGTAGTTCGACCTACAATTATCCAAAAGAGAACTTAGAGGAAAGTAGAACTTTTTTGGGCACCTTTTATCAACATACTAGAAGCTATGGTCTACATCTGACTATTTCTACTTTTCCTCTAAAGACTTTGCAGCATTTCTTTCAAACAAGAAAGATTTATGCGATCCACACCCTCACCCCCTTTGGTTTTTTTGTCACCAAGTGGTGAAATGTCACCCCCAAAGAAAATTCTGTGAACACCCAGAGCAAACTAGTACCCACCAATACACCATCCACTGGATGCCCATTACGGCACAGTTGTGAATGAACCGCAACTGACTTGACATCTGGTTTCACCTAGTTGCTCCAATTCTTTAACTGTAAAGCAAAGCCCAAGGGGCCGATCTTTACCCCCTCTAAGATGATCATAGATTGCCTTTTTCTATTCTGTTTTTCCACCCTTCCTTCAAGTTGGAATTCAAACATATGTCATCCTTCCCTCATGATTGTACTTGCGTAACATTTCCACCCAACATCACTAGTTGCCTTTCCACAAATGAAAAACATCAAGTTCATTATTGTCCATTCAAAGACAAAGAAATCCCTTTCTCAACTATAGTCAATTGGGCCACAGTGGACCAGCACCCACCAACGCACCATGAAGGACGAATGGTAAGTGATGAGTAAACAGTTTTCTGTTGGGTTCCAGTTCCCTAGCTAACCATGGTGGTTGACTCAGTTACTTTTTTTCCTTCCTACTTACTAGGTAATAAAAACAGCCCTTAGCTCTGTGTAAACCATTGTTGGGCGGGTGTCCAGTTTTCAAAGGTGAAAACCAGCTGTTGAGGGTCAGGTTCTTGTAACCTGGACCTGAGTTGACATCAATTTGTTGGAACCGGCACAAGAATCAAACCATTGAAAAAATATTTTGTTAGATCTGGAACTTTGAAAAAATATTTTTGAAAATAGGGTAAGGATATATATATATATATATATATATATATATATATATGTTAAAAAATTGATTTTTTTCAAAGTTAATAATTGGACCGAACTTTATAATTAATTATTAATTTTAATTAGTTGTTCAACTCTATACTTATGTAAACCCCTATTTTAATTTGTCATAAAATTTGTCACATAATCTTTAACATTAAGGAATGTGTAACGTGTACATGGAACAGAACCTGGTTCAAAAACTGGGTCCAGACGTTCTTGAATTTGAAAAAATGTGACAAGACTGGAACCGAAGGGTTCAAATTTTGGAAGAACCTGGCTCAAACCTGTACCTGGAGAATTGTCACATAAATTTTAAAATGTCAGAACCAGACCTGAGGTTCTCTCAAAAAGGAGGAACTGGACAACACTGGCATAAACCATCTACTTACCTAGAGGTTGCCTATTTTCCTACCTATTTGCCACTATATGAGACCTATTTCCTACAGAATTGGTTACCAAGATGAAACTAAATATTAACTCAGTTGAGGTTCATCCACAACTGAGTAGTAACGGACATTCAGTGGATGGTGCGCTGGTGGGTGCTGGTTCACTGTCGCCAGTCAATTGCATGCCTACAAAAAGACCCATGCACGAGTGTTAGTTTTTCTCAAGGGTTCTGACAAGTCGCCTTTCACGGTGGCAACTGTGTGCCTCGGCTGCAAGGCACCTGCACACCATTGACCATCATGGGGTGACCTTGGGTCAGCCAGCACCTACTCTGGTACCAAGGCAAACACACAAATAGGTTGCTTTTAACCATGGTAAAACATCCCACCCTAAGATTAAATCAGGGTGTCTGAGTTCAAATTTAATATTTCCTGGGTTAATATGGTCAATAAGAAGGCCTCATACAAGAAGGTGAAGGTACCAGCAGTTGTAGGTGCTGGTTCACCTGTACACAAATTAGTGTTACAATAGAGTTATCCTTAAGGTCATCTTGTCTTTGGGCCCTAGTTTGGCACCTGTAGTCCCCGTTTCATCCCCAATTTGATTGTAGCCATGAAGTGATTGATACTGTATAATGAAACCAGGTATCAGTTCACAAGATTTTATTTCCACAATTTTATTCCCACGGGACTTGATGTAATGTATTCATATTGTATCATGAAGGATACTTAATTTTTTCTAGTTCACATCTCCTTTATAATTAAATAAATCCAGGGTTAAACTTCTTGGGTTACCGCCACTTTGACTACATTACAAATTTGAAACAAAAAAAATACTGAGCAGCTTGTTTTCACTGGCAAATTTTCGCCGAAAAGAAATTTAAAAATATATATATTTGTGAGGTTTTCAATGACCAGAATTTGACGGGTTGTAATTTTGAAAGTAGGTACACGCTTAGATCAACCAAAACAAGAAAAATAATTCCCATTCTGGTTTGTGGTATGCAATTTGGGGTAGCCCTAATTTACACCCATTTTGGCCACCATAGTGCCCAAACAGATTCAACAGTTTAGTGTCGAATAATTTCTTTATTTATCAAAATGCATTTCAGCACATAAAGTATTAATTCTTAATATTTTCAGCTTAAATTGTAAAAAATGATTTTATTTTCAGCATGGATGAATTTAAGAATAAATTTTCATCCACTTGAAGTTCCATTCAATTGTTATGTTTTTTGATTAAATTGTTTGCCTTCACAATTTTGATCTTGTTTCCCTCTTAATTTCCTTTTCAACAAACTTATAAAACGTAAGTTTTGGTGGGGATTTCACTTTTGTGATTTACTAAGCTTCTACTAAAGGTTTGAAATTTCCAAAATGAGCAAAGAAGAACTACTTATAACAATGTTAAAAAATAATTTGTTTTTAACAAAGTAGAGAAGTGTCATGTTGGTAAGCTAAAAAAGGTTGCATCTGCAATATTATTTCCACCAGAGTTAAAGAGAGAGGATGAAAAACCTACTAAGGACGGGAAGTAACAAAAGATGAAAGGATTGTCATCTACAAAGGATGATAGGAAGTGGTCAAAGAAGAGAGGATCCTACACAAACTAGTTTCAACTTCATTTATGGCCTCCCATTGTTGATCAATTTATGTATTTGACACAATTTGCTTGCTGTAATAAAAAAACATGGTAACAATTCTAAAGCATTACACTTTTTGAAAAGAATGTTCAAAAGGCTCAACATGCCATATCCTTATGAAAATTTGATTTGAGCATCCTTATAGGAGCAGTTTTCTACAAGTTGTGAATTAAAACCAAATAATAAGCATGCAGTGGAAGTTGGGACAACAGTGAAATTTAACAAAAAAATTTATGCATGCATTGGAGGACTACCCAGAAGTTTGTGACTCATTTGTCATCAAGTTATGAAAAATAAAAAAAATTTGACAACTTTTTTCAATTGGCATTATGTAACCTATTATTCATGGAATGATAGAATTTATAGCACCTGAAATCTTGCAAGAAGCCCTTGGAAGGTTTACAACCACAAGATAATGGACCCATCAATTCACGAAACTATAGATGAATTAGTTTTTCAAAAATGGCCACAACAGCAACAAATGAACTACACCTAACTAATATGAACAAGGATGCAATATGGCCACATCTCATCCTCATTTAACTCTGGTCTTGTGAAACCTGAACCTAGGTGGTTCTTTTAAAATTAAAATATTCGAATAATTGAACCTGAGTGATGCTAAGAATTTTTTTTAAAAAAAAACCCATAACCAACTATTACAATAAATTCAAATACTTGCCTCACACTGGTATAAACTTTAACCTTCTTAGTAACATTTTTCAGCATTTCATGAACCAACCAGAAATAGCCCCTCACCCACTAGATCAACAAGTTTGTTTGGCTGTTTCCAAAAAATTGATGCAAAATGGAGGCCAAAGTGAACCAGCACCCACCAACTCACCATGGAGGCAGGAGGATGAATTGCGTATGGACAGGAAATGATTTTTTGGTTGTATTCCCATCCATTAGTTATGTACTGATCATCACATGCATCTACATACCTAGTAACTGCCAAGTGCCTTTCCCACTTACTTACTTACATAATAACCACTTACATTCCCTACCTACTCATCTATGGTATACTTACCTACCAACTTTCATAGGTAGCTACCTAGGTAGAGGAAAGGGGAAGTAGGAGGGTTTACAAGATAGGTCACCCAGGCAGAACCTTGGTCACTCAGTTGTGGTTCAGAAGGCTTTTTATTAAAGAAAAACTATGTGCAATTGATCAATTGGAAAGTTCATCCTAATGCTGCGAAGATTTTGAACTGAAAGATTTTCAATGGGGTTTATATAGCATAATTTCATGGATCCCGTAAGAACCCCATACGATCCCAGGACAGTGGACAATTTTCCATAAGATGGTACAGAAAAAAAGGAAAAAAGCGAAAGCAAAAATTTAGGCAAGGGGCGGCATTTTGTGAGAGTCATGTTGTGGTTGGGATTGAGACACAGGCTCTGCCCTTGTCATACTCTGCCTCACATGATGTAGCTCCCTCAGGAAAATACCTCCCCCTATACGTAGTTAGGCTGTCTTTTCAGAAGTGTGCTTTGTTGCATTGGTATCTTGAGAGATCATCCTTCTACAGAGTATTTTAATTCTTTGGGTGGTGTCAGAAAGAAACAACATTAGATTTTAGCTCCCTTCTGTAACAATCGGCAGGCCCCTTACAACAAAAGGGATATATATATATATATACTACTGGTGTTTCTGTTTAACATGTATTGTTAAAAAAACTCTCAATATCGAAACAAGGGGTCTGTCACACTGTGGCCTTGCCATTTACATTAAAGTTGATCTTAAGGCAAAAGAAGAATTATGGAAACTCAAATATTTCAGCATGCAAAAATATAATCTTGAAAAAATCCACTAAAAGAAACCTAAATCCTTCAAGATATTATAACTCTATAACTAATTTCAAGTTTCAATACAAGCCAAAATATCATCTTTCAAAAATCCTTATATAAAATAGACCTATTATTACCCAGGGGCCAAAATCCCTTAAGCTACTATACTCTATAATGAACCTAAACATAATATCCTTGCCTTGGTATGCAAAGGCAAACAAACAACTTAATCAGCCTCTTTTAGATTTTATTTATTTCTTGGCCACAAATGGACAAATCCATTGCAAAAAGAAACCAAACACAAGCAGCCCCCCGGGTGAACAACCAACCCCAGGACAGAGGACCCAACACATTTGCCAAGGAAACTACCACAGATTAGTGGTTGATAACATCATACGATCTTGCAGGCATCCTTGGCACAGATAGACTGGTGAGGAGCCTAGACCTTATCAAACTTCTCAAGAAGCCTACCTTCTTCTTCTGGGTGCTTCTGCTGCCATTTCATTCTACCATGGTCAAGTGAACGTTCTCACATTACAATGCCAAGTTTGACATCATGCTCATTTGACCTGGTTAAAGAAAGACCAGGTCATGATTTCTCTCAATCCGTCTAGAGCAGAGAGCTATGCTCCGGAAGAACGACCATACTAAACTGCTGAACATCCTAAAAAGCCTTTGGACATATTTTTATTAAATGGACACTGTTCAAGTCCTAGAGCCTTTTTGGTTGCAGCCCACAGTTGATGGTGACTTAAGCCTGTAAAGGAAGGTGAAACTGAGCTCCCAAGCATGTGCGTAGAGACCACTGAATCACAGGAGAGGCAGTCTACTATGAGAGCTTGATTCGTCTTTGTGCTCCACCTATTGACAACAAACGCTTGGTGCCAAAGTGACCATATAAGCTCAACGTCTTTCTCTTCTCACCACTTCAACCAGACGTCATTCCATCTCATCTGGAAATTCTGCAGGAGCACTGGACTCCATAGCTCAATTACTTTCCTTTTAAGTATTTCTCTCAATTTAACTAATTTTCTGCCCAGTTAAGCACTCTATTAAGTAGGTAGAAAGTACTTCAAGGGATATTGCTTGCTTGGAAAGATAATTCCACACTTTTTTTGGCCACATCTTCCAACAAATAAATGACATTGATTAATTTATCACAATTAATATTGGGAGTAAATGTATATTATGGTTGGTATCATACTAACTACAATAGGGGGATTTTTAATCAGCGTCAAATGTAACTAGGGTTTATTCGATGGGTGGATAGATTCATGCTCCAGTCCTCCATCTATTGCGGCACGTGTCCGCTTAAGCTAGTTCGAGAAATTGCGGAGCGTGAAACGGGGGTCGCACGCGACCGCTTCGGGGACCGCAGCTGCGTCCTCCGAGGGCGGCACCACCTCCGCCGTGAGGTGCTTCGGCAGTTGCGGGATGCCGGTCAGCGTGAATGTGTAGAAGAATTTGAAGGGAGAGATGTTGTGCAGCCGGACCACGCCTCGCGCTTCTCTAAAGAACCCCACTCCTCCCGTGATGGTCATCAACGTGTCTTGGTAGTTGACAAATGGACCCTGCAGCAGAAATTCAGCCCCCGGGATGCATGCTCAAGATCATCAGTATTTCTTGAAATTCATATTGCCATTGTCATGTCTACAGGTACCACAGTACTACTATGTTTTCTCTAACAAAGATCGACACAAAATCTCCTTTCACCGAGAAGTCGAATATGGAGCTGCAGATGATTCTAGGTAAGGCTGATACCCTGAGCTGGATCGGGTTCGAAGTCTTTCTGTGATGCGCTCTGATCTCACGAGCTGGGAAGCTGAGAAGACTGATCATTACCCGAGCCAGTTATGAATTATGTAGTAAATTCTAGATTTAGGGTTTATTTACCTACCTGGCCCGAGATGTGACCGAAATCGCCGAAGTACCAGGTCATCAAAGTCTCATAACGATCGGGAGTGAAAAACTGTTGCCTCTTCATTTCCGGAGTACCCATTCCGGGGTAGTGCTTCATGAGGAGGCAGATGCCAGCCGTGATGCCCAGCCTCAGCTTCAGCGACCCATCATACAGCTGCA
>Ga0209611_10002058_pt1 | contig 35168 bp, 21 predicted proteins | sample S1TSphgellanicum_3_FD_187693 | JGI IMG/M metagenome (GOLD analysis project Ga0209611, IMG submission 187693) | Host-associated microbial communities from peat moss isolated from Minnesota, USA - S1T2_Fc - Sphagnum magellanicum MG (SPAdes) (version 2) | ecosystem: Host-associated > Plants > Peat...
AAAAGGACTGCAATCACATGATCTGGAGGTGGATCCAGCGAAGGACTTGAGAGAAGTGACTGCCAGGAACGAAGAAGGAACATCTCAAGAACCACAATTATTCCACAGTTCCATGGCAAAAAAAGCGCTTACCCGCCTGTTTATTCTCCTTTTCTGTGCCACTCTGCTATAGAACCTCAAGGTCTATGAGGCCCAACGACATCAAACCCAACGTTAGACCGGACATGATACCAGCGAACAACACCAGGGCAGAAGATATCCCGGCATAGATCCAACACCAGGGAGTTCCAAAATCAACGTCCTCATCAAACAACCGCCATGGAAGACTTGAGGATCCCAACAAATTGTACAGCAGCAGTGGCGTCTTCATCGTCCCTTTTACAATTGACAACTTTTTCTTCTTCCTCGAACTTTGAAGTCTATTCTTGCAGCACAAATTCCACAGACAAGCTCCTTCTCCTTTCCTCCTTGTCTTTCAACAGCGTGCCAAATTGACTATCGTTTCCTCATCATGCCCGAGACTCTTCTCTCTCTCCAAAACAAAAGCTTTAACAAGAAATCCAGAAACAAATAGTGCACTCACAATAACAACCAGGGTCTCAACCCTACACAAAATACGTCAGACAAAAGGAAGCTTGCCACCCTCCGCCTGGTTCCCCTGTGTCCAAATTCTAGTTGGTCGTTCTCTCCAAATTCTCTACCAAGGCAAAATAGATTATAATAATGGTTAAGTGGATTTATAGCTTCCATTTGGTCTAAAAGATTTTTTATTTTTTTAATGGTGTTTTGGGAATCAGATGACATTGTGAAACCTTTTGCAAAACTTCCTTCTCCAGTAACCCTTTCACTAATTTGCGAGGTAACGCACATCACAACTTGCGATACGTCCACCACCGGAAAGTTTTGTAAAAATTTGTGATGAAGTTTGCGATACATATTCAAACGCAAAATGCGAGGCGTCGAATAACGCAAGCTTGCGATGTTTTGTGACTCTCAAAGTTTGTAGTGATACTTTGTGTATTGTAAAATGTGCAATGTTTTGAGTATGATTAAAAGTTGCGAAGTGTGGAATATCGCTAGGGTGGACAGAGACTGAGTGGGTCGCAAAGTTTTTTTTGTTGTATATGTCGCAAAAGTGCTGCGATGATTAAAGGTACATTATAAATTAGCAATGGGTGGTGCACCACAAGTTACGATGCGTGTCACATCGCAAATATGGCAGATTGCTTTTGCTTCGCAAACCCTTCAGGTTTTTCGTTTAGCCCTTCGCAAAAAAGCACAATATGTAGTAGTGAAGGACAAACAAGAAAAAAATACAAGCCATGCGACACCAAAATGACAACAAAACATCAACAAAACCTAAGACACTCTAAAAAATCCATTTACAAAGTCAATTTCTTGGACAATAATTGAATTTCTTCACTTTGAAACCCAATACACTTTGCACTACACTAGAAATGCCATTCTATGATTGGTCCTTATCGACTATACTAGTTGTTATGGCATTTGTAATTGACTCAGACCTATCATTTATGCCATTTTTAATCACTTATCCATTTATAGTCATATAGGACTAGTCATAAAATGGCATTTTTGGCATAGTGTTAAAAGTTATGAACACAAAGTGAATTATCATTCATTTTTCCACCCTAATATATTAAAGAATTGAAAAAAATAATTGATTTAAAAAAGAAAAAAATATTGGTTAGTGATTTTGAGGGGTTCCAAGTTGAGTTGATTTATTTTACTAAGTTTATTTTACTAGTTAAATGAAACACCAATATTTGGGCGACAATTTAATTTTCAAAATTAAAAATTTGGTACCTAATTAATTACCTATTTATTTAACTACCTACCAACCAACTTAATTGTTTTAAATTTATTTATTTATTTATAACCTACCTACCTTACTTTAATTAGGTTACTAGGCTAACCTATAGGCTTAGAAAACTAAGTTAAGTAGGCTAATTAGACACATTCCAGTAGGTTGCAAGTGTGAGGATTTGAACCCTTCACCTTCACATTAAAAGTCTAAGGCCATAACCATTGCAACTTTTTTTCAACAAATGATAATTTTTGTCACCACATCATTATGAACATTTTTTTCCTATCCTACCTATGTGGCCTAACCTACTAACCTTAATCATTTAACTACCCTAACTACCTTTAGCTATTATATATAAGTTATTTCAAGTTATTTCAAAGCCATTTTGAGTTTTATTTATGTTATTTAAAACCATATTACCATGTGTTATTCTAACTTTTTCTACCTTAGGATAATTTTGGTTATTCTAAGCTATTCCACTTTAAATGTGTTTTTGGTTATTATAAGTTACTTAACCTGAAGTTGTTGTAGGTTATTTTACATTAGTTTTTGCGATCATAGGTTATTCCATCTTAAGTTATGGCTATTATAGGCCATCCCTAATTTATTTTATGTTATTTTATCCTAGGTTATTATTCATTATTCTAGGTTATTCTAACCTACTATGTTATTATATTTTAGACTATTCTAACTTTAGCTATTATTGGCAATTTTTAGTTATTAAATAGTAGGTTATTTTAGACTCTTTTACACTATGATATTTTTAATTATTTCAATTTATTTTATCTTAGGTTATTATAAATTATTTTTGTTTATTTTACCCTAACTTATTTTTGGCCATTTTTGGTTATTATATTTTAGGTTATTATACTTTAGGTTATTTTATGTTATTATTGGTTATTTCAATATAATCTACCCCAAGTTATTTTAAATTATTATCCACTACTATACCTTAAGTTATTTTTTGTTTTTTACCCAAAGTTATTCCTAATTATTATAATTATACATTAGGTTATTCTTGATTATTTTATTTTATGCTTCTTTAGGTTATTTTAAACCTAAATTATTTAAGCTATTATTGGTTATTATAAGTTATTCCACCTTAAATTATTATCAATTATTCAAGGTTATTTTGAATTATTCCATATTAATTTTCTTTCTACCCTAAGTTATTTAAAGCAAATTTAGGTTCTTTTATTTTAACCTATTAATAGCCAAAGATAATTTATAATAGTCTATAATAACTTATAATAACCTATAATAATCTAATGTAAAATAACCTAAAATACTCTAAGATAACCTAGGGTAAAAAAATCTACAATAGGTTAAAAATAATAACCTTTCAAATAACTTTGAATAATCTAAGGTAAATAATATATAATAGGTTATAATAGCCTAGGCTTTATGTAGGTATCTTAGGTGTAACAAGTAAACTAGCTAATCAAATCAATATTATAGATTTGATTAAATCGTTGTTGTTTAATATGACTTATTTGATTAAGCCATGGACATCTTAATGGACCTTTATTTGTTTGTCCCTTTTGACTAAATGTATCAGAGTCAAAATATTTTAAGGTGTACAACACATGACAAAAAAAGCCTAGTTTTTACTGTAGTTATTAGATCCCCATAAAAAATAATGAATCAAAAGTTGTCAAAATTTTCAAAAAGACTATATTTTAGATTATAACAATTCTAGATTCCATCATAATATTCCATAAACATGTTTTTAAATGGTAAAAAAGGACTAGGTCAAAAAAATAGAAAAAGGTGATGATATGACAAGATTTTGGTATACCTTAAAGAATTTTCACCCGTGACACGACAATTGGTTTAAAAATGTTACATTAGTAAAAATAAGCAACCAAAAGAACCAAATGTCTTTCATGCCTCATGATTCTAGTCAAAATGTACATCTTATTTGGTCAATGCAAACATTTTGGTTAAATTAAACCTTTTGAAAAATCATGATTTCTTATAGTGGTTAATTTTCTTGAAAATGGAACATTTTTTATGAAGGTAGAATTGATTATCTATTAATTAAAGGTCAAAATGAGTAGATTGGAACAATGGGAGTTGCACAAAGGTCAAATTACTGAAATGTTCAATAAATCATTTACTAGTTATTGAAAGGACGAACAATTCTATTAAACCAAATTCAATGTTTAATGAAATGTCTTCCTTTATTATGCCCTATCAAAATTTGAACTTGGTGTTTCACAAAGGTTGACCAAGATTCAAATTTTCATCAAATTCAATAGCCATCAAAACAAGGAGCATAATATCAAAAAAATATGGAGGTAGATTCATGTTGTACGGTTGGTTTAGTACATGAGGTTGTTGCAATGTAAAAAATTTGTTGCTAAACCTAGAGATGATCATTAGGTGCCATATGTTATAACAAAATAATTGTAATTTTTGGTAGAGTAATATGACTTTAAAATAATGATGATGAAGAGGGAATAGGAGGGAATATGATGTTAAAGCTTATAAAATATTTTAACTATTGAAAGTTGTATTGAAAAAATATTATCAAAAGTTGTTTTTGTTAACACAAAGTCGAAACAATTTTTGTTGACACATATTGGTTTTGTGACATGTTGGATACAACATTTACTTCCATGAGTTCAATCTTTTAGAATTCCATCATGACAACCTTGTTGACACTTCAAATAAGGTGAAAACCTCAAAAAAATGAAGTCACATGCACATTTTTCTTAGCAAAAATTACCCTCACATCTTTTAAACAAAAAATTACAAGTAGTAAGTACAACATTAAATATTGTAATCATACATGTCATTAACATATTTTTTGCTACTTTTTGCCATAAAGTAAAATTTGAAATTAACACCTATGAATAACCAATCATTAGCCTCCCCTAAATTATATTGCATACATACTTAAATTATCATGCACACCTACGAGCTAAAACTAAGCTATAGAAATTTCAAATTTTGGACATGAGAAAAGTTTTCATTTGTTCCTTTTTGGTCTACTCATTGCATAAATACCCAAATCCACAATTAATATATGGCAAAAGAAAAAAAGGACATGAATGAGGCCATGGTTATCAAACCAAGGGTTATGTTACCACATAAAATTCATAAGTGTAAACTTAATTACTATTAGATAGAAAGGATTTTAAAAATTGCACATCAATTTGAGGAAAGCAAGAAAATTTGTCAAATTGTACAAAATTACATTGATGACTTGAACTAAAGGTAAATTATGAAGTGGAATATTGTATGTTGCATGTTAACATTAGGCCAATTATATTGGACATGGTGTTGACAATTGTGATGTAGTATTCATGGACATGATTTCTCCTAATGATTTCATGAATCACCCTTTATTGTAATAAATTACAATTTTGATTTAAACTTCATGTTCATTGCACCACATTTTCATGTTGCAAACACTACTACAAAATGTGGGTGCAGTTCATTAGTCCATGTCCACTAAACCAATGAATTCATTGCTTCCCCATTAGGTCTCGTTCACTATGACCAATGAATTCACTCAAAGTCCAATGAAATCGCTTGGCATATAGGGACACCTTTTGTTGTAGGAAAGGACCTTTGAAAACCATATGTACTCTACATTTTAACTAAAGTTCTAGGTTATACATTGTTTTGATATTGAGTGTGGTCAAAGATTTCATATTAAGGGGCCTCCATGAAATGAAAATGATCTAATGTATCACTTACTCAACCTTAAAGGTCTTAAACTCAAAACAAAACTCAAATTAAAATAAATGATAATTCAATTTCAAAACTCATACTAATCATTAAGTGTAACTTCCCATGATTGTCATAGCCTTTAAATGGCCCCACATGGTCATTATTATATTTAACAAAGTTTGCAATTTTGACTTTGATCCAATGGCCTTTTTGGTTCATTTAATTAAAATTACACCTTGAAGAAAAGTTACAAGGTTTAGAGAGCATTCAAAATCAAACCCACAAATGTCAATTTTATTGAAACCAATTGGTCCTATCATAATAAGGAGTTTTAGAAGCACATCCTTGTTATACCAAGTCCATATCAATATGACAATTATGCACAAATATGTCTAGGTTTTTTTTTTTCAACATCCACTTTAACTTTTTTTCACACATATATTTGGTAAAATGTAGTGTATTAAACATACAATTGGGATTTTGGACCTATAAAAAAAGAAAACAATGAACCCCACAAAACATGAATACATGGGTGAACATCAAACAAAATATTGAGAATGAAAACAAAATAAAAGGAGCCGCATTTGCCATTTAAGGTGATTGTTTTTAAAGTAATGGGTTTGTTTGCCATGATGATGTGGCATGTTGGGATTAGTTACAAAAATGGATATATTAGAAATCCATGATTTTTATAATGACCAAAAATATTTGTTATAAAAAAAATGTCATACTACATGTTATTATGTAAAGGTGCCTATAAAAAATTATTGTTCATGGTTATGTTTTTTTAATACATTTTAAGTCATTTTTTATAAAATAGAAAAAACATTGGTTATAATGCTTTTGAATATTTGATGTTCATTATATTCATTCCAATATTATTCTTATAATATTATTATCATTGGGTTCAAAATTTCTAAATTGTACCAAATTTTATCACATCATCACATTTTTCTATACTCCTTTACCTAGTCCTATTTTACCATACCCAAAACACATAATGAATGATATTGATGGAATTATGGTGGTTTAACATAATTTATTATAAAATATTTGATACCTTTTTATTCATTAATATTGATGGGGAACAAAATATGGAAAATTTTGACTTTATTAAGGACTCAATCAATTTTGTCTTTAATAGTACACCTTAAAGGATTCTCACTCCATTTATAAACACATTAAAGACTTGCAAAATTAATAAAAAATTTAACATTAAAACATGAAAAATCATGCATTAATTATAATTTTGTGACTCCTATTAGTGTGATTACACTAAGAGTCAATATATCTATGCTGATGTATACACATTCTTTTGGCTTTGATTACCCATCTAAATGAATTGCTTATATATTTGAGGTGATAAACGAGGCTTTGCAACTACAACTAAAGGTTTAGCTACTTGACAAATTGTTCCAAAAGCCTCCATTATATCTATGTCTTCTGGCTTACAACCAGGTTGTGGAAACCAGTCAAATGCATGAAGAACTGTTGCAAGACCACATTGCACCATGAGTTGTGCAAGGTCCAAACCAGGGCATCGTCGACGACCTGATCCAAATGGCAATAAATTATAATTTGACCCACCAACATTGATATTGGAACCAAAAAATCGATCAGGATCAAATTTTAAAGGCTTCTCCCAAACCTTTGAATCACGACCGATGGCCCATATATTCACAAACAAAGTTGTGTTAGCGGGAATTTTGTAGTTCAAAATTTGAGCATCTATATTATTGTGGTGAGGGAATCCTAATGGAACTGCAGGGTGTAAACGAAAGTTTTCTTTGATAATGGCTTGCAAGTAAGGTAAATTAGGAAGATCTGACTCAAGCACTTGCCTATTCCTACCCACAACTTTGTCAAGTTCTTCTTGTGCCTTCTTAATAATCTTGGGATGGCGAATGAGTTCTGTTAATGCCCATTCCAAGGTGATTGCAGATGTGTCTGTTCCTCCCACAATCATATCCTACAATAAAAAAAACAACAAACATTATATTAATTGAATTTTTTTCATGATGTAACATTGATGAACAAAAGGAATGAAATTTACACACATATGGTTAAAAGATAATATAAATTCCACTAATGTACACGTACCGTCAAAACTCCCATTGTTGATCTTTCATCAAGTTTCTCATCAAGCCCCAACAAAATTTCAACAAAATCTTTTGTGGTGGAATCGGCAACTATTTTGTTTCCCTTTCGATATTCCTTCAAGATGTTCGAAAGGCTATTTTCAATCTGTTTTTTTATGGGCTTTAAGCGTTTTTCAAAACCTTGCAAATCAAATGGCTTCAAGATTGGTATGAGATCACCAATGTCAAATGTACCCACTATTTCCACAATTGTTAAAACACAATTGAAAAATTCATCAAAATTGCTTCCCAAAAGACTGTCTGATTTTTCACGACGTTTTCCAAACAACATGCGACAAATGATATTGCTAATCAGTTGTTGAAATATAGGCCTCATTTCCACAATCTTCCCTCCTTGGCTGTGTTTTGTAATGTTCTCCACCATACATGTCATTTCATCTTGACGCCCATGTTCAAAGCTTTTGAGCCTCATTTGTGTGAGGAGTTCCGTAGCACATATCTTGCGAAGTAGGCGCCAATGATCTCCATATGGTGAAAAAGTAATGTTAGAATAATCAAAACCCAAGTATTTGCCTATGATCAAATTACGAGGTCTATTTGCAAAATCAACATCATGAATTTTTAACACCTCAAAAGCCATTTCAGCATTTGAAATTATGATGTTATTTGAGTATCCTAAACGCAAGGACATAATTGGTCCATGCTTCTTTGCAAGCTCTTCCATGGAACGATGAGGAAACTTGCTCAAATAAAACAATGATCCAACTATGGGCCAACTAGGTGGTCCAGGGGGTCGAGGCATTGCCTTTGGAACGAACCATGTAAAGTAGAGTAATGCACTAATCACCCCAACAACAAAGAAACAAAATACAAATGCAAACTCCATGATCAAGCTGAAAACGTTGTGAAAGATTGCTTTGCAGCTTGACTGAAACAATGAATAGGCACAACAAATGTTTAGCTATGGCATCTTATAAAGCCCTTCCAACACGAAGGTCATGCATATGAGGTATTCCAACTTGGGTTGGATATTTGAAACTTCATGGGACCATGTTCCATGTGAATAAAGCAAAGGTATGGCACTTGGGAGACATAGAAAAAGGGCAAAACAATAATTCCAAGATAAATAAAAATAATCAAATATTTTATGGGATTTTTTGGTACATGAAAAAGGACAGCAACGTTTTCCAACCAAAATAAATGAGTTTTGTTTTGTCATACACCCAAAGAAAGGGATGACTTATTACACACGTAGATGTTTAAATAATTAGGATGACTTATTCAGCCTATTGTACCATGCTTTGACACTTGCATGATGCAAAAAGTAGTAATCACCCACCATTCAACTCCCATTTGTCAAGCTGAAAATTGAGACTAGATTCAAAGGTGACAGGGAGGGGGGGTGCGGTTAGGTGTGTGTGTTACGAACAACCAAGAATCCGGTCAAGAAAAACTAAGAAGCAATTGAAGGGTAGATGAGGCTGCTTTAGGCTCCCCAGCTACTAGTGATTTCTTTTTTGTGGTGATTTTTTTGCATTTTGGTGAATTGTTTTTAATTAAAAGATTATTATGTCACAAATTCCTGTTTCTTGAAAGAAAATTGCCAAAAAAAGAAAAGAAATTTGATGATTTTTTCTTTTTGAAAATTTGCCACAGCTGCCTACAGCATGAAAAGGTGCTTAAGATTTTTCTACTTCCATATATTGAATATCACTAAATTTGGCTAAATATTGATATGGATTATTGCCACTTGAGCAACATCACAAAATTTGAAAAAAAAAAAAAAAAACACACGCTTCATGTTGCCTTCCTGTATGTAAAATGATTTGGAGTTTTGTGTTATGCTTTAACTTCAATATTTAGATGATATAAAAATTGGGAATCACCCAATAAGATGCTTTGTTTATTCAACTCCCCTTTCCCAGTCTGAAAAGTGAGACTAATTTAAAAAGGGGGAAGGAGTTAAGATGCCTTTGCTGAAAAGCCTCTTCAAAATTAGCCCACCTAGTTGAGAGCAATAACTTAATCAATATTACTAAATCAAAGTCACTAAATCTGTAGATTTTCTTTTAAAAAATTGAGGACACAAGTGGATGAATTCCATTGCAAAAAAGGAGCAAAGAAACAAGACCCCCAAAGCAAAGCCTATCTGTAGAAAACTTTCAACCTCGTTGCTTGACCAACCTCCTCTTGGGGAGGTACCTATTGTTAGTTCTAATTAGCCCCCAATTGTATGTATCTGCCATAAGCCTAGATTGAAAATGACAAGAAATCTAATTAGGAATAGAAATTCTGCCCATGAGGCAATCCAACATTCACCCAAGAGGCTTATAGTTTTCTCTTTTGGGAAGGGCGGTGGGGTTGGATTTCTTGGTGTTTTGATGTTCCCAATATGTTCCCAAAAAATTTCCCAATAGCACAACACTTTTATCCCAATATGTTTTGCCCAAAGTTGTCATCTTTTCACCTATAAGATGGGATGAAGGGGACGCATTTTGTATAGAAACTTGCAAAAGAGAAATTTCTATTTGGGCAACCTCCAAATTTGATTTTTTCTTTTTAGTGATGACACATCAAATTGACTTATTGTAAAAAAAAAGGAAGTTGAAGTTGGGAGGTACCCCCATCTAATTAATTCTAAGATGAATTTTCACCCGTATTCCCTTTCCTTCCATTATCCTAGGTCGAAAATGGCGACAAACAATTTTTAAAAAAATCATGCAACCAATGAGAAGGTTCAACATGCACTTAGGAGGGCCCAATTTTTTTCTTTTGGGGGGGTGGTGGGGGGTTGTTCCCAATGTGTTCCCATCACGTTCCCAAGGGTTAGCCAAAGTTCTTAATTTTTGTTCTCCAAGATGTTCCCAATAGCTTTGCACTTTTATCCTATATGCTTTGGCCAAAGTTGAACCTTCATATACATATGAACTATAAAGGTGGGCCAACGGGAAGCACCTTGTACTTCTATTTTGGGGGAGTGCCCAATGTTTTGAATTGTTTTGCTGATGGGCTATCATAAGTGGCTACTTTTAATAAATAAAAAATAATAACAAAAAATCTTTGGGTGCACCTCCCAACTAATCAATAAAGAATGAATATACACACATACTCACCCTCTTTTGTTCTTTTGCTGTTCTCTATGTGTTACCATCAAGTTACCATCAAGTTTCCATCAAGGTTACAAAGACCTTGTTCCCCAAGACGTTTCCAACAATACCACACTTTTATCCCATATGCTTTGGCCAAAGTTGAACTTTCATGTACATGAAAATTCCATAAATTCACTGGGGGTTTCACAGGGTGTCTCACACCCTACTAAGTTTTTCGCCCTGAGTTCCAGCGGTCCGTAAAGGCGCCCTGACTGTGAGCGGTTTTGGGAAAAGACGGGGTGAGAAGGGGGTTGACCACGTGGTGCCCCTTTGACTGGCTTAAAATAGGTGGACAGTTCAAGAAGTTGACAATTCAACTTTGGGGGGCGGGGGCCGTTCTAGCGGAGTATTTCACGTCAACAAAGTTGGATGAAGAAAGTGGAGAATTGTGCAACCTTGGTGTAGGCGTGCGGGACATCTTTAAAAACCATGTCGGCCACATGAGGTTTATTTAAATCTCTCACCAACTTCACTTTGGGAGAATTCCAAGAATTGTTGCAACTTGTGGTCCCAACCATTATTAGTCATGCAAGTCCATAGGGGAATCACACTACATTTATGGGCAACCATCCAAGTCGATCTCAAAATAACATTTGTTTAGTTTCATCTTGTTCACAAAATATGATAATGTGACTAAATATGATGCTTTCATATGGAACTAGAGCAAGAAGGCAATAAATGATGATGACATATTTATTTCATCTTGCATCAATTTTATCATTATTGACAACATTTGGTGTCCCTATATTGGAAAACAACAAGTTTTGATGAGATAACTTTCACAATTTTAAAGTTACATTGGATTTATTGATTGGACCCTCATCAAAATTTGTAAACCTTGGAACAATCAATCCCATCATAGTTAGTTTAATCAACAAAAAAAATTGTATTGCACGAACATGGTTGTGGTGGACCACCATGCGTTGTTCATAGATTTAGACCTCGAATATCTAAAGTCATACCATGATGTTAATATCCTTTATTAATCAGACATCTATAAGTCGTGGCCTAAATATTTTGTCCACGCAGATGAATATTTTGACTACTTATTGGGTGACCCTAGTTACATGGGCAAGGACTTGTTCATGTTACGTCACATTGGGAGGCATGAATTGATGTTTGGAATTCATATGGATGTTGTTAGGACATACAACAAGATGCATGCACATTTAACATTTCATTCCATTTTAGGGTTAGGTTTAGGGCTTTAGGTTTAAGTTTAGGGTTATGTTAGGATTTTAAGATTAGAGTTTAAGCTTAGATTTAAAGTTCATGTGTAAGGTTTACACTTAGGTTTAAGTTTTTTTGGTTTTTTAGTTAAACATAAGTTTTTGGGTTTGGTGTTTAGGGTTAAGGTTTATGTCTAGGATTTTAAGTTTGAATGAAGGGATTAGGTTCAAAGGTTTAGGTTTTTCCATTAAATATGAATTTTAAGGTTAAGAATTTAGGGTTTTAGGTTTAAGGTTAAAGTTTATGTTTAAAGTTAAGGTTTTAAGATTAGGGTTTAGGTTCCTATTAAGGTTTTAGATTTATAACGGTTTAGGGTTTCATGTTTAAGGTTAAATTTTTTGTTTAAAGTTTTAGGTTCAAAGTTAAAGTTTACAATTTATGATTTTAAGTTAAATATAAATTATTGTGTTTAGGTTTTAAGTATGAGTTTAAGGTTTAAATTTAAATTGTTAAGTTTTTAATTAAAGTTTATTTCTAGGGTTTTAGGTTTAGTTTTGTAGGGTTTGGGTTTAGGGTTTAAGTTTTTATTTATTTATTTAGGGTCAAGGTTTATTTCTAGGTTTTTAAGGTTCAGGTTAGATTTATGGTTTTAAGGGTTTTAAGTTTTGGATTAAAGGTTATTTATAGGGTTTTAAGGTTTAGTTTTAGGGTTTAGGGTTTAAGGTTTAATGTTAAGGTTCATTTATGGGTTTTAGGATTTAGATTTAAGGTTTAAGTTTTAAATTTTAAGTTTCGGGTTTTGAGTTTTAGGTTTAGGGTTGTGTTTTAAATTTTAGGCTTTTGATTTTTTTAGATAGTGATTGAATTGACTTACAACAAAATCATGTAGGTTTTTGAGTTAAAATGGAATGGGGCATTGGGGGATTGAAATCCAAGTGGAAAAGGTTAATGAAACATTGTGATTCAATATAAAAAATTTATAGTCATTTGTTTAGGGCAACTACATTATTGATTAACTTTTCACATTTCTAGGCATCACCATGACTTCACAATTGAAGTTATTGGTGAACACCATAATGACCCAACAAAATATCGCTAGGATGGTGACTATTGACTAAAGTTTAGTAATATTTGACCCTAGCCTTGAATTATGCATCTGTAATGACTTCAAGTTCCGTAATTGTCCTTAAATTGGCTATTTTGGATGTAGTTTTTTTCTATGCTAACATTTACATTTGCTTTTAACAAAACTTTTCATCCCTACACACTAGCTTCATGTTTGTTGGCAGTAGTGGCAAGGGTCTTTGGTTGTGATTACAACATCTTTGATTTGGTCATTGGCTTTTCAATTGATGTACCCATAGATGTGGCAAGAGATATAAACGACACCTTGTTGTTCCATTTAATGTAAGGCTAAGAAAAAAATGATAAGATGAACTGACTATACTTTCCATCAGATTTTGTCACCTTTTCAATAGATTTCATGTTGCATGTCCATCGGCTGATTTGAGTTGTGCCAAAACATGATCACTTTACAAAACAACCTTTTCTGCACCTTCCTCATTGTTGTGCATGTTGTTGGCTCCTTCAATGCATTTTGTAAATTATCTTTTAAACTCACATTTTAGAATACAAAATTAAAGAACTACAAACTTGTAATTTGTGTAAACAACTTTTCAAACTTGGTTGAGTACAAGTTGTGTCACATTTTTCTTATCATGACTATAAAACATGAAATGATGGTTGTAGAAGTTGGCTAAACAATTCAAATGAAAAGAATCCATAATTCAAACAAAAATAATCCATAATGCACTTTGTGGTTTTCTGTTTATGATGTGCCTTTATGCGCCTATTACTTTTATTAACCAACATTTCATTTTTTTGGGTCATGAATGGGTTAAGGTCAATTCCTTTTATACTTAGTTGACCCTAAAATGCACTTGAATTAATGGAAAAATTTAATGTAATTTGTAATTTTGTACAAAAGAGAGATTTAGGGTTTGATAGAAACTAAAAAAAACAAGGTTTAGGGTTAAGGTTTTGAAATGAAAATCTATAGCTACCAACATACATAAATAGGATGTAATATAGAATTAAAAAGGTAAAGACAAAAAGTCATATAACCCAAATTATACATAAGAAAAAAAAAGGAAAGGGGTTTAAGGTTTGATAGGTTTATAGTCTAATAGAGACTAAAAGAGACCAAGTTTAAGGAGACCAAAATCTACAACTGCTAACAAATATAAATAAGGTGTATACAAAAAAAATTTAAGCACAAAAAGGAAGAAGTTTAGTCCAAATTATAAAAAAGAAAACAAAGCATATAATGGTTTTAGGGTTTGATAGGTTTAGGGTCTAACAACAATTTTAAAAAACCGTGTTTAGGGTTTCCATTTTGAGACCAAAAATTGTAACTGCTAACATGCATAAATAAAATGTTTACATAATTAAAAAACATAATTAAGGAAAAAAAATCCAAATTCTACATTAAAAAAAAGGATAAGGGTTTAAGGTTTAATAACTTTAGGGTCTAGCAACAACTAAAACAAACTAAATTTAAGGTTGACATTTTGAAATTAAATTTGTAATTTTAAGGTTTGATAGAAACTAAAAGAGACCAAGTTTAAGGTAGTGATTTTGAAAGTAGATTTGTAGCTCATAATAAACATAGAAAGGATATCTGATAAAATTACCAAAAAAAAAACGAAAATGTATTTCCATTCAACTTTGTACAAAATTTGTGCCATTTAAAATTTTAAAATTATAGTTCAACACATGGATTTAGCAAGGAGGTTATTCCACACTACATAAAATTACATTAGAAGAGTCATTCTTGGAATCATAATATGCGAGATAAACTAGGTCAATGGGATCCAAACACATCTTGAAATATTGAAGTTCAAATTCAAAATGCATTTGTAGTAACTACCTTAGGGTACCATTAGTGGCAAGTTGTTGGAGATAGGACCTATGGTTAATTTTTACTTCCTCTAATGCATTCCAAGGAAAGCTCTTGCCTACAACCATAAACCATACCTTATTCATTCAACAAAAATGCTAAAACATTGAAAGTATCAAGTGTAAACGAATGAAAATGTGTTGCATAACAATAGAATCTGGGAAAGGAAACAAGTTAATTTTTTTTCTTAGGCACATTTGGGTTAGGTTGGAATTTTGGGTATACATAGGTTTTTAGGATGCGGATGTCAAATTTGTTTGTACATGAATGTATTAACGAGGTTTCTTGCAAGATTGAATTAATTTTCTTTGTGTTATGGTTTGTACAAATTCACACACCTTGTAACAAAGAGTGGAAAGAAACCACACAAAGGGTGGAGAGAGACCAATCCAATACATAACAATAATGACTCCCAAATCCTGAAATTTTCCACATAGTTGTAAAAGACTTCGTCATCTCAAGACAAGAATGTTGTTACTATGACCATGACTTTCAAAGGCTTATGTCTCACACGTTAACAAATTGCTCAAATCAAAAAAATGACAAGCTTAAGAAGCTTTTCAATTACTTGAAACCTTTAATCAAACAATCAACCTCCTTTAAATGACCTGTCAATTGACCTAGGACATATAACAAACACCCCTAATCAAACATCTAACCTCCTCCAAATGCACTACTAACTAATTTAGGACACATGATGGTATGTTGATCATTTTGTTGAACCATGTAAACTTTGCCAACATTATATGTAACCTTATTTTGTTGAGCCATGTATACTATGCCAATATTGAAATCACCTTGACATTCTTTTATTAAAGGATGACCATCTTCTCTTGAACCACACATAGACCATGTAACCACACAAGAAAAGACCTTGACACAAAGAAAACAAACCTTACAAACTACATGAACAAACCCTAGTAACAACATGAAAAAAAGAAACCTCACAAACAACATGAATAAACCCTTTTAACCATGCAAAGAGAAGAGACCTTGCAAACAATGTGAACAAACCTTTTAACCGTGCAAAAAGAAAAGACCTTTAGACAATATGTGAACAAACCCTACCAAGTTCCAATAGATCTTCCACATAAAGAGAAAAAACCCCCTATATTACATGAGTAAATCCCGCCAAGTTTCAACATATTTTATTATGTTGATGCACTTTGCTGATTTGATGATCAATATTTTCTCAAGCACACAATGCTCTATTAATGTACCTTTAAACCTGCTAATCAACATGTTTTTTGTTAATGTGCCTGCCAACTCATCAAATGACCTTCAAACGCGCGACCTCTTTTTCTATAAATGCACCTACCTTCAATCATTGGACCTCCCCCTTTAAACAAGCTCTTATGGCATTTATACATATTAAAAAGAAAAGTTTAAACAATGATGAAAACCCAAGTTGGTTGTTTTCTAAAAGCCTAAACACCTTTGGTGCTCAGAAATAACTATTTTTTTAGCATTGAAATTAGCATTGAAATTTGTCTTTCCTTCCACATCTACTACAAACCCTAAAGCATGTTCTTTCCTCCTTGGTGTGCACATGTCAAAGAAAACACAAGGAAAAACTTTAAAATGCACCAAAATTAGTGCATTTCCAAATTTTGCCTCATGTTATTTTCGTTTGTCAAATTTTTGCCTTGTGTTTCTCATTGTGCCCTATGTTTTCAATGAACATAAGATACTCACCTTGGATTTTTTGAATTTTATGAATAATTATAATATATAAAAAGAGGCCTAGGGTTTAATGATGGGCAAGTGGCAAAGGGAAGTGCCTTTGTGCTTCTATTGGGAATGCCCAATGTTTCAAAAACAATTTGTGATGGGCCAATCAAAATGGTCCTTTCCCAAAAAGCAAAAAAAGTTGGGGGTTGCATCCAATTTTTATTTTTTTGAAGCAACCACTTTGATTGGCCCATAAACATTTTTTTTGCATTGGGCACTACCCAAAATAGAAGCACAAAGGTGCTTCCCTTTGGCTTGTTTATATATATATGAAAGTTCAATTATGGCCAAAACACATGGGATAAAGGTGCGATGTTATTGGAAGCATTTTGGGGAACACATTGGGAACTTGATGGGAACCTTTTGGAATTCAATGGGAACAAAATGGGGATAATAAAAAGCCCCTCCACCCAATCCTCAAAAAAAAAACCAAGATTTCTTGAATGCATGTCAAGCCTTTTCACTAGCCACATGAAAATTATGGCCTATAATTATTTCTCACATTTTTGGCTTGTGTTAATATCCTTGTTTAACAAATTGGGACACTTATGGTGTTCATATTTGATGTCTTTAGCCTAAGTTGAAAATGTTGACAAATAATTGTAGGAATATTTGTTTTGTTCAACCAAAAGGTGATGTTGCATGCACTCAATAATTTCAAGGTTTTTTTTGTGTGGAAAAGGTTAAGGAGGGAGGGGGTGTATTCATTTGGTTTTTTTATGTTCACAATGTGTTACCATCAACTTGCCAAGGACTTCCCATGAAGTTCCTAAACAATTCCCCTACAAGCTCCCTTGGATGTTCCCAATAGCACCACATTTGTATCCCATATGTTTTGTTCAAAGTTGTATTCTTTTTACTTATATAGGTAGGCTAAAGAAAAGGCACTCCATCTTTGTCCCAACCCTAGCCTTGGGGTATGAAAAATGATGTGGGTCAAGAGTGTCTCATGATTTATGGATATTTTCACAAGTGTGAGAGTGTGCAAAGAGGAGATGGGTTGCAGACACTCCAAAAAGGGAATTGTTTTTTGAAATTGGAATCCCATAGTATCTTGGATTTTTGGGACAAGCTCTAAAAGAACACGCCTTTTTGAGATTGTTGAAAAGGTCTTGGAAAGTAGATACCAAAAGTGGGTTCACATCCTTCATTTTTATTTTTGAAATGCAAATTATATGGCCAAAATAAATATTGGGATTCGTCAAACTGACAACTTGACTTTTGAATAATAAAACCTAAGAAATAGGGATCAAATGACCTTCAATTGGAACATGCAATATGCAATCAGAACCTCTTTTCAAGTACTACAACATTTCCCTTTGTAGCTCTTCGATCAAAGTTCATATGTGTGAATTAGGAACAAACAAGGTAGTGGGACTTATAACTTGGTAGTTTCAAAAGTTTTTGGGTCAACCACTTAGTTTCAACTTGTGTCAACCAACTTGTTTAGTTTGTGCATGTTAATTTGTCATGATCTTGCATTAACACTCTCATCTTAGTCCCATCCTAAAGCTCTCACACCCAAATGTGCGGAGTTAAATAACACACTTTGGGTTGCATTCTATTACAACATTGGGAATTGATAAGGTACTTACACCCAACACCATTTGACAAGCCTAAGGGTGCATCACATGGCATCAAAACTTAAATAGGATTCTTGATATGAAAAACAAGTTTGATAAAATATGATGGTCAAAGAAAGCAAATAGAAGCACTCAATGTGAATAACAAACTATAGTGGAGGCATTCGTCTAGTTGGTTGTTATTGCCATGTACAAGTGAATGTGATTAAACAACATAGATCTTATGCAATTGCTCGTGGATGCTTAAATAAATTCCAATCAATAATCCAATTGGCAAATAATCTAATTGTAATCCAAATGGCTATTGTTGACATGTCTATGCCAATCACCCATAGACAACCCAAATCAATTTTAATTGGTAATCTAATTAGAAAATTCATAATTGACAAATGTCAAAGCCAGTCTGCATCCAATCAATAATGTAATGACAATGTAATTGGTTGGTGTTCCCCTATCTATGTTAATTGATTTCAAAAGACCCACATTTAATTACATAGATCCACTAGTAGAAGAAAGGTCATTTTGCGACTTCAATTTGAAACTAAAAACTAATAATAAATCACTTTAGTAACTAAACTTTTTATTAGTTGCATAAGTGTAGTTGTAATGAACATTAATTATAAATAGTGATAAAATATGACACCAACACATCGAGATGGATGAAGTATATGTTCAAATTTATACTCCTCCATCCATTGACCAATTGTATAGTTTTTTGCAACTAATTACAACTACACTAATAATTGGTTACATGTTGCTAGGTGTTGGGGTGTATGTAATTTGAAATTATTCTAACTTGGGGCTTTGTGTTGTTGGACACCATGAGTGATAATCAACTTTTTCTCTCTCTTCTTATGTTCTCTAACAATTTCCAATAGTTCATCATCATTTATGTCAATGTACAATTTAATTTGAATTAATGTAAATATCATGGACCTAAAAAACACATGTTAATTTGCCTTTTTATATACACTAGTATGGCCTATGCCGTTGGCTCAAATGTTACCACGTCCTCAATTGATTTTTCCTTCCAAAACCTGATTTTTTGGAATTTATTTGAATTTTCAGCGACATAAATCACTTAAAAAACAACATTTCCCACATTCTGAATCCAAATCTTACCAAATAAATTCCATTAAATCATGATCATCAAGATCTTTCCAACAACACCAAAGGCACATTCCAATTCTTCCAAAACTTTCAGCTACAATTTAGTTTAATTTTCAATGAAAAAATTAATTAGTATTCAAAAACTTCTACACCACAAGTCCAAACACCATGAAACCAAGCCAATGCACCCCTCCTCTTAGAGAGCTTTCCAAAGAAACCAAGAATGTGATCTGAAGCATCTCAATTTGGTGGATCTCTCATAAGTACAAACAAAAAAAAACTACCTTCCTTCAAAGATAGACTGGGGAAAATGAACGAGATAATTAGGATTGGGAACAAGGTAGTTTGTATTTGGTTTGTTTCTAGAACTCTCCAAGGATGATCATACAAAGGATTATGCAAAATCAATTGTCCAAGGATGACATACAAAATATTATGCAAAATTTCCCATATACCAGTTTGTTGATGTATGTAGTTTTAAATTATTCCAATTAAAAAGCTTTGTTTATATATTTTGTCCAAACAAAACATACAATTTGAGATTGATACATGTGGCCAAATTGATTTATGCCATTTATAAATTTCCAACTTTTTTTTTAATCATTGTCACGCATTATGGATGGTTTAGATTCTTACACATGGCCAAATCAAAATCTAATGTTTGGCAAAAAATTTGAATTGAAAAAATTAATTTAAAGGTAAATTTTTAATTTAAGTAAAAAAATAAATATGCATAATCATTATGGATATTTTATTAAAATCATGACATGTGATGCAACAAAAATTTGCCGCATGGAATACTAATTGAATTTTGGTCAAAACATACTAAACATAAATATTTAAGTAGGTATGTTAAGTGCTTACTTATGTTAGGTAGGTAGTTAGTAGATATTCCTATTTTATTTTATGTTTAGTCTTTAGGGTCAAACGTCTTTGAATAATTCATCCCAAATGGTAGTTGTTCTTTAATTTTTAATTTGCATCTTTTTATATAGTCCACAAACTTGAAATGGAGGACAAGAGATATGGGATAATTTTTTAATCACAACAATGTTACAAAAATTTGTCCTTTTTTTCAATGCTATAAATTATATAAACTATATGTATACATTTTAATCCCAATGCCATTTGGGATAAACCCTAAAGATAATTGAATTCAAAATAAAATAAAACCCTTTTTAAAAAATCCTACCTACGTAACCTAGGAGCACCCGCCCACCCACCTTATGTTAACTACCTACCCAGATAATTAACATACGTAGTTATTGATCACCTTACATACATATGTACATACATATCTAATTACATATGTACCCACCTAACCTACCTTCCCACCTAATCTAAGCTATTTACCTACCCAACCTACCTAATTAATTATCTATCTATCTTTTTACCTACTTACCTACCACAATATACCTTTAATATATATTTAATGTAAATTCATGTACACCCCTAGAGATATACCCTTCCTATATTAATTATATGCCTTAATATACCTCTAGGGGTTAGGTTCACAAATTAGTTGCAACTAAAATTTGGGTATTAATTAGACTAATAGGACATACAAGATTATTCATGGATGAATCTAATTCTATAAATCATTTACATGGAATGATTAAAAATTCAATAGATGCAATAACATAATCCCAAAATGACCAAAAATATCAAAGTTGACAAATAATTGCAAAAATAATCACAAACAACATATAGTTATATGTAGTCGCAATAGAATGGTTGCATTTTGGCCTTTTTCTTGAGTGATTTCATTTGGTCATTGACAAACAAACCTAAATAAGTTTTAGTCAATTATTGTTGCCTTACCAAAGTTAGTTGCCAATCGAATAGGTAATGCAATTGTAATCATGTCAATTGCTATAGTCATGTATAAGTTGATTACTCTCATAGAACCCATGTTTTGTCTAGTCACAATCATCTTCAGGACATAGCCATGTTGAGATACAACCATATTGCGAAGCACGTGTTTTTAATATAGTTATCTCTATGATTGTGGACTAGGAATTCTTGGTTTTTGCATTTTTTCACCTAATTCTAACTTGGCAAATAAGATTTCAAGGTATGATAAATGTTTTGTTTCGAAAAAAATGGCCCAAAATTTCCCAAATTTCAAAAAATTCCTTTTCCAAATCACAAGTTTTCTTTTCATAAGTTATAGTATATAATTGAATAAAATTTTTTTAATAGAAAACCATTCATATCTTGTTTAGAGGCCAATTTGGCCAAAATTTCAAGGTTCCATATAACATTATTTGCAACTATACTTTTTTCATTTATAAAAAGAAAATTGGTCAAGTGACAACTTGTATGAATTTTAAACTTGGAGTCACATGTGTTACTTTATGTATTATTTGGTTTATTTTTTGTTGATTACCTATGCAACACATATTTTTGAACCATCATTTTATTATGGTATCTAGTTGAAAAATTATAGTTGTCAATGGATATTTGCCCCATTCAAAATTAGTAGGACATATTTTATTGTAAGAGATGGGATTTATTGCAAATAAAATATGAATACACTAGAAGAAAAATCAAAATTTGCGACCAGTGTTTAGGACTATTTTTAAATCAAAAGCGACATTTTGCAACTATTTCACATTAGTCATCTAAAACAAGTCACATGCACCAATTAGTCACAAATAACATGATGTGAACAATGACATCATCAAATTTTGAATGAAATATGTGGTCAACAAATACAAAGGATCTTTGACCAAATCATATGATTATGACTTATGTGGCACACATTTGTAACTACAATGCAACTATTTTGGTAACTTATCAAAATTTATCACATGGCAACTTGTGAAATAGGTAGGTAAGTAGATAGTCCTAAGGAGGTAGGTAGATAGGTTAGGCCATGTGGCACTTATGATAAACAAGGTCGCATGGCACTTAGGCTAGGTCATGCCACATGACACCTAGGATAGACTACGCCACATGGCACCTAGGCTAGGTCATGCCATGTGACACTTAGGATAGACTAAGCCATGTGGCATCTAGGTTAAGTCATGCCATGAGGCACCTAGGTCAAGTTATGCCACATGGCTTTTAGGCTAAGTTATGCCATGTGTCACATAGGATAGGTTATGCCACATGGCACCTATGCTAGGTTTATGCCATGTGGCACCTAGGGTAGGCCTAGGTTCTAATAGTTTATGTGGCATCTAAGTTAAATCCTCTTTCATTTTTTGGTTTAGTAGGCATAGGATATATAGCCTACTTGTTGATATTATTATCTCATTTGTTATAGATATTACTAATTTTAATAATCAATATTTAATAATAATAATACTAATTTTAGTACACATAATAGAATTTTAACAATAAATTTTCTTTATTAATATCAATTTTCAGGTTCAAATAAAAATTCTTGAATCCAAATAAAAAAATTTAGATACAAGAACAAAATTTGAATTTGAAATATCAATTTCCAAACTCAATATATGAACAATGTACATACATAATATGAGCATATATATTATATCTCTAATATTATATCCTAAACACGATTTTAATACTTACATAGAAACATATTTTAAAATTATATTACACTTAGGTATACCTTTAAAGGTGGAATTACCTTGGTGACTATTATAATTAATGGGACATATAAGCTTATTCACTAATGAAAATAGACCTGAAAACCATCCAACCCATAAGATAAAGGCATAGATAGTGACAACATAGTTACATCAAACTTGCAAGAATGATCAAAAGTTTAAATTTTGATTTTATAGTTGTAAATACTCTCAAAGGTATTCATGATTAATAGTTGCATATACTTGCAAATAAAGTGGTTACATTTTGGTTGATTTCTATTAGTGATATACGAAGAAAAACAAATTGTCCATTATAAGTGGATGCATATTTAAACATTGTCCAATGGGAACATTCTTCTAATAACATCCGTTGTAAAAGAAATCATGTCATATAATGTGATATACATTGGAGGCCTCTCCTTTCCTCAAATCAATGTGACATGTCTCATTGATCACTATAGATGGAACACCATTTTAATTGAACAGTTTTACATGTACTTGGGGTTGAAGCCACCTTTCCATGTTAAGATGGCTTTTGTTAAGATGACCATAATGAATGATTTCAACTTCAAAGTCATGAAGTCACATTTTGCCATCTATCACAAAAATGTGTGAAATTCATGTTCCATGTGGAGGAAAAAACAACTTAGATGCCAACCATTTTTTTAGCATCCAATGTTTTAATGGTTGGGCATGCATACAAGGATGATGTTTGTTCACAAACTTGTCCAACCTTGTCTTAGTTGCAAACACCTATGTATAGGTCTCTAGCAATGTTTATAGTGTCCTTTTTTGGGACATCCAAATCAAGCCCCCTTAAACACAAAAGCTCCAAGTTGTTATCTTTGATCTTATTATGCATGATCAATGATAATAAAAAAATTGTTGTGATTTTTAAAAAATAATTTGGAGGATGCCAAAAATGTATTGTGTGTGAAATTTGCAAGAGCTTAAAAGCCACCTTCGAGTTGAATGTGTGTGTGTGTGTGTGATGGAGAATCAATTGTTGTCTTGTGATTTGGACAAGAAAGAAACATAAATGCATTTTGTGTGGAATTTGGAAGAGTGGGAAGTAGCCAGAAATGGGGGTACATGTGTGTGTGATTGTTTTCTTGTGATTTAGAAAAGTGAAGTGTGTTGTGTGTGAAAACTTGCAAGAATGATATGTAGGTGGAAATAAATGAATGTGTGAAATTTGCAAGAGTGAGAGGCAACTTTGTGCACATGGTTATTTTCTTGTGATTTGGATAAGTGAAATGTGTTGTGTGTGAAACTTGGGGAGGCAACCGTGTGTGTGTGTGTGTGTGTGTGTGTGTCCTTGTTTTGCGATTTGGAAAAGTATGGTGTGTTCAAGGTCCACAAGGGTGTTTGGTTTATTTCTACAACAAGCCAATGGATATTGCACATATTACAAAGGCATTGTTGATTTTGGGGAAGAGTTTTGCAATTCCCTTCATTTTCATAATCTATGAAGACTTTGATGTCACACAATTTATAATTAACTATTCCCAAAACTTGGGAATGATGTAAATGTGTTTGGAACCTCTTTTAACCAAAACATTTGTTTTTAATTGTTTGCTTAGTTGAATTCATGTTTCGTTTGAATTCCATATATGGTCAACACTTCAATTGTGATAAGCCTACAATGCTTACAAGATTTTGGTAAAAAAAATTGTAAGAATTATTTGTTAGACCTTTTTATGTGTTGACTTTGAGTTTTACTTGTCAAACTTGCTCAATTTTGGGTGTATATGTTTAAACTAGAACCATTAACTATTCCCTAGTATGTTGCTTTTGAATGGTGCACACCTTGTTTGTGTGAACTTTACAACCTTCATCTTTAGTTGTTGTAAGGTGATTGATAATTCACATTTTTACATACCTAATTAAATTCATTCAACTATTGTTACATTTCCAAAAAAATTCCAACACACATATTGGCCCATGTTTTTACATCTTGTTTTACCATTCAAATGTTCCATGACATGTATTTCTTTCCATTGCTTTTATAACTTCTTCCAATGTTTGATTTGACTATTTGCTTCTTTTGCTTATTATATGGATCTCATTAACCCTTGGTGCCTTGTTTTATTTTTGATGAAAAATAAAAGGGCACATTCTTTTTGTTCAAGTTTGGTTGGTCCAACAAGTTATTTCATTACTTGTGAAGCACATTCATGTTCATGATTGCCTCATTCCTTTTAGCCCCAACCTTTAATAAATGGGGGTAGTTTAGCCCTGCTAAAGGTATGCCTTTCTCTTTCATGTACACATACCAAGAAATTAAAAACCATGTAGGTTAGGATATGTTATAAGTTCATGATTTTCAACTTTGCATTAGAAGAAACGAGATGGTAGAAGTTTAGAAAATCCTCCCACACAAGATTGATGCCATGTGTTGATGTGTAGGTTGTGGGTGTGAGTTGCAGTGTGTAGTTGACATGAACTAGTTGAAATCTAACCTCCTTTGGTCATGATGCTTTAGATTGTTGAATTATAAATTGCTAGAACTAGTAGTAATATAGAAATTGCTTGAATCTTTCATTATATAACTTGTTTATGGCTCAAATTTTCATTTGGCCCAATTTTAAAATTTGAATAATGCAAATCCCCATATGTTTTAAAACTTGATTTGTGCTCTTCTACTTGCTTTAGTTTTACATTTGATTTTAGCAATTTTTGATATATATTTTGGACTTGAATCCTCTTCAACATGCTCTAGTTTAACAATTAACTTTTGTCCTTAAATACTTAGCTTTGAGCACTATTATATTAGAATTTAGGATTTCTAAAAAAGATTAGAGCTCATTTATTACAAAAGTTGGTAATGAGGAGATATTTGAAAGGGAATAGAAAGGACTAAACTCAAATGATTTTAGCTTTGTCCAAGTAGCTTGATATTGTGTTTGGATGTTTTGGTGGGAATACATGTTTAGGAAGGAATGCAAAGTGCCCAAGATTTGAAAGGAATATGCAAGATATGTTTATTTGTGTGTTAATAAATGTCCTTACTTGTAAGATCCAAAAATCACGTCATGTTAGGGATGTATGTTTTTACATTAAATTGCCCTTAGTGATTTTTGTGCATTTTAAGATTGTTAAGGTTTTTCCTTGCTTATGACTAGTTGAATGCCCTTTCTTATGATAGACCATCCCCTGTAATCAAACATTATTTTTGTTGTACCATAAATTATTTTGTTTGCATTGCTATAAATTTCTTAAAATTGACCCAAAATCACCTCACAACCAAATGACCTTTGCTTGTGTTGTTGGAATTAAAAAAATGTTGGGCCAAATCACCCCTAATAACAAACTCCCAAAATGCCACACCAAACATAACCACACTTAAAGGTGGTCATAATGTTTTTAATTCACCATCATCCACACGTTAAACTAAACACAAAAACCCTTTTATGGTTGATGTGCCAAAAAAAACAAACATAAAAGCTCAAGATCATGCATTTTACCATATGCATTTTTTTGGATGCTAGACGATGCATGAATGTCAACTAACCAATTAGGGTTTGTAGTACCAATGTGGATCATTCTTAAATTTTAAAAGAATTGTTGACTCTAGGTTTAAAGTTCTTTGTAAAACGGAAGACCTTTCAATTTTGCATTTAGAAAATGTTTTCAAAAATTAAATTCCATTAGTTTTGAGGGCAAGTCCAATTTTCTTGATGAATAGTTTCAGGTTTGAAAGTTCAACCTTTATAAGAACCTTTAGTTCTAGGTTTTAGTTGAAGACAATTCCAAGGTTGATTATTAAATGCTTTTGACTTAAAATTTTTGGTGTTCCTTAAAATGTTCCCGTCAAATTCCCAAAACTTCCCAATGGGTTCCAAAGTGTTCTCCAACACATTCCGAAGATCAACAATAAGAACACATAGGAACATCACAACATATTTATGTAAAAGTTATTTTAACCATTGAAAAGGGCCTAATATATTAAAACTTAGGGCTAGGACCTAGTATGCTAAAACTTTTTAAAATTCAAACATAGGACTTTACAACCTAGAAACTTAAACCATATCTAAACCTAGGACCTTAGCATGTACCTAACCGTATGACTTGGACTATATAAAAAATCCTTAAGACATGTTAGATCCAATTTTTGGTTGGGTCCAAGTCTATGTGGACCCATTATGTTTGGGTTTAAAGTTGGGTCTAGATCCATGTAGACCCATTATGTCAAGTTCCATGTAGGCCCATTAGGTCTAGTTCTTGGCTAGTTTTAGGTCCATGTAGACCCACTAAGTTTAATTCATGGCCAATTTTGACTCCATGTAAACCCATTGAATCAAGTTCTTAGACCCAAATCTAGACCTAAACTCAACCAAAAACTTGAAATCAACCAACACTAGTTTGTAGTACAAAGGGGTTTGGTTGTAGGCCATTGTCTAGTGATGGGTGTAGTTACCCTACACATGTTAAGCTAAATGGTTAGAATGAACCAACAACTGCAAGTGCACTATCCAATGGAAACATGTTATGAGTTAATCATGCATGAACCCCAACTTGGGTTTCATGTTGGTAACCTATCTTATTAAAAATAAGTTAGGTAGGTAGATAATAAGTAGGGAAATAATAAAGTACTTAAGTAAGTTGATGCATATAAATGATTAGTGTAAGTAGGGAAAGGCTAGTTGGTGGTTGGATGCAATCATAGTCAAATGAGTCAAACCATATTGGACAACCATCAAAATTGTTAATTTTGTTACATTTATATATGTGATGCCACTTTAATGATTGTTAATTGTAGGAAGTTGTGCTAAACGATTAATATGAATGTTGAGGAATTCAAATTGAAAATTCATTTAATTTAATTTGGATTTAGGTTTTAGTAAAAGACTTTTAAATTTGAATAATAATTATTTTAAAAATAGTCAATTTTGCAAAGGACTAAGTTGAGGACTCTTTTAATAAAAAAGTTTAGATTGGATTTTTTTTGAAATGATAGTAACTTATTACCCACATTCAAAAAAAATTCATAACTTAAAACTTGTGAAATTTAAATTTTTTAGAAATTCAAAATATGTTTCAAAATTTTAAAATTTCAAGAGTTTTTTACCACATGTAAATGAGGTCTAATGTGCATGACATACAAAATAAAATTGTAACTTATGATACAAGAAACTAAAGCCTACAATAATTAGCATGTTTTGGTATGATTTGAAGTTATGATAAATTTTCAAAACAAAATGTAAGATTTGACAAAATCTGCACATTTAAAAAATAATCATAGATATTTAACAAAGATTTACATAAAACATGTGATGTGTTGGAATAATTACAAACATTTTTAGTAACATGTTGAAAAAAAATTCATTCAAAAATTCCTTTATACGAAAAAATTAAAATGACCACAAAAGGACACACCATCGTTGGATCCTTTGTCATTGTTGGGTAATTTGATTATGATTTGATTACGATTTGACCTAGTTAGTAAGTAGTAAACACAACAACTGAACTAACTGCCATGGTTAACTAGGGAACTTGAACCCAATGGAAAAGTGTCTTCTGTACACGCACCATCCACCCTCATGGTGCATTGGTAGTGGTTGGTTAATTGTGGCGAGCTGGAAATAGCCATGGTGGACAGCCAGTCTACTTGAACCCTAAACCCTACACTTAAATGGGGAGTTAGCTAGGTAGTGTGGGGTGGAAGGAGGAGGGTCTACAAGTTTGGTTACCAAGGTCACAAGTTACTAAGCCATAATGGGTTTCTAATGGATGGTGCTCTGCTGGGGTGCTGGGTCACTTAATCTGCCCATTTGCCCTAGTAAGGGCAGACTGCAGTTTAGGGCATGTTGGATGTGATTCTGGGCACTTTTGGTATCATTACCAAATTTTCAGAAAACTGTTCTTTATGGACAGTCCAATGTGATCAATTTTCCTCATATGTTGCTTTGCTGCAGTTCTGAGGTAAGAATGGAGTACAATGGCATGAATATGGTGTTTTTGTTATCAGAAAACTGGACAGTGTAAAATCAGAAATGTCTTAACAACACAGTTCAATGCTCCCATTCTCTAACTCTGCTTAAAACTGAGATGCATCCATTGCTCCCAAATATTTAGTGTACATAAATTGTCATAGTATATGTATAATTCAGCGCTCCCAAATACTTAGTGTACATAACAAATTGTCATGACACATGCATAATTCGGAGCTCCCCATTCACCATATTTTATTGTTCTACTGTACAGCAATGAGAGACTTTGAGTTTTCCAGTAAAAATATTGCAAACTTATACCTGAAAGTTTGACCTAAATGAAGAGTCTTTAGATTTCAGGCCTCACATAGGAACAACATTTTTCACTTGGACTCCACCCTCTGTAAGTGTATAGGTAGGATACTGATGATGATCAAAATATGCTGTCATGTCTGAATGCATTTAGTTGTTTACTGCAACAAACTGCAGTCACAACTATCTGTAGACACAGAAGCTGGTCACACAAACCAACTGCAAGTGTGGCAACATACAAATGCAGGATCCCAGGGTAGCAGAAAAAAAGGAAACATGATTCACCATGATCACCTTTCTGGTGCTGGTTAGTGGAAGTGGTTATTATTCTATTTCAGAACAACATTTCAGGTCAATTTTTCACTTGGGCGTCTTTGTGACTTTGCATGGTTGCAAAATGTCAAACTCCCTAAATTGGAATAAACTAGAAACAGATACATAGTACTACATGAGTGCAAAAGAGAAAGTATTAACTTCAAGCTCGACGACATATCTTGCGCAATTGGTCAATTTTCTGACCAGAGTCCATTCCCGACTTCTAACCTACAAACACTCCATGGGCTCAAAGATCACACAGCCACAGTGTTTCCCTTTGTGAATAGGCAGTCCCAGGCATGGGAAAACATGGAAAATTGGTATGACTGACTGCAGAAATGAACTCAAATTTCTGACAGCAGGCAGTTGTTTGAGTTCCATGGACTCAGTTAGGTGAACTCAGGCTTCCTGTCCCCTTGCCTAATTTAGGAAGGGGAGAAACTGGGGAAGTTATCAGGATCTAATAACTGATGAGTTGGGTTCTAAGAGATTACATGCTTCCGCAGCAAACCTGTTAAAATGCTATCTACCCTGTCTATCACCTCAGAGCAATCGGCTTCTGAGCTTCCCATCTCGATTGCATGATACTCCATGCCCATCCACTGTGACATAGCTTGAAAATGTGGGCGTACAAAATGTGGGCTCACAAGCTCCAGAACTGCTGTTTCCTCTGGCCTAGCAAACAAAACATGTGACAGGCCTGCCCCATGTGCTCCCACTATAATTGAGGATTGTTGCACCTGCTGTAACTGCTCTTGCATTGACATGTGTGCAAACAGTCCATTGACAATAGTGATATTCAACTCATCACTTGCCCTCCTACTTGCCCAAGTGTTCAGAGCTTCTAGAACTTCTTCTTCGTTGCTAAGGCGCGATTCAGGCTTCCCAATGTGTCGAGGATGTGCCAAATAGTCTTCTCGTCTTATAAACAGTACTTTTACAACCCTGCCTTCCTGTGAGGAACTAGTTGCAGAAGAAATATTGAAAGCTGAGGTGAACATCTCACCAAATTCTCGCAATCTAGCAGTTTGGTATTGCACATCTTTTTCTAAGTCTGAGGCTGAACATCCCTGGCAAAAGATGCCTTGATTTACACCTTTGAAGAGGGGGGTATTGTAACCTAAGGGTGCAAAAATTAGATGGTCAAAGCACACAGGCCCTGCCAAATGCCTTGCAAAATTCACTCCACTGAACATTGCTTGCCATCCATCATCCATGCTTGACTGCAAAAACAACCCACATCAAGAACCTGTACTCATTACTGTCATGAGAACAAAGAACTCAAATCTAGAAGCAACTGAGTAACAATGGCGTGACACAGTTCGGAAAAGGGTTGTGAAGAGTTTCTAGATAGTTTAACCTCTTCATACACATCATCATAGTGCAACATGCTGTACTAAAAGTGAGTAGGGCTGCACATAACACTTGGCATCAAGCAATTTCAATCTGTTGATCTCATTGCCTACCCCTACTTCTGCATCAAGAAATGGGCAGCTGAATGGTGGGAAAGACATAATAAGATTGGCCTGCTCCTGTTACCTTGCAATGTCCATCAACAAATATCAATCGTGGGCGCTTCTTCAGTTTGGCTATCCGCGAAGTCATATATGCACTGTACCAATCTGTGACTGTATGGAAGAGATTGGCATATTCAAAGCGAGTCACTACCACTGCTGGCTGTGTTACTCTCTGCATTCATGCCGCCTCCCCCCAAGTCCAATCACCACATTGTAGACCTTGATCACAATGTATGATGACATCCATCTGAGGTGACACAAAAAGGTTACAAACATACTGGAGAAATGGGCACGACTTGAGAGATGGGGTACCTGAGCACAAGTGACCTCATTGAGTGGGATGGTACGAATCTGTTCAAGCAGGTGATGCAGAGTGTGCTCTTGAACTGTGCCCTTGGGAATGAGGTATTCCAGCAATGTCTTATTGAAGAGAGGCTTCCTCCCACCTCTCTCCGGCACAAAAATTTGGAATGCACCAGACGTGAAGTAAGGAAGCTCTTCTTCCTCATTTCTTCCAATGACAGAATCCAAAGGCTCTCCACCCTTTGCCATCTTGATTCTTTTGGGGTTCATAACCATATTTGTCCCTTCGCAGATTGAAGTTCGTAGTGTCTCACTATAGAAGCAGTGGAACAAACCCTCTTTTAGTGGTAGGATATGAGTTCTCTCTCTTCGCCGATGATGTAAGTGTAGCTCTGCCCAGGTCAACCTTCCATCGTCCCCGTCTGACTGCTTGGATGTCCAAGCTCCCAGACCTCCCTTGAGCTTAAATCTGAATGACTCTTGATCCAGCAGCAGCCCCCTGTGCCTGCCGGTATGATTCAACCTAGACCGTGGCTGGGCCACCTTAGGGTCAAGAAGGCGGAAGGGCTGTGTGAAGCCATTCCCAAAGAAAGCTTCACAAGAGGCAGGGTCAAGATCTGCCTTAAGATCCCAGGGTGTGAAGGAGGGCAAGTGAGGCCAGGGTTTTCCAGAGACTTGCCTCATCACAATGGCAGGGAAATTCAAGGGAGGAGCGTTGTTTCCACCACCAACTCCCAAGGAATGCAACAAGTAGACTAGCAACTGCAATGCATTCAACACAACTAGCAACACCACCACTCTCTTCACACAAGTCTTCTTAATTCCTGTACACCGCCACTTCCTTTTGCGTGTCCCCATCTACTACAATTCACCAACTACCCAACATCCAAACCTCAGACTACTACTACTCACTCCTACTCGTGGCTGCAATCCTCCTCGGCCCGTTCTGCCGTCTCTCCAAAAGCTAAAAGTATCATCACCCAAACCCATATCAAGTACCTGAAGCTCACCTATCGTCCAAACCTCTTCCCATCGAGTGCAGGTCTCGAAGGAACCACCCTCCTGGAAGTCCTTCTTCATCATCGTTCCCATCCTTTTCCCATGATAGCAGCATCCCAGAGCTGCTTAGCTACAGGTCGTCACCCGGGGGGCTGCAGGAGGAAAATCTCTCAACTCCCACCTCCTCCCAGCAAACAGTACTCGAATCCTCTCCTCTACGCTTCATCCGCCTCACCCCCATCACCTCCTCTCCCTGGGAGCCTCTTCCTCTCCGGTTCTACTCTTCCTGTTAGGTACTCCTAAGTCCAATCCTACTTACATTCCGCTTGCATCCCCCACATGGGACCCATAGCCCCAGCTCCCTCACCACCAAACCAAACCCAAAAGCAACTCGAAAGTCGAAAGCAAGGAAAAACCAAAAACACCAAAAACCGCGAAACCCCCAAAAAACATAAATAATAATAATAATTTTTTTAATCATCCAGGCCAGCTCTTTAGCGCGAGTAACAAAAAAAAAAGAAGGAAAAAAAAAGAAACAAGAACAAGACTACCATAGGACCTTGACGGCCTTGAAAAAAATTATATTATTTGTGAAAATGTTGAAAATTCAAAAAATAAAATAAAATTCAATCAACCAAAATTTGCCAAGGAAAACAAAGAATCTCATAGAATATTCTATGTTTGGACATGAAATCCTCAAAAAATAATAATAATAATAATAACCTATTTGACAGACATGTATTGAAGTTACTCTTATTAAGATACTATGTACTAGATTTTGTCATCCTCCAACAGCCAGGAGAGAAAAAGAAGCAAAAGGCGGGTAGCCTAGTAGAAGGAAAAACAGAAAGGAAAACGCCGAATTAATTCTACCAACAAAATTGCCCACATTTCATGTGCTGATTGATGATGGTCGTGGTTTTCAGGGGGTGGGGGTGGGGGAAGAAATCTTCATGCAACCCTACAATTTCGTGAGCCGAATTTCACAGCAACGTGGTGGCTCGCAGCTGCTGCTGCTGCACGGAGCAACTGGCTGTGGTGACACTTACTACGTACGCCATAGCCGCAACAGCAGCAGCGTCAAAGCTCACTACTGCAAATGCGCCAGTCCCGAGAGCAAAGTCAGTTGTTCTGACTTAATTGTTTTATTTACGCTCCCCCCGCCCACAAAAACACGCTCCAAAAGTTTTTAATTGACCACAACAAGTACATGCACATGACAAGTAGGCTCATCGCATACTGGTCCTGCCCTTTAAATGACATCCATAAGGAGGATGATAATTATTCAACATACCAAAGTGGCTCATTCCATAATAGCTTTGTCCTTTAAATGACATCCATAAGGAGGATGATAATTATTCAACATACCAAAGTGGCTCATTCCATAATAGCTTTGCCCTTTAAATGACATCCATAAGGATGATAATTATTCAACATACCAAAGTGGCTCATTCCATGATAGCTCTGCCCTTTAAATGACATCCATAAGGATGATAATTATTCAACATACCAAAGTGGCTCATTCCATGATAGCTCTGCCCTTTAAATGACATCCATAAGGATGATAAATATTCAACACACAGAATTGGCCTCATCTCATATCTGCTCTGCCCTTTAAATCAAATCCATAAGGATAATAAATATTCAACATATTAAATTGAGAACACATGGTGGTTTGCATGGCAAAGCCCAAGTGGAGCATCCTTCACCAATGCCCCAAATGTTTCTATAGTGGACTCCATGTGACCTAGAATATAAGGATACCAAACTTTGGCCCACTTGAGCACCGCGTGCATCACAATGTCTCTACCCTGAAGGCCAAAGCCAACAAGAGTCCTCATGCAATGCACCCCTTCTTTTAATTAAATATATATTTTCACTATTCACCAGCTGGCCTCTTTGAGCGAGGTGCTAGTTAGGTGGGTACCATGTGAAGAAAGATTTGTGGTTAAAGCGAAAAATCCCCCCAAAAAATTGGTTGCTTCTAAACAATGTTCGTATCCCATCCCCAGACAAAATCAGGGTTCAAGGAAATGAAGGGTCTGGCATAAAACCATAAAGTAAGGGGGCTTGAGCGACTACTATGGAATACAAAAAAGATCTATAGGGAACATGACTCTAGGACTATGCCAAAGTGGCCAACCCTAGGCCAAGGTGTCAAAAAATCTTTCAATCTTAAATCAAGATATTAAAAAAAAATTCTAACCCTACCCCAAGATACCAAAAGTGATTTTAACCTTATTTCAAAATGTTCAAAACTCTTTTAACCTTACGCCCAGCTATTTTAACATATTTTAACATTAGTCCCAAATGCCCAAAACATATTTTGGCTTCAGGTGAAACTTTTTGGTTTAGGGGTTTAACCTGAGGCCAAAACACATTGATTTGTAATTATGTTCTTGCTTTTATGGTTTAGGGTTATTACAAATTCGGCTCAAGAAGATTTGGCTTAGGATGGTCATTAGACTTTTGGCTTATTGCTTAAGATTTTTGGTGTACAGTTGTTTGCAACACTTTTGGCTTCAGATGCTTATGGGACTTTTGGTTTAGTGTGTTTGTAAAATATTTGGGTTAGGATGTTTGTAGGATTTTTTATCAATGGTTTAGAATAGTCAATGTTATGACATCATTTTTACATAATAAATGGAGTTCATTTATACGGATGTTCATTTGTGGTTCATAATTATTTTTTAGGTTCATTTTAAATTTATTTATAGTTAACTTTTAATTAAAATTTATTCATTAAAAATTAATTTGTAGTTCATTTTCAATTAATTTATAATTAATTTATAATTTAAAAACCTCTTAAAAAACTTCCTTAGTCAATAAGCACATGGAAATCTTTATGAAAGCTTTATTGAGCTAGGTTTCCAAAGAGGTATAAATAAAGGTATTATATCATTATTTTCAATATATTCAACA